>Ga0316217_10001556_pt1 | contig 29498 bp, 24 predicted proteins | sample 1anoAmetaG_FD_203633 | JGI IMG/M metagenome (GOLD analysis project Ga0316217, IMG submission 203633) | Freshwater microbial communities from Trout Bog Lake, Wisconsin, USA - 1anoA | ecosystem: Environmental > Aquatic > Freshwater > Lake > Hypolimnion/Profundal zone | place: USA: Wisconsin... | reverse complement strand
TAGTCATTTGTCCTTTGTCATTCGTTATTTACTCCGCATTCCGTGATGCCAAACCGAGGTTCGGCCCGCACTCCGCGTTTAGGTAATGCGGTAGAAGATTTCGTATCCCACTGCCGGTGCGGTCGCGCTCAACTGCCAGGCAAATCCTGTCACGCTCGGATTACCCACCACCGCCGCGTGGATGAAACTGCCGCCCGACGGGACGCTCACCGTTAACAGCACTTTCGAAGGTGTGAAACCCAGCGAGAGCGTGTTCAACGTGCCCGAGGATGCGCCGCTCGGCACCGCAATCACACCTTCGGCAAACAGCGCCTGGCCTGGACTGGCCAGCGCCGCCTCCACCGTTGCCAACCGGTTTTGCAGCTTCCCAAACGCGCTCAATACGTTGTCCGTGGCCGTCACCGCCCCAGTGATCGTCCCACTCAAGCCCGCCAGCGCCACCGCCAGCACGCGCGCCGCCGTGAAGTAAAGATTCGTCTCACCCTCTTCAAACTGGTCGGTCGTGGCCGGTAACACCGGTGGCGTGGTCATCGCATACAACTTCCACAAGCCAGCGAAGTTCGCCACAGTCGGGTTCGAGATCGGCGCGTTCGTCGCCAGCACCGCGATGTAATTCAATCCCACCCCCGGTGTCAGCGAGAAGCCGTCCCCGCTCGCGTCCGTCGCATAAGCCACGTACAGGTAAGCGTTGGTTCCATTGGTTCCATTCGTTCCGTTCGTTCCCGCCGGCCCCGCCGCCCCTTGCACCTTCGCCCACAAGCCCACAAAGTTCGCCGCCGCTAAATTCGTAACCGGCGCCGTCGAAACCAGCACTCCCAGGTATCCCAAGCCGGCGCCCGGGGTGGTCGAGAAGCCAGTTCCGTTCACGTCGCTCGCCCAAGCGGTGTATACGTAAGAGCTTTGCCCCGGATTGCCCTGCGGACCCTGCGGACCCACCAGTCCGGTGTCGCCCACCGGCCCATCCACTCCGTCGGCACCGGTCGGCCCTTGGGCCCCAGTCGCGCCCGCCGGCCCCTGCGGACCCTGTATCAACTGCCACAGGCCCGCAAAGTTCGCCGCCGTTAAATTCGTAACCGGCGCCGTCGAAACCAGTACCCCGAGGAATCCCAAGCCGCTGCCCGGGGTGGTCGAGAAACCAGTTCCGTTCATGTCGCTTGCCCAAGCGAGGTACACGTAAGAGCTTTGCCCCGCAGTGCCCTGCGGACCCGCCGGCCCGGTGTCGCCCACCGGCCCATTCGCTCCGTCGGCACCAGCCGGCCCTTGCGCCCCAGTGGCGCCCGCCGGCCCCTGCGGACCCTGCATCAACTGCCACAGGCCCACAAAGTTCGCCGCCGTCAAGGGCGAAATGGCCGTAGGCGAAGACAGCACCGCGATGTACGCCGTGCTCCCATTCGGCGTCAGTGAAAAGCCGTCCCCGTTCGCATCCGTCGCATAAGCCGTGTAGAGGTAGGCGCTCGCCCCAGTTGCCCCATTCGTCCCATTCGCCCCATTGAGACCCTGAAACCGTACCCAACGCCCCGCAAAGCTCGCAGCCGTCAAAGAGGCAATCGGCGTTGTGGTCGTCAGGAACGCAACGTAAGGCAGCGCGGATGACGCCACCGTGCTGAAATTTGTTCCGTTGGTATCTGCGGCGTACGCCACATACAGATTGTTCGTGCTGGTCGCCGCCGCCACCACCTCGAATTCAATCCACCCCTCTTGCGGAAAAAGCTGCATGTTCGCATTGCCAGGCCGAGGTTCAGCGCCAAGCCCAGGTTGGGCCAAGACTTGGAATTGTCCCCGGTAAACCCCCGGCACAGCCGTGTCCATTCCCTGCAACTGATAGCTCACCTGGCCGGTCGCCGTATTCACAATCGTGGCCGGCTGCGTCACTTGCGCCTGCTGCGTCAGATCCAGCGTGTAACCATTCGCCACCGGCGAGGTCGGCATCACCGGCTCATAGACGAATTGCACCGTCGCACCCGCCAGATTCAAGCCCAGCGTCGCCGTCAGTGTGACCGTGCCGCCCGCTACGACCTGGATATGGAGGTCGGCCAGTCCGTTGGCCGCCGCCGCCGCCGCCAGCAACAGCGCCCACGACCCTGGACTTGCCGCCGGCGCATTGCCTTGGTTGTTCGCCACCAGCGATTGATACAGCGCGTTGCCGCTGGCCACCACCACTCCCAAGCCGTAGGTCGAGTAGCGGTTCCATTGCCCGCAAAACAAGGCCTGCAGCAAGGCCCGCACCTGCGCCAGCGTCACCAAATGATTGTCCTGCGTCCCCGGCGCGTTTTGCGTGACCGGATTTTGCACCGTCAAATTTTGTAAATTTGTCATAATCGTTCTCGTCCTCGTCACGCATCACGCATCACGTTCTGTCATTCTTCCCCGCCGGCTTCCCCGGCGATGCGAGGCCAACGTTCGGCTTAATCTGCCCGTGCGCCGCGTCAAACGCCGGCAACAGCAGCCTGTCCGGCAACTCCGCATCGCGCGCCTTGGCCTCCCGTTCCTGCGTCGGATTGCCCAGCGTCAGCCGCAGGAAGCTTTCCTGGCTGATGGGCCCGGCCTGCACCCCTGCCTTCAAGAGATCCAGCAACATGCGCGAATCCCAGAAACAACTGTCGTCCCACTGGAGGGTGATGGGCACCGGCGCCAGCAGCGCCTCTCGCAGCAACGCCGTCAGATACGGACGCACCCGCTTGCGGTCCGTGTCTGCCAACTGGCGCGCCATGGTCATCAGGTTCGGATTGATCTGGCCGTTCAACATCTGCGCGAAAGGCATTCCCCACGTCGCCATCTGCTCCGCCACCTGCGCATATCGCTTGGTGTCAAACATCTCCGGCTTCGGCCGGCCCGCTCCAATCACAATTTCATGGTCGAAATTCGTCGCCAACTGGATGTGGCCTGTCTTGGATTTGATCTGATTCTTGACTGCTTCTCCGCGTTCCTTCTTCATGAAGTGCGCCGGACTACCCGCATGGTTGCCCGACTTGATCTCGTGCCCCAGCTTGTGCTGCTCGTACACCGACCGGCAGGCATTCGCCAGTTGTCGGTCGCTCACCAGCAGGCTCTCGTTCAGGCTACATGCATGGAACAGCGTCACCAGGTCCGGCCAGCCAAATCCCATCCCCACGGGCTCTTCCTTCAACACCTTGAAGAAAAACTGCCTCGATGCGCGACCGGCGTCCGCCGACGCGCTGCTGGCGTCCGGCTCGTGCGTCAGCTTGAGAGTTTTGCTTGACCGCAACAGCTCTTTCTCGGCCTTGCTCAAACCCGGCATCCCGTCAATCTGTTCGTCGGTCAACCCGTGCTTGAGGGTCAGTTCCTCGAGGCCAAAATCGTCCTTGTAGGTCACGCTCTCTGGGGGTTTGATGATGATGCGCCCGGTCTTCCGCCAGAGCGAGACCACGTTGCGCAACATGATGAAGCTCAACCAAACGTCAATCGTTACCCGCGCAATTTCCTCCGCGTTCTTTTCCTTCCAGCGGTCAATCCGGTCCTCATCTTTGCTCACTGCGGCGCGGATACCCGGATGCACCGCCAACCGCTTCTCCCCTTCCGGCTTCTTGGGATTCACCGGGACAAGCTGCTCGCCCAGCAGCCCGTAATTGTAAAAGCCCAGCTTGAGGTGGATGATGTTCCGAATGAAGGCGTGCAGCCGATACCACCGCCGCGCTTGCTGGAAGATCGTCGGGGTCGGCGGCCGCATCACATCGTCGCCGGCAAACGCCCCCACCGCCGCCGCCTCCAACGGCATGCCCCACCGGTTGTCCCAGGCAAAGGAGGTCGAGTCCAACTCCCACGCCGAACACAGATTCTTGGCCGCCACACCTCGCACTAGAGCCAAACGATTGCTGCTGTTTTTACTGCGCGCTTTCATTCAAAAATACGACTCTATCATGCCCACCATTCAAAGCCGGGGAACTTCGCAGCCTGATGCCGCGACCTTGCCTTTATCGCGTTTCTCACATGACGAAGATCCCGGTGTACTCCTCCCCACCCACTTGAAATTCCAATTCCCCCGCCTTGAGCCAGATCAACGCCCGCACCAGCGCAAACAACGCCGCATACGCCATGTCCTTCTTTCCCACCGCCGAAAAACGAAACGCCCCGTTCCGCGTCAGGTCCCATTCGCCCGAGTCCTTCGTGGCCACGTGGATGTTCGCCAACTGCCGCCGCGTCTCATCCAGCATCTTCAACGCCCACTTCTGCTCTATCGGCCAGGTACCCGTCTCACTCGCCGGCCGGTCGTTGAACGGTTGCGGAAAGAGCAACTCCGCGTGCAGCACCATGTCCCGCATGACGTTGTGCGCCGCCGTGTATAGGCTATCCACACCTGGACTCAATACCGGCCACAGCAGCTCGCAATACTCCCGCATGAACAGACACAGGATGAAATGTGCGTTGCCCACGCTCGAGTCGTCCACCGTCGCAATCGGCGTCACCGCCGTCTGCAAGCCGTCTGTCCGCTGCATCGTCTTGTTCAGTTCCGGCCAGATCATCTGGCCGCCGCCCTGGCTGTCCATCATGATGCCGTCGAAATTGAAGTGCCGGTGCTTCTTGTGAATCAACCCACTCCAATCGCCTGCACGCTGCGCGAACAGAAACGAGTCTTCCTCCCCCAGCTTGGGCCGCTCGCCACGCACCCGGTACGCCCACACGTACTCGAACAGCCAGTCCGAACTGACGCTGGTCGGCAGCCGGCCCAGGCCCGGACGCGGCCGCAACCGCAACACCACATTGCCGCCATCATCCGCCCCCTTGCGTTGCGCCGGCGCGGCGTCTATCCCGTTGAAATAATGCACGTCCGCCAGTGCCTGGTTGCGACTGCATTCCGGCTGTGTCCCTGCCGCCATGCCCGCCGCCACACAGCGTGCCAGATCGTCCTCGGCGTAAAACCCTTTGGTGTCACGCGCCCACAACCCCAGCGCCTCCCGCTGGAAATGCGCCCGCGAACGCCCCTTCAACATCTTGATCGTGTTCCAGTTCGGCACCACTTCCTTGAACGGCTTGCCCACCCGCGACTTCAACCGCCGCTGCTTGGTGACCGGATCAACCTCGATCCGAATGTTCGTCTCGGTCGGAAGGTTCGAGAAGTCCTTGAAGCACGACGTGATCATCGCGTAGTTTGGATTCCCCGCGTCAATCTCCTTCTGGAATTGCCGCACGCGCGAATACGACGGATGCAATGTGCTCTCCGCCGTAGCCGTGAACAGCAGCTTGTTGCCCCACAGCATGTGATGTTGGTTGTAGCTGGGCGCTCGCACGCGCCCGATGATTTGCTGGTCAATGCCGCCCAACAGGTTGCCACCCTCCCCCATGATCTTGGTGTCCTTGGGCGTCATGGTTTCCACTTTCGTCCATTCGTCAATCAGCGCCATGTTGAACGTGCGCCCCGCCTCGCCCTTGGCCCCTTGCAGCCAGTTCGGCGCCGGCCCGAAGATGCAACTCTCATTCTTGAAAAACTGCTTGTAACACGCCGCCCCGCGCGTGTTGTCCTTGCCGTCATCCGATCCTTCCTGATCCAGCCGCCCCAGTTGCGCCGCGAAGACCGGCGCCCGGTTGCTTCCGAACTTCTGGTAATTGTTCCAGAAAATATCCTTCATCGCCTGGAACGTCTGGTAGTACGCGACGATTTGCTGGTTCGGAATAATCAGCGCCCGCAGGTTCGTCACCAGAAACGCCCGAAACGATTTGCCCGTTCCAAACCCGCTCGAATCAATCACATTGGGCACCCACCAGGTAATCCGCGTCGCCACCGCTTGGAAGATGTCCAGCTTCACCCCCATGATGACGTAAATCCCCAGCACCGGATCAATCAGGAAATCATCCACCATGGACGGAGTGATGCGCAGGTGTTTGGCCACCCGCGTCACCCCGCCCGAGACGGTCACATTTTTTTCAGCCGTGTTCACGACATTTCCGTGAGCCATTGGAGGATGAGTTTCTTGCTGTACCCGCCGGGCTTGGTGATGAAAACGCGGTCCCTGGTCACCTTGTAGCCGGTAGTGCAATCCACCGGTGGCAACTGTTTGGCCTTGCGGACTTGGAGCCAACTGCGCTGTTCGGCCAGCGAGCGGCGCTGGCCGCCGTGAAAGGCCTGGCCGGCTTGTTGGGCGGTGAGTTCGTTTAGCGGGATGGTGCGGATCGATTTTTCATCCGGTTCGAGGATCTCCACGCCGCCATGGTTCAGCACTGCGTTCTGTTCGGACAGGGGCAGCGTGATGAGCCGTTTGCCGCCGGGGCTGGTGTTAAACACCAGTTGCGGGTGGATTTGGCCGCGGCCAAGCCGTTCTAGGCGGTTGACTAGTTCGCGGTTCACGCCGGCCTCGACCAGTTCCTCGACGAGTTCGGGCCGTGTGTCTATGGCGGCGACCAGGTCATGCGCGAGGCCAAGCAGGTTGGCGCCGATGTTGGTGATCCGCTCGGCGAAGTCCTTCGCGGAGGGAATTTTAGTCAGTGTGTTGTGCATGTTGCGTGTAGGTGAGTGCATAAAATGATCGTCTCATAGAAACAGGTCCTCCGGTGTCAGCGCCGGATGGCTGCCATCGCCGAGCAGGTGATTGGGCGAATGCTTCGTATGGCCCCAGAGCTTTAAGAACGCACCCACCAGCGACCACACCGACTGCCGCCGTCGGAAAAACTTCTCCACCCGCCCGGCGCGCCCGGAAGGCCCAGTGTATTCGGCATGCAGCGTCCCGCCGTAATTGCCCACGTTGTCATCGCCCGTGCCGTCGTTGGCAATTTCCATCACGCCGAGCGTCTTCGCGCGCGATACATCGCCTTTTGGAATCAGTTGAATCGTGACTCGAATCATTGGTTTGCTATGGGCGTTTTGCGTCCTGGATACGGGTGAAACATCCATTCTCCGTACTTTGCGAGTGGACTATAAACCCGCGTAACCTGATGCCGCGTTCCCGTCCCATACCGCTTTCGCTCAAGTGCCAGGCATCCAGCACAAACCCAACCGCCGCGTAACTTGAGCACACCCCGCCGGCTGCACGCACACACCTTGCTCGCCCCGCCCCGCCCAATTTTTTTGGAAGGCTTGGAGGGCTTACCTCGCCTTTTTGATTCGTTCTGCTTCATACTCCTGGAGCGCTCGCGCCACCGTGTTGGGCTGCCTCCGCACCAGCGCCAGCATCTGCCGCAGTGTTAGTTTCTTCTTTTTGATTTTCGTGCTCATTCGCATCTTGTTCCTTCCATACAATCACTCGCCGGCATTCCGGACACCGCTTTGCCTGGGAGCTGATCCGGCCGCCGCAATGCGGACAGTCCGCATCGTTGAAATCCTCGAAGTCGTCGCCCTCGCCAGGCATGACGCCATTCTCCAAGTCCACCAGCTTTTCGCCACTCGCCGCCCGCCCGGCATCGAGCACCGCTTTCGACGCGGCGTCCATTTGCTTCAACACCCGCGGCTTGAGCCGCGGCCGGAAGTTCGGATCATACAGGCCGTTGATGCAGTCAATGATGGCCAGATTCAGACTAAACCGATAACGCGCCTCCACCTGCACGGCCGCCCGCAGCAGCCATTCGATCTCCGTCGCCGTGAACACCTTGTCAATCAACTTCCGGTCCCCGTTGCCGTAATAGTCCTGATGCCCCACCACCAAATCACTAATCACCCCGCGAAACGATACCCGGCCAGCCACCGCCATCTCCGGGAACATCCGCTGCAATTCCTCGACCGTGTTCTGATACGCCTTGGTTTCCTGGTCGCGCTGCTTGTAGAGAGGCTCGCGCTGTTTGGGGTCCGCCACCGCAATCTCGGCATCCAAACGGCGTAGCGTCATTTCGTTCATCATCGCCGACCGCGCTAGCGGCCCGCCGATGCTGTCCTCCAGCATCTTCCGCCATTCGTGGATCTTCGCGATAAAGCGCGCTCGCTCCGCTTTGTTCTCCGCCGCCGGTCGCGGCACGTTCGCACCCCGGCCCTCTTTGGCGGTCGGATCCCAAACCGTGATTTCGAATAGCCGCTCGCTGAATCCAAACTCCGCGAGCACCCTGTCGTCCAGCGCCAACTCGCCGGTAGCCTTTTGAATGGCGATGGCCATCCCCTCCACCGTCTTGGCAATGTCCTGCACCGATTCGGACTTCCGGCAATAGTCCAGCCAGAAGCCCCGCAGCGCGTCCAATTCGGTCTTCACCGCATACCCTGCTGCTTCCATCTCAGCGCGCGTATGGATGCGCAGGTCATCCAGATCCACGTTCGACGGCGGGATCACCGGCGCGATGCCATACAACCGCCGCACCAGTAGCCACAACCGCTGGTATCGCTGGCACAGGAAAACGAATTGCTGGAGGTCTTTTGGCCCGTCCGGCCCGGACTCATCCTCCAACCCAAATTCCACCGCCAACAAATCAAACCGCTCCACCCGCCATGCCGCCGACTCTCCAATCGGCGTGAACTCTTTGAGCCGTGGCAGCACCTTTGGTCCCTCGCCCGGTTGCGGGTTGACGGTTGCGGCTTGAGGATTGAGCGGTGCCGGCGGCTTCGCATTGCCAGGCCGAAGTTCAGTGTCCGAGTTTTGCCAGTCCGAGGTTCGACGCGGCTTTTGCGCTTTGGGCGCTGGCCCAGCAGGCGTCGGCCCCAGTCCAAGTTCCCCAGCCAACGGCAGTATCACCGGTTTCTTCGCCATAAATCAGTTCCCGCCATAAATCAGTTCAATTCCCGCACCATGGACACACCGGTTTCCCCCGGATGGTATAATTCAGCCGCGTATTACATTTGTGGCAAAAGCCAAAGAACAGCCAGATGGCCCGCTTCCAGTATCGCAGTTTGTATCTCAGTTTTTGCATATTGCCGAGGTTCGGCTCAGAATCCCTCCATTGTGCGCGCCACCCGAAACGTCGCGTCCCAGTCCCGCAACACGTCTTCCGCGCTCTTGGGCGTGGCTGGATGTTCGTGACGCTCTCCCAACCATTTGTAAAATTGCGCCAGATGTTCCGGCGGTGTGTTCCGCACTACCCAGTCCGCATCCGCAACCAAGCCCTGCGTGAAGGTCCCCGTATGCCGTTGCCTCCGCTTCAAACAACGGTCCAAGGTGATAATCAACACCATGCTCCTTTCCACGGCTGTCTTGTCCATCACTTCCCCGGTGCGCGTTCGGAACGTCTCTGGCGGCAGCAAAAACCCCTGCTGCTTCGCTTCCGCCGCAATCATGTGCTTGCTCCGTTCCGCCAGGCTCCGCAGGTTGCCACGCTCCTCCTTGGTCAAGTAAGTCCCCGACAAATGTCCGTTCGTCTTGCTGAACAATTCACAGAAGTACCCATCTGGATTCCCGTTTTCCGTTGGTGGCCGTCCGCAAGGACCGCTTTCCGCTTTCAATAATGTGCCCCGCACCAGCATTTCCACTGGCGGGCAATCCAACTGCCAGAGCACCCCGCCGTTCATTTGCCGCACCCCCATCTCATTCAGCCACCCCGGACGGCTCGTCACCCGCGCCAAATACCCCAGCACCACCCACAATCGCACCCACAACAGAATCGCCATGCCCTCACAGAACTTGGCCTGTGCTTCATCAGAGGTTGGAGTTTGTTGTGAGGCTGACGCTGGAATGTTGAATGCCAAGCCGAGGTTCGGCGTCGGCTGTTTCAGTCGCTCCGCCCAAAGCGCCTCTTTCAACTGCCAGAATTCCGGCAGCCGCTCAAAGTCCAATGGCAATTTCAGTTCGGTCATATGTCCAAACCCAGTTTCAATGCATCCCGCCGCAGATTCAGAATCGTGTAAAAATCCGCCAGTTGGTGGGCCCACTCGCGAAGCTTGGCATTCTCCGCCTTAAGATTGGCTATCTCCGCCTCCCGCAGCTTTGTGATCCGCTCCCATGCCAGGGTAACCTCGTCAAACTTGCGGGGACGACGCGCCCGAGCTTGGCGATGAGGTGGGGAGTCAATGGTAGCGTTCATTGCGATTCCCTTCCCCCAAACGCCAAGGCAAGCCGTGGTTCAGCCCATTCCTGCCACATCCGGTTCAGCGCCACCACCCGCTCGTGCGGCACCCTCAACCGCCGCACCTCGCATACGATCGGCTCGTATACCCGCTTGTTTTCCGCCACCGCCAGGGCCACCAACCTCAACCCTGCCAGCCGTAGCCGATGACTGACCGCCGCCCACAATTCCCGGTCGTCACCGAATTGCCACGGTTGGCACCAGTTCGTCATCCCCCGCCATTGCACCGACAGACACTTGTGCGACCGCAACTGGCCGTGCTGCACCAGATGCCCGTCGCGGTACACCGTCCCCACACAGATCCGCCTTGTCGCCTCGGATCGTAGCGCAGACAAACGGCCTTGGTTGTTGGATGTTGAATGTTGATGGCAGGCCGAGCTTCGGCTGTTGGATGTTTCCCTCATAGGTCAATCGAGTCCTCATTGCGACCGCTCAGCGATTGCCGGATGGCCGCCGCCAGCGCCGGATTCCGACCGCTCCAACGCAGCAGCCCTTGCGTGTCGGTGATCAGGTCGCGCACCGGGTCAAACTGATGCTCCACCATGATGCGCCAACGCTTGTCGTAGCCGCGCTCCTTGGTCTTCCCGTGCCAGTGATGCAGCACCGTCCCGGCCAGATACCCCACGTTGCCCCGCACCACCGCCTGCGCCCGCTCCGCCCACTCGCGCAACCGATCCCGATAGGCCGGCGACAAATTGTGCGGATGCCCCAGCAGATAGTTGCCGGCCCAGGCCCCCACCATGTGCAAATCCGCGCTCCCCGCGATGCAGAAATCCAGCAGCCCACCCATCGCATCGAGCGCCTCGCGCCGGAACGCCCATGCCAGCCCTGGATGGTCCTTCACCCCGCGCAACACCGTGTCTGGACATTCCCAGACCGGCTTGCCGTATTGCTGCCAACCATGAGCAATCCCGCGCGCTAGCCAGAGCACTTCCTCGTCCGGCCCCAGGTTCGCCGCCTGCCCAAACATCTGCACCACCGGATGATGTTGCAGCATGTGGATGGTTTCATTGGCCCAGTCATGCCGCGTAAAATGAACATCCGGGTCCACCCACGCCACGTATTTGGCTTCCGCCGGCAGCCGCTGCATGCCGAGATTCAGCAGCCGTTCCTTGTGCCAGAGTTCCTCGCTCGTCCGCACTTGCAAGTGCATCGGATTGTCCCGGTCGGTCGCCTCGAATGCCCGGTCGCCAAACGCCGCCTCCACCACAAACAATTTCGCCCCACTCAAGCGCACGTAATCCTCGAATTCGCGGAAGAGTCGTATCCTCGACTCAAACCGCCGCGGATTGAAAATGCTCACCACCAGGTACAGTTCGTCTCCGCGCTGCCGATGATACCGCCCATTCTGCAAAGGCGACCCGCCCGGACGGGGGGCGCCCGTCGCCACATTTAAGTCACACATGTTAATTGATTGTTGATTGTGAATTATTCCGCAAAGAGGTAGGTCCAAGTGGGTGCCTCCGGATGCTGGAGCCGCCAGAGGGAGTAATCCACCCACACGCTGATCGCCGCCAGCACCACCAGCAGTACCAGGATGGTCATTCGAATCGTTCTCATTCCGCCCTCCAATCCCGGTCAAAGCTCTTGGTGTCGTGAAACCGCGAGTCATCCGTCCACGTGCTCTTGACGCCCACATGCTGCACCAGCGACGGCAGGTGGTAGTAGATCGGCCCCAGCCGCGCCGCCAGCCGGCTCATCTTGATGTCCTGCATCCCCGCAACTTCCCACCAGTGTGCCACGAAGTATTCCGCCATTGCCCGGCTCATCACGAACGCCTGGCTCCCGTACACCGCTTCCGGGTCGGCAATGAAATAATTCTCCAGTTCCTGCATCGTCAGTTCGTTCACCGTTGGATCGTACAGACTCCCGAAAAACATCCGGCGTGCGCCCGGTTGCGGTTGCCCCGGCGTCAATCGTTCCTTGTTCCGTAGCGGCGACCACCGTTGCAGGTTCCAGACCAGATGCTGGTTGAATAGCAGGTCATCCTCGAAGAACAACAGCACTTCCGCTTCCGGAAAGCGGCTCAGCCCTTGAATCAATGCCGCCAACGAATTGTGCTCCTGCCGCTCCTGCCGCCGCGCGAAGCTCGTTTCGTCCTTTTGCACATGCAGCCGCAACTGCCGGTTCAACGCGTCTCCGCCACGCAGATCCTTCAACGTCGCCGACAATTCTTGCTCCCGCCCCGGACACGTGATCATCACCCCCGCAATGTTGATTTCGTTCATTGGATGTTGGATGTTGAATGTTGGATGTTGGGTGTTTCCCCTAAGAGCAGTTTCCACAGCCGCTCCGCCACCCAGTCCCACGATTTCAGATGCTCCGCCGCCGGCGCTCGCCGCACCCCATGCCCGCAGCGCAACCCGTAAGCCTTGTAGATCGCCTGCACCGCCCCCGGCAAATTCACCCGCCTCCGCAACCGCATCGGCCCCAACCCTACAAAACCCACTTCGGAGGGCAGCCAAATCGGGCCGGTATCCGCGCCATTCGCATCCACCCGGCCGCTCGCATCCCCAATCTCCGTCAGACTGGTGTGCGAGGGCATCGCCACCGGACAATGACACGCCATCGCTTCCGTCACCCCAAGGCCCCAGCCTTCCCCGAGGCTGGTGGTCAAATACAGGTCCGCCGCGTTGTACAAAGCCACCATCGCGTTGTCCGGCACCGCCCCGATGTGGCAATATTCCTTGCCGTAGCTCAGCCCCAACTGATGCGCCGCATCGTCCAGGTCAATCCCGGCCATGGCGCTGCCCGCGTCCATCCGCAATAGCAGCTTCGCCGGGACCCCCAATTCCCGCAGCCCCTTCAAAATCTCCAGCGACCTGAGCGGATCCTTCCGCCATTCGTTCTTATTGACGTTCACGATCAGGAACGTGTCATCCTCGACGAAATTGACCGTCGTCCGGCTGGCCGGCTTGCCCTCCGTAGCCTTGGCGAAGGAGGGTGCCAATTCCAGTTCGATAATCCGCGCCTTGGCCCGGTCCTCCACCGACAGCGGCTTGAAACAAGCATCCACCCCATGCGGCACGACCTCGATGGGATACAAACTCTTTTGCAATGCCTTGCGCGTCTCCCCCCGGCCATATTCCGTGTAAGCCACGGCCACGTCCACCGCCTCGACAATCCCCAGCCATTCCCGCTCCACCGGCGCGTCCACCGGATAATAGAGCATCGTCCGCACCCCTTTGGCCTTGCAGACCTGACGCAGCTTTTGCGGAAAGCCATGAACGCTGAGCGCATCCACGTCATTTAAAATGAACGCGTGTGTGTAATCACCCTCATGCAGCCGCTGCAGGAACTCCGTCAGCTTGCGCGGCGAATTCCAATCGCCACGCCCGCCTGGGATCAGTTGATACGGCGCCTGTTGGTATCCATAGCCTTCAAACCCAATCCCCACACAGTCAATGTCCGCCTTGAGGAACCAGCGCCCCAGGACATTGGCCATCACCCGCCCAAACCCCGTCCGCCCGTACTGCGGCGAATACACCGGCGCGTCCCCTAGCGCGAGGATCTTGATGGGTTTTTCCTCGGCGGGAGCAGAAGTTGGCAAAGGTGAGGGTTGCTGGGGAGAATGCGACGCGGAAACACAATCGGTTGCGGACATAGTTTAACTGTGGCGAACCGCTTGTGCATGGCCAGATTACTACACCACGAAATGTTGTCAACATAGTTTTAAAACAATTTGCACATTGTTATATGTGGAACACTCGTTGTGTCACTCACATTGTTCCATGTGGAACAATTTTCGGAATCCGCGCTATTGCGGCACAAAAATAAACCCGTTCGTCTGCGCGTTCACCACCAGTGCAAATCTTGCCCCGGCGGCGTTGGTGAAGATGCCTTGCGCTTGCGCCAGCCCCTGGATTGCGCCAAGCAGCAGCCCGGACATGGAAGTCATGCTGATGTTCGTCCCGCCGCCCAGACCGGTGACGGCGTGCCAGTCCTGCGCCATCGGCCCAAACTCCGTCCCGCTGGCCGGATGGACGACGACATTCGTCACCAGCGACATGCGGTTCGTCAGCGCCACTGACACGGTCGTGTTCGTTCGCGCCTTGAACCGCCACGAATAGTCATTCAACGCCAGCGCCATCGCCAGCGCGTTGGCCGGCGACAGCGCCACAATCTTTTCCTTCCGCGCCCGGTCAGACACCGGATTGAAGGTTTGCGCCGTCAGATTGCCGCTGCCGTCGCTGTAAATTTGGTTGGCATCCGAATTGAAGGATGTATCCACTTGCAACACGCCGTTGTAATGCACCAGCAAATCATAGCCGTTGTCGGGTTCGTAATCCCAAATGGTCGTATGGTTCACGCTGCCGGCGTTGCCATAGACATTCAGGTAACAGCGCCGGGCGTTGTCGTTGCGACCGATGAGCGACCAGGAGAACATCGCCGCCCAGGGTTCCCCGGTCCCAAAATAATCCATGCAATTGAAGACGTTCACACCCCAATTATTGTACGCGTGCGCTTCAAACAAGGTGTCGCCATTTTGATTGCGCCACTGGACGCCGTAGGACGAGGGGGGATCACCGTCATCGTCAGGCAGAATGACAGTTTCCTGGTTGGTGACTGTGATGCGATTCAAGCCGACGCCACCGGTGCCGTCGCTGGTGATGTTGGTGGTGGTGCCGTCAAAGTCGAACATCATCGGCCCGCCATACACCACATTGCCGCTGCCGCCCCCAACCACCATCGCCGCCGCCGGCGTCTGCCACAACCATGTGCCGTCCCCTTGCGCCGTAGGGATCTGGCCGCCACCGCCGGAACTCGAAGTGCTATCCCACAACTGCGCCTGTATCGAAACTGCGGTCACGTCGCCGCTCCCATCACTCCTCACGCTCCCTGAATCGTAATTCAACGTGGTTGGCCACGCCGTCCACGTCCATGTGCCATCGCCATTGGCGGTTGGGATGTGGCCGCTGCTGCCAGTCGAATATCCGTTGTCCCAAAGTTCGGCTTTCAGAATCGCCGCGTAAAGGTCGCCGCTGCCGTCACTGTAAATCGCGCCACTGTCGTAGCTCAATGTCGTAGGCCACGAGGTCCAGCCCCAGCCGCCGCTGCCGTTGGCCTGTATGAAGCATCCAGCACCGCCAGTTCCATCTGAGCCGTCCATGATGCTCAATGGCCGCACCCCAAGTGCATAGATGTTCCCGCTACCGTCGCTGGTGATATTGTCAGCGTCAAAGTCCATCGTGGTTGGAAAGGCCGGCGGCGTCACCCACTGCCACGTGCCATCCGTGCCTTGCGATGTGGCCACCATGCCAGGCGATGGCGTGCTGTTGTAGGAATCGGAAAGGTACGAGGAGTGAAAGCTTCCGTCCGCCGTCAGGTTGCCGTTGCCGTCAGACACGATTTGCATGGCGTGTGGCCATGCTAGATCTTGGTCAAATGCCATCACACCACCGGAATGCAAGACGCTCGAACCGCCCAGCGTCGTCCAAAGACTGTTGACGTTGTTGGTCAGCGCCGTGATGTCGCTCTGCAACACATTGCTCTCGGCGTTCAGGCAGCCAAGCCAGCCGACCGTGTTCGTTCCGACGGCGTAGCGCACGTAATTCGTCGCGTTCAAGCCAATCAATGTCGCCATTCCAAATGGGTCATACGTTGTCGCCAGTCCCGACAGGGAGCTGTTCAAGCCGCTCAACTGCCCGCCGATGTAGGTGAAATCGTTGTTGCATTTGATGAACGCATTGCGAATCGTGTCGCCATCCGTCGCGTCCGGACTGCTGCCAGGATTGACATAGGTGATGCTCGTTTGCGCGGCGGCAATGGTGACCACCGCCAGGATTGCGATTATTTTGGTTTTGATTTTCATAATTGTTGTGAGCTGGACGCATACAGTGAGCTTGAGGCCAACAGTTGGGTGGTTGAAGGTGTCGTTCCGACCGTCAAATCAATGGCCATTCTCGCCAGGTTGAACAGGGCCGTATAGCGTTGCTGCGGATTCGGTGCCTGCGGACTCGGCTGCGACGGCGTTGTCAGGATCGTGCAAATGTCGCTGCCGCCATTCGATGTTGGATTTATCGTCCCGGCGCCCAAGGTCACGTTGGCCGGCGCAGGCAGCGCCGTCCACGGCAGCAGGCCGCCAGAAATTCCAAAGCCAGGACCGCCAGGACCCCACACCAAGCCATCCAGAACCGCAATCCCGTCCGCGCTGCCCCAACAATCCACCGAGCAAATCCAACTGGGTTGCCCCACCAGGCTGACCGATATAGCCCGCGGCAGGCCAAACGTGTGCATCACGTAGGCGTCGTAATTGTCGTGGTTGTCGTATTCCTGATAAGATCCCACCCCTCCCTGAAGGGGCGCCCGCCCCATGCACTTGAACGGCGTGCCATCAGGGCCTGACAGGACGAATTCCATGGAAAGAAACGCCACGTTGGCTGCTGACGGCGCTTGCCCCGGATTGACGTTAGTGGATGGGTCAGCGCTGTTGCCGCCAAATCCAGCGCCCAAAACAAGGTCTACGATGCCATACCCGCCAGACTGTAGCCCCCCAAAGCCAAACCCGTAATAGCTAAGCTGCGTCGGGTTCGGATAAAACAGCGTGCTCCCTGGATAGACGATGCTCGCGCCAAGTCCAGCGTAGGCTTCGAGACATCGGCAGAGGTTGCTGTGATGCAGCCTCGATTTCACGTCCGTTACCGGCAATGGCGCATAATAGGAGGCGAAATTCCCCTCGGATGCATTCGTGTTGAGCAGCTTCCACTTGGCGTTCATCACCGAGGGAATCTCCGGGTCTGGCCCCACATCCACATACCATCCCAGCCATGTCCCGTATGGTTTGATTGCCGTCGGACTCCAATTTGAGAGTTGAATCACTTCTTGATTGCTGGCCGTCCTGGAACTCAACAGACTGATGGCGGTCGGTATTTCCGTGGTATCCCCAGTAAACATGGCATTCACGACGACATTGTGGATCGTTTTGCTGGTCGCGCTCTGGTCGTTGCCAATCACGAACGGATCTTCCAGATAGGTCAGCGTCAGCGGGATATAGACTTCTTCAAGATTCAAGGTGAACCCCTGCGTTAGCATGAACTTTTCCACATCCGCCTGCGCCAGCCAGCGGTAATTAACCGTCGTTGGATTGCCGGAGGCATCCGTCGAAGTCGCCGTGAAACTGCTCACCAGGTTCCAGACAGCGCCCGTCGGGTCAGTGGCATCATTCGGATTGCCCCCCAGCGACATGGTGCCCCCGCCAGCAAACCACAAGTCGCCCTTCTTCATAAAGTCGCTGAACCCAGTTGGCGCACCCGGTGGTGGCACCGTCTGGTCATTGGCGGCCACGAAGTAACTTTTCGGCAGCGCACCAGCAGGAACCACCGGATAAGCAAGCGGGGGCGGCAAACCAGGAAAAGGCGAACCGCCGTATGAGATTTGATTAGGGTCGAACGTGCCAAGGCACAAGCTTCCCGATGGCATTCCCTTCAATAACAGCCCGTTCTTCAACAGTTCCGTGGTGATGTTCACATTTACGTCGCAGGAAATCGGACAACCTGGGCAGGTGAATTCCGTCATTTGGCCAGTCGTTGGATTGAGGCTGTAAGTTGCGTTGGTCAGGTCAATCTGCGCGTTGGCGGTCGAGGCGCTGACTTGATCCACCATGATCGCCGCCGTGGTTCTGTGGCCGGCCGCAATGATGTCCTGATCGGGAAAGTCGGACGCCCCCAACACAGGGACACCCATCGCCATGCAAAAGCTCTCAAAGACGGACCCGGAATCAAAACTGCAAAACTGGTTGACTGGCACCGGCCCGCCAAAATACGTAAAACTATCGCCACCGATGTAGCCCATGCCCGCCCCGCTCGCCGGATAAACCGGATTGAAACGCGGGTCGAAATTGAGAATGTGGTTGTCAAAATTCCACAGCAGCGCCCGGTAATCCAGCGGCACGCCCTTGGACGCCCGGTTGATCGTGGCCGCAATGTGGTTGTACATCTCCGGCAGCAGCGCCATGCACAGCGACGGCATCGCCCCTTCGGTGACCGGCATTGCGCCTTCGGTGAAGCCCTGCCATGCGCTCCCCAGCCGGTTGTCCACCCAGGTGGACGGCAACGTCATCGTGCTCGGCGTGGCCGGCGTGCCGTCGAAGTTCTGCACACTGAAGACATGGTTCCCGCTGCCATCCGTGGTCGCCGCGCTGATATTGAACTGCGGCAAACCCAAGGCCGTCAGCAATTGAATCAGATTGTCACCCCCGCGCTTCGTCTGCCAGAAGCGGCTGCCACCCCAATTGAACACGCCCAGGTTCCGCGTGAGCGTCGTCACCTGGACCTTGGTGCAATCCAATGGCCCATAGGTGAAGTCGCTGCCAGGGCTTTTCTGATTGTTCGCCTCGTTGGCGAAGTTGTTCCCCACCTGATAGCGTGGCTCGCGGCACGAGAGGAAGCCCGCGGCCTGGCTGCCCAACTTGGACGCAGTGTAGCCCCAGCCATGTCCGCGAAAGTAGATGCAATGGTTTTGCACCAGCGACAGCGAGCCCAGCGTCCAATTCAGATACGTTTGCCACAAGCCGCCCGCCGATGGCTGCGCTGGCGCCGTACCATCAAGTTGCTCCGACCAAACCAGCGCCAGGCCCTGCGGCGTCAGTTGCAGCGAGGCAGACAGGGTGTAGTGAGCGTTGCCCGGTCCACCCCACCAACTCAGCGACGTCAGGCTCGCCACCGTGACCGTGTGAATCCCACCCATGACCGGCGCAGTGGCCCAGGCCGGCTGCGTCATCGTGGTGATGTTCGGCCCCGTAACCACTATCGGTGTCCCTTGAGGATCACTCCACGGCCCCGTCAAGCTCATCCAGTCGTAGTAAGACTTCGTGTTTGCCGCCGTCGTCACCACCGGCGGGAAGACCAGTTGATTCGGCGTCACGCCCAGGTTCAGCGTCCCGTTCATCACTCCCAACCCGCCCGGGTCCATCGCGTTCGCGTCCACCTCGAACACGGCCGATTCGATGGGATACAGCGTCGTGCCACTCAACGTCACAATCGAAGCCTGCACGTCGCCGCGCTTCAAGAAGTTCGTGCCCGTCGGAACGAGATACACGTCGTAGGCGGATGGATTGACGTTCGAGAGTTGCAGGATACCCTTGGGGTCCGTCAAGCTCGTGGCCACACCGGCAGCCGTCTTGGCCGTCACACTGACACCCAGCGCCGCCATGTCCGTCACCAAGGTCGCGTAGCCGTTGAAGCTGCCCTTGATGACCTGCGTGTAGCCCTTGCCAGACACCGCATCAATCTTCGTCTTGGACACCTGCACCGCATACACCGTGCCCTTGTGATGCAGCAAATCGCCCAGCAATGTGGTGCCCACGCTCGGATCACCGAACAAGTCTTTGTAGTGCGCATACTCGTTCGATTGAATGGTGGGGTCCGTGATGAACCCGGCGTGAATCGTTGCCGCCGGACTCGGAGCGCCATAGCTCGGGTAGTCATCCACGTCTCGCGTGAAGAATGCCACCCAATCCAGCAAGCCGGCCGGGTTCGTCAGATTGTTCGCCGCCATCGTGTCCGTCACCTGTCCATCCCAATCCCACGAGGTGTTGGCCACGCCGTTGGTGCTGCCCACGCCGGTTTGAATGAACCAGTAAAACCTCGGGTCCTCGCCCTGCGCATAGAAAAAATAACTCCCATTCTTCGCATAATTCCCATTCGGCGCAGTACGACGCACCGTCGCGCACGAGAACGGCAGCAGCCTCAATGTGAAGTGACCGCCAAACGATACCGTACAGGCCACGCTGTTGAGATTGTGGACGCGGAAGAAATTGTATTTGTCCCAGGTGTCCGGCAGCGTGATGCTCGTTGGCCCTTCGATGATGATTTCCGCCACACCCCAAGCCGAATGACGTTCCACCGCGCACGGCCCCTCCTTGATGTAGTAAGGCACCGGCGCCGTGTCGCTCGCGCCTTGATGCAGGATATAGTGCGCGGTCATCGAGTTTTCGAGAAAGCCCACGTTCTGCGCCGGGCCGTTGCTGTCCGAGTAGCACGGCAGCTCCATCGTGCTGGGTGCCACGGTAGGATAGTGACCGGTGTCCCCGATCGCGCTCGGAAAGCGCGTGGTGAGGTTCGCGATTTTGTTGACCTCATCAAACGTGATCGTCCCCGGCGTCGTCGCGTTCAAAGCCACCATCGCGTTGATGGCCGTGGTGAATTCATCCGTGTAAGGACCGCCGGTCGCCACCGTGCATTGCCATGGATTGTACGGTCGCGCCACCGGCAATGATGGATGGACGTAGCCGGGCGGATACGGCAGTCCGCCCGGGCCAGTCGAGCCGCCACCATCGAGGGGGATGCTGCTGTTCGATTGGTAGCCCGGAACCTTGTTCGCATACACCGCTCCGCCGCTGGTGAAGAAAAAACATTTGCCCAGCAGGAACGCCGGAAATGTCCCGGCCTGTGCAATGACGGGAGACTTCCCGGAAAGCAGCTTGGTCATCTTCCGGTCCAACGTCATGTGCAGTGCGTTCATCAACGCTGCGGTCGGCTTCTCACCGCCTTTCAGATACGCAATCTGGTTGCTGACACTAGGCATTTCTGCTTTTGCTTCTTACGGTAGCCATACCGGATCGCCGCCTCCGCCACCGCCGCTCCCCAGCCTTACCTTGATGAGTTGCACCGAGCTCCCGCTGATCGGCTCCAGCGCCAGCCCCACCGCCGGTGTCCCGCTGCCGACCAGGTACGCCCCGTTCGTCGCAAAGTCGCTCCCGCCCGCCGCCGACAGCCCAATTGGGTCGTTCGCGTTCACCGGCCCCATCACCCGCGCGTACGTGTCCCCGATTGTCTGCACACAGAAGGCCCGGTTCGTGGATTCGTTGTGGCGGATCGTCACCCCGGCAAATTGGTTCGTCGCCTGCGCCGTCACGCTCGCCGGCGCCACGGCCGTCGCGTTGCCACTCTGCCCGGCTGGCTGCGGATTGATGACCAGCGGCGTTCCGACCGGCAACGTGGCCGGCAACGCGGTGCCGGGGATGAACCGCAAATACCGCTGATTGCCGTCCACCTCGCCGCGCAGCAACTTTTGGAATTGCCCCAGCAATGGACTTCCCATCGCCCGCAGGCCCGCGTTTAGCCGCTTCTGGTCCAGGCCCTCCTGCCGCAATTCCTGCTGGCCCGGAAAGAGCGTGTTCTGCACCGACTTTCGGTCCAGTTCCCGTTCCGGCTCGAACCGGTCCCGCGACCGCTCCATCGTGAAGTCCACCACCTCAAGAATCCCCGCGTCGCTCGCCTGCACTTCCACCCGGTCTATCTGCGAGGTCTGCCCCGACACTATCGGTGTGCCAAACTCGCTGATGTCCAGCTTCGGATTCCACTTCAAATTGTACCCGCCGCACAAATACCACCGCTGCTGCAACAGCAGCGACTCCGCCAGCGTCAGCGCTTTCTGGTCAGGATACTGATTGTCCGCATAAGGGATCTCGTTGAACACGCCGGGATTGTTCAGGTCGGCCACCAACTCCTTTTCCAACCCGTTCACCGGCTCAACCTTCGTCCGGCCTGGCATTGGCTGTGTGGGGTCCCATGTCCCAAACGAGTTCGTCATCCCCGTCCCCTTCCAGTAGGTGTATCGCTCCCCCTCAAACACCAGCGCGGCGTTGCATTGCGGCACCTGCAGGGTGAAGGCCGCGTTCAAAACGTTGTAGCCATTCACCGTCGTCAACAGATTGTCCGATGTAAACACCGGTTGCTCTGCGATGATGAACCGCACCCCCTCGCCGCTGTCGTCAATCTGGAAGTTCACCGTCGTCCAACCCCGCGTGCTCGCGCTAAAGAAGCTCGCATTGATACGGTCCGGCTGTGCAAACCGGAACAAATCTTCCCCCGCCTGATACCCCAGGACCGCCAGCACCCCGTTTCCGTCCACCGGCTCCGTCGTGTCGGCCGTCATGTTGCCCGTCGCGTAATCAAGATACACCCGGCACAACAAACTGTCCGCGATCGGCGCGCTGTCCAGCGGCATGGCGCCGCCCTGCCAGTTCTCGATCGCGTCCAGGTCCGGCCTGAACGCCCGGAACACCAAGTTCTGGATGTAGAGCATTGCCGGCAGGTCGCACCGCCACCGGCCCGCGTACTTTCGGTTGTCCGCAAACGTGGCGGCGTCCGCGTTGCCCGACCGCGCCCCGCGCAGCGCAATGTAATCATTCACCGTCAGTTCGAGCGCCCGCGCCTTGGCCGCGCCGTAGCCAAACCAATTGTCCGGATCGTTCGGGTAGGCGTTGTATGGGTTGCCGCTCACCGGGTCGGTCTCATGGTTGAAGATGTCCAGCACGAACAACTCCATGTCGAGGAACTGCTCCCAGGCCCGTGACCAGTCTGCCACCATCGGCACGTTGAGATACTGGTATTTGTTCCGGTCCCCCACCACGCAGATGTTCCACGGATTCTCCGTCAGGCTCAATCCCTGCCGCCGATCATTCGAGTTCGCCGGGAAGGGCAGGGGCAACAACCCATACCCCTTGCGCGTAAACACCAGCCGGAAGTCCCCAAGCGATCCCACCCCGGTAGGCAGCGGTGCGTGCGTGAACACCAGCCCGGTCTTGTCGCACACCACATTGAGGAACGCATCCAGCCGCATCCCGCTGTTGGCATCTATCTCGTAAATCGCCCCGTTCAACAAGCCGGCCGAAAACAACCCATACCCCGTCAGATCCCAATACCATTTGGTGAACACCATCGGCGCCTGGAATGCCTGTGCCACCATCTGCCACGCCGGCAGCGGACTCAGCGTGTAGGTCTTGGTCTGCGTTGACCAATCCCGTGGAAGAATGTGCCAATACCGCTTCACACGCACACCGTTGATCAGCCGCACTTCCGGCATGTTCCAAGCCCCAAACACCCAATCCCACGCCAGATAATAACGGAAGTCCTGGAACACAATCGTCCGCAAGGTCCCGTTCGACGATTGCACTTCCGTGTCGCTGACACACACACCCGCGAAGTAATGCGCCCCAATCTGAAAGTCCACCGCCGCCCCCACACTCACCGGTACGCTGGTCCCAACGTAGGTCAAGCTCGCCTGCCCGGGCGAACTGCCCCAAGCAAAACTCCCCGTCACCGACTTTAATTGCAATGTCTGCGCCGACTGGCTCCCTCCGCCGCGCGACGGCGGCCCCACATTCACTTGAATCGCACCCATATCATTCGTTCATTTGTGTTCATTGCCAGGCCGAGGTTCGGTGCTTACTTTCACAAACCGCTCCCGCTCGCGCCCGCTCTCCATCAACCCAATCCGTTGCATCAACTCCTTCCGGCATCGGTCCACTGCCAGCCGGGCGCGTTCCACGTCCTGTTTCGATACCCCCTGCCGCTCCGCCGAATCCAAAATCCGGTGCCACTCCATCAGCTCCAGTTGGTAATCCACCACCGCGTCCTCGCGCGGCCGCCAGAGCAACTCCCGCAGCATATGCCGGATGTATTCCACCCGCGGCAAACCCGCCTCCTTATAATTATCATAGGCCTGCCGCAAAGCCGGGGAACTTCGCAGCTTCGCCAGCGCGCTCGCCTCCGCTTTTTTCACCTGGTCCAACGTCAGCCGCAACCGCATCGCCACCGTCTCCACCTCCAACCCAAATCCAATCCCCTGGAAATGCACCGGCGCCGAACCTTGGCCTGGCGCCGAACCTCGGCTTGGCATAGCTTTGGCCTTGGCTTTCGCCTTGTCCAATCGCTTGCTATACCGTTTGCGCCCCTCGCGGCACGCATCACAAACGTCTCGCGTCACCACCCGCGTCCCGGCCACCAACCCTTGACCGCCCGGCCCCGGATGAACGTGCCCACATTCCTTCAGCTCGTACTCGAACTCCTGTTTGCAAAACTTGCATTCAGCCTGCGCCATCATGGATTTGGATTGCTGTGCTCGCTCTCCCATTTCAGCCACGTCTCCACAATCGAATATAACGGCCCCTTGCGCGGGTCGGCATCCTTGAACTGCGGATAACCAGGGTAGCCAAGCTCCCCATTGCCCGGATCTCCCGGCTCACGCAATGCAGCCGCAAAATCCTCGTCCAACACTTCCCGCCGGCCCAAGGGGTGACAGTCCAATACGATGCCCCAGGCCGGCTTGCTCACCTGCGAGCCTTTCGGTCCAAACCGCTTTATAATCTGGTAGTTCTCACCCTTCGTCGTCTTAAGCCAGAAAGCCATCCGGCTCAACTGGTCCCGGATGTCCTTCAAGCGCAAGGGCAGGGCGCTGCCACCCTTGCGCAGTTCCTTGTTCACACTCGCTGTCGCCAGGTGCGGCTCGATATACAGGATCACCTTATCCCAATGGCCCCGGTCCGCATGACCCGGCTCGGCCCCCCGCTCAACCTCCACCCGCAAGCAATGGTTCAGGACCGCCCCGGCATTGTGCGCCGTGATCAAGTCCTGCATGAACACGTTCACATTCACTTCCGATTGAACGTCCAGCGACGCGCGCCTCACGTAATCCATCAGCCACCGCCGATAATCCCGTAACTCTTCCTCGCTATGGCTCTTCAATAGCCGCGCGCTGGCCGCGAATGCCGCCCAAGCCACCGCGTGCGCCAGTTTGTTGCGCGCCGGCACCTTGTTCATCGCCTCATCCTCCATCCAGGCCCCCATCTCGGCCATCACCAGCGGCACAAACTCATGGCGCCGCAGCAGCAGTTCCCGCGTGATCAAACAGAAATATTCCCGGTGGTCGTTAAGCCATTGAAAATGGTTCGCCTTCCGTTGCTCTTCCGCGATCAAGATGTGCGGATACCGGCTCCGCGTCGCCCCGTCGCCCGAGGTGCTCTCGCCCGACACCATCACCATCGTTTGAATCTGCCGCTGCTTCCCGTCCGGCGTCCACTTGCTCCCGATCTGGCGGCAATAGGCATCGCGCAAGATTGGCTCCTTGTCCGACCCCCTGAGATCCAGGTACCGGAATTCATCCAACCACAACGGCACGCACGAATAATTTTCCAACTGGCACATGATGCCCACCGCCGTCGTTTGCTTGGACAGCAACGCCATGCCGCCCGTCAGGTGCGGCAACCCCCAGAACGCCATCAACCAACCCGCAAACGTCGTCTTGCCGCTTTGGAATTGCCCTGTGATCCACGGCGCAGAAAAACTCTTGTAGTGCGCAAAAATCTCCGGTTGCGCCGCAAACCCAAGCATTGAAGCCACCCCCAGCCAGCCCGTGTAACCCCCCGCCGTGTCATACATCCGGCGGCAAATCTCCCGGTGGAAGCCCCCCAGCAAATTCCCGCTCTCATACAAATCGTTGCTGGTCGGCTGCTCCTGGCTGTCCGAAACCGGTTGCTCCCAGTCGCTCCGGTCAAATTGCACCCGGTCAATGGCCAGGTCCGGCAGGAAGTCCGGCTTCCCCTGCGCGTACTCCAACTCGCGCCCGTTTTTGCCCAACACATACCCCACGTCGCGATGAAAATACACCCCGTCAGCATCCGGCCTGAAGAGCTTCCCTTCCGTGATCATGCACCCCTTAAAAACCCACAACCCCTCCAGCACGTCCCGGCCCGGCGCCCCCGCCGTCTTCTTCACCGGCAGCGGAAACCAGCCGACCGACTCAATCAATTGCACTTCACGATGCGCCAACTCCTTGGTGACGTCCACCTGCAACGCCTGCAATTCCGTGTTACCCGCGCCACCGTCCGAACCCCAGGTGAAGTTGCCCATGATCGCCACCTGCTCCCGGAATTTCTCCGACCCCGCATACATATCATTCGGCAGGATGGAGCCGTCCCCCATCACGCCGCCTTTCGATTCTTCGCCTTCAACGTTCATAAGTTTAACCAACCTTTCCACGGTGCCGTCCCAGTGCCGCAACAAAAACAAGACCCTCATCTTGAAGTTGCTCACCGGGACCGGCATGCCCTCCAACAAAAATTGTGCCAGCCATTTCTTCCGCCGATGCTTCGCCGCGTCGGCCTCCTGTTTCAAATTCATCGCCGCCTCAAACAACGCCTTGTTCGTCTTCGCCGTCACCGGCCGGCGAACGTAGTAGCAGCCCGGCACCTTCACCGTCTTGTCATTGACGCGCAGCCACTCCTGCGCCGGCAGGCATTTTTCCAGCGCGGCGGCGTAATGCCCCGCCGCGATCTGGACGTTCTGCACCAGCGATCCGTCTCGCGCAAACCCCCGCAGCAAGTGCAGCCATTTGCGCTCCAGATCGCCCGCGTTCGGCAGCCGGGGAGTCCACAACTTGCGATTCACCTCGCGTTGAATGTGTTGCTGCTCTTCGTTCGCAAAAAGCTCAAGCTGCGCCACCCGCGACGGCAAAACCGAAGCGTCCACCGCCCCCTCGAACCCGCTCGCAAAACGGCGCTGCTTGGCCCATTGCTTCGGACTGTATTGTGGCCGCTCCCACTCCATGCCCGTTATGGCTCATCTCGGAGCTGGTTTGCCGGTTGTGCATTCATGACCTTATAAATCTTTCCATCCAAGCCCAGCCATTCGTGCGCGTGCAGCAAGGCGTGCAACATTTTGGAGTTCATTTGCCCCGCATCGCGCAGGAACTTCATGGTGTCTCGGACGTGAATGATTTTCATGGAATTTCCAAGGTTGATTGTGGTTGTGCGTCAGCCCAGGTCCGGTCCACCTCTGCGCCCATCATCGCCGCCGCCCCGTCCCAATCCGCCTTGCCCTTCGCGTTGCGCCACTCCGTCGGCAGCTTGAGATACTTGCCCGCGATATTCAGCTTCTTGCTCAAGTCGATCGCCAGATATTGCGCAAAAATCACCGAATCAAACCGCTGGCGCAGCGGCTTCTCACTCTTGTCTTCATCATCAAACCCAACGATGACCATATTGCACCCCACATTCAGCAGCCATTCCTCCAGGTCTTCCCGGTAATCCTCATTGCGCGCAAAGGAAATCCCCGGCAGCGCGCACACCCCATACGGCGTTTGATAGCCAAACGTCAACGCCGCCCCGCCGCCAATGGACTGCCAGAGCACCGCCGCCTTGAACTCGCCCTCACAGATGATCACCGTCGAAAATTTCTCCGGGGGCAGGTCGGCGCAAAACTGGTAGGCGCGCGGCACATAAATCCGCTCGCTCCCCGCCGCGGTCCCCGCGCGCGCGCCACCCTTGTGCGGACGCAACTTCACCAGCTCGCCAAACTCATTAAAGTACGGAATCAGCGGCGGCTCGCAATAACCCCATTGCCACTTGTCATCCTCGTCCCGGCGTTCGTCTGCCGGCTTCTTACCCACCTGCCCCTTGCCGCAAAATTGTTTGTCCGGCCGCCGGTCCAGCCGGCGTTGGATACTGGCCTCTTTCCACAACCCGCTCGCCATCCGCTCTTCCCAATCATATTTTTGCCCAATCTCCAGCAACAACTTTTCATTGCTTCGGCGATTGGCCTTGAAACCCAACAACTCGCACGTCTGTGGAAACAGCCCCCGCTTCACCTCCAGGCTCACCGGCTGGTATCGCAATTCCCGCACCAGCGCCGACGACAACGGGTCCGGCACCGGCTGGCCATCCGGCAGGCACGGCACCATCTGCTCCGTCGTCAGTTCGAGGCGACTGAAGAAATCCCGCAACACCACGACCCCTGGCTCCAATTTCACCTCCTTCGGGTCTGGCTTCGCCGCCGCCGGAACCGCCGCCGGCGGCAAAGCCTCTGCCTGTGGTGATTCAGACGCCGCAGGAGCGCCTTCTATGAACGCAGGGCCGGAACATTGCGCCGCATCAGACGACGCTGTCGGGCCAGCCGCTGCACCGGGATCATCACTGCCCTGTCCTTCTATCCCGACATCCTCCGGCTCCGGAACCGGTGAGTCCGAAGCCGGCCCGCCCCCCGCAGCCTTGGCGGAGGAGGGCAAATCCAAATTCAATATCTCGCGCGGCTGATTGCCTTTTACCGGCCCAATCGCCCCGCGACGCTCCAACTCCGCCAGCACCCGGTCAGCCTTGAGGTAGCCCAACCCCAAGCACCGCATCAAAACCCGAGCGCTCGCCTTCTGCTCCTTTCGAATCACCTCAATGGCCTCCCGCAACCAGTCCTTGTCGCCTGGTTCACTTGGTTCGGGCAAGACCGGATTTGGCAACGGGCCATCACAGCCAGGCCGAGGTTCGGTGCCAGGCTGCGGTTCGGTGATTTGCGGCTTGCCAGGCCGAGGTTCGGTGGGCGCTTTGGGTTTCGGTTCCTCCCACGCCCCTGCCATCTCCAGCAGCTTTTGGTAAGCCGGCGACGGCCCGCCGCCAGCCGGCTTTTCCTCCGACAACCCCAACCGCATGCCAAGGTAGCCGACTTCCGTAACCACACGTCCGCCCGTGTTGCAGGAAGAATAATGGCACTTGAAGAACTCAGCCCCATCTCTCAGGAAGACCCCAGCCGAGTCCTTGTGTCCGCAGAACGGGCAGTTCGGAAACGACGACCACTTGTGTTCGTGCGGTGGCGCATCTCCCAGCTTCTCGATGACCCCCTTGAGCCCGCCGACCCGCGCGCGCACTTCGCTGAACTCCATCATACGTGTGCCTTGTGAAAAAAGGCGACGATCGAGCGCGGGTGATACCGCACCGACCGCTCGCCCAAGACCACCGCCGGGATCTGTTTCTTTCGCCGCTTCTCGGCCAATTCACGCTCGGAAATTCCCAGCCATTTCGCCGCGTCGGCCGGTTCCAACATCCGGTCCATGAAGGGGATCGTTCCCGCTTCACCAGGCATTTTCTCTGCCTCACTCATAGTCACAGTTCTGCTGCTTTAAAATTATTCCCGGCTGCGCGACAACGGGTCGCGCCGGCGATTTAGACATGGAGGTTGGTCGCCACCGGGAACGTCTCACTGGCGTGCTCAGCACAAGCGGAAGGCCTGTTGTCCGGGATTTGCCACCGGGCCGGATTCGTCCGGCCCGGCCGCGCGGACGCGCGCGGAATCTACACCGCCAGTTCGACAAATTCATATTTCTCTCGCCTCCGCGTAATGCCGCTCCATCACCTTGGGATATTTCTCCCCGAGCACCTTGGTGACACAGTCCAGGAAAATCCGGCCCTTCCTGGCGCCTGCATGGAGCCGCCGCCGCGCCTGCAATTCCCGCTCCACCAACTCCTCGTGGACCGGTGCCAGCTCAATCGTCACGAGCGGGCGTCGCGGTCGCTTCCGATCTGGCGTGGAGGGTTTTTTGGCTGGCTCGCCTAGGGCTGCGCAGGTTTTTCCATCATTCGTTTGCAAACTCATATCACCACACGTTTTGTATCATCTAACGCGCGGGCCGGCAAGAAACTTTTTTGGAAGCCCTCGTATTTTAAGCTTGCAAGCTGTATTACCAACTGCCATACTTCCATTGATACGACGGATAATCGTCACAAAAAATTGTTTAAAATGCCCATGAAAAAAAATTCTGCAACACTGCCCCAGAAACCGAAATCGAGGCAGCCCAAGGCCTACCTCTCCTGCCGCGTTTCCCCCTTGGTGAAAGACCTCATCAAGCAGGAATGGGATGACCACTTCGATAGCGAAGGCCAGGCCGTGGAGGCGCTGATCCTCCGAGGCGCGACCTCACCCAAAGCCGCCGAACGGATCTTGCGCGAGGCCGAGACCGACCCCATGGTGCAAGCGGTCAAGCAAGCCCTGGCCCAAATGCAAAAGCAGCGGGGATAAACCCCGCAC
>Ga0316217_10001555_pt1 | contig 29505 bp, 32 predicted proteins | sample 1anoAmetaG_FD_203633 | JGI IMG/M metagenome (GOLD analysis project Ga0316217, IMG submission 203633) | Freshwater microbial communities from Trout Bog Lake, Wisconsin, USA - 1anoA | ecosystem: Environmental > Aquatic > Freshwater > Lake > Hypolimnion/Profundal zone | place: USA: Wisconsin... | reverse complement strand
CTTTGACCCACTCTTTGAGATCTAAGGAGCCTTCGTCGTTTCTGATGGCTTCGCGGAACTTGAAGGAAGAGTTCGTGATTCTGTCCTTGAACAGGAAAGAGGCATAGACTCGTTCGGAAAACACAGAGGTTTTTTCTTCCTAGGCCTAGGTTTGGCAAACAAGCTTTTTTAGCCTAAACTGAGACATGCTTTTCATGGAAGACTATATTTAAATAATTTGTTCTGATAGTAGAACAATCACTACTATAGGCTTAAAATCTCAAACAAAAAATCTTTAGTAAATGATTGTTGAGTAAACAATAAAAATTGGCAGCTAAACTTCTTGTTAATTTTATGCTTGTTTTTGCCTGAATCAAATATTTAGTAACCAAATCATTACAACATTATTATTAACATTTACCATTTCTTTGATGAGCAAGGTCGTATGGCCTAAGGATTAGTAATGAAAGTCAAATAAGATACAATATGATTGGTTAGTTCTACTTTAGGGAACTATCAGAAAAGGGCTTTTTACTTTTGTTAGCAGTATAGGAAGAAAAGTTTATAATAGAGTAATCTGGAGCTGCAGCTGGATTACAATCGACTGATTATCTTCTTGAACCTACTTGGAAATAATTCAAATCTATAGATTGCTGAACCACAAAGATAAGGCATAATTCAATATCTTAATGACAAAAATGAAATCTTTGACTGCTATACTACTTAGCGTTTATTGAGCTACCAACTTCAATCTATTTTACAGAAAAAACATGTAATTTGCTTTTAAAGAGTAGAGCTACATTAGCAAAAAAGGTACATTTCTCTTACTCTGTATGCGACGAAAAAAATAGATTAAATTCAGAACAAAGTTGAGAAGAATATCTTGATTCCTATCAGAAGTATCTATTCTATGCACTCGATAAATGTGTCCACTTTGTTTTTAAACCCATAATAGCAAACGCCGCTACTTTATCGCCCAAAAATACATTCATATGCCCTATAATTGATAGTATGGAGATATCTGAATACACTTAATCGAGCCACTCCTATTATAAATACTTATTTCACAGCGATGGAGTCTGACTCGAGCGATGATTAATACGGAAGCAATTCCGATGATGAGCTTTACATAGATCAGGCTCAAAACTCATAGAACCCTCTGAAATACATCGATAGGGAGAGTCTAGAATTATTTCCGCATAATGCGATCGGAGCAATCACGTTTAAACGCCATATTAAAGGCAGTTTAGTATCTAATGGTACAGGCTTTCTTGTGGCACCAAGCCTTGTATTGACTGTCGCCCATTGCGTCTTCGATAAGCGTTTGAAAAAGCAACACTTAGATATCGAATTCTATCCATCACTCCATGGACGCCTCTCAAATCCAATCAAAGTAATCGATGTTAGAGTGCCCTAACAATTTATGACTCTTTAGAAAGAGATCCTAGACAGGAAAGGAGGAATTAAGTATGACTACGCACTTCTAAAGTTGGAAAAGGATGTAAAGCTATAGCAATACTTCAAGCTGGTCCACAAATTCAATAATGATTACTAAAAAATCAGCATTTACGGCTATCCTGGGCTCATGAAAGAAGAAGAATAGATAATAGGAAAACAGGCTGGTAGCTAAGGCTAGTAATGCACCTCAATCATCAAAATTGACTCAAAAACGATGAGATTGAAACATTCTTTGTCATCCGTCTCAGGACATAGTGGAGGGCCCCTACTCATGGAAAATAATTAAGTCGTAGGGCTCCATAAATGCTTAATTACTGGTAAAACTGGCAATTGTGGCGTCCTCATAAATAGCTAGATGATCGAAAACATCAAAAGATGGTAAACCCAATTCAATCAATAAAGAATGCCGTAGATCCAAATAAAAGAGTATCTAGTGTAGAGAAGTATGGACCAGTCCAGAATAATGGTCCGGACTTGCCACTAAAGAGTTGGTTTCACTTAGATTTGCAAAATCGATGAGTGCAAATATAAAGAATTTCCCTTCAATTGCATTGGGCAGCTTCTGATGGAGTGTAAAGATAGCAATAGTAGTCAAATCAATACTGCGTTTCTCATCTCAGACAATCTTATCTTGACCTGTCTTAGCAGCATTTACAACCCTGCTATAAAAGATTTCGGACCTAACAATCCTGACCTAGGAATATACTTTATTCCTAGTTCAACCGCCAACCAACATAAAAAGATACCCATAGAATCATTTTGCTTTAACAAAGAGGCACTCAATCTGCGAAAATGGAATTCCCCAAAAAGAATCAAGGTTTAGTAAATGCTTTAAGACGTCTTTTTCGATTATTGCCTTTTGAAGCTAACCTAGAAAATTCAGCTCTAATCTTATATGTAGATTCTGGTGAACTACGATAAGGAATGGACATAATTCTAACTTTACGGCTGTCCAAAGTAAGCAGATTCCGGCAACCAATTATTGAAACTATCAGGAGCCAGCAGCAGTGAGCTTAACGTTTATATAGATAAGCATATAGTGTTACACAATCTTGATACTGGATAAGGGATGATGGGTTCCCCATTGTTTATTGACAAAAACAAAGTGATAGCGATCCACAAACTAAAGCTGAAAACGAAGGTCAAATGTAAAGGGGCCAGGCTGATTACCATCGATATGGTAAATAAACTATATGAGTGGAATAAGCAACTGAAAGGAACCCCATTCATTGCCAAATACTACATAGACAACCAGATAGAAGAAACAACCAGCATCAGATAATTGGAAGAGCTACATCAACGGAAAAAAGATAGCATCCGACAATCGAAAATGAAATAACAAAATTGATATTTTCAAGACCTCAAACCCTCAAACTTAATCAAGGTTAAAGAGTATCCCACTATTTTATAATTATACAATGAGATTTAACAAAGTTATAAGCGCCGTGGGAGCCATTTGCGGCCTCACTTCAACTTCACTTACGCTTTCTTCTCAACCCCCCATCTACGAAATCATCCGAGGAGAGTACGAAGATAGAATTCGGCGCTACTCACCTCCATAAAAAATATTCGCAGTCTTTGCGAGAATCGACGAAAATAAACGATGTACGATGACGTTAGGAGATATGCTGAAAGCAGTGTGCTTCTATAATTACTCTGAATCAGTATTCAAACTGTGATTTAGGACAACTAAAAAGTCTCAAATTATCGCCCTTCGAACATAATAAAGCTGATGGGCAAATAAAAAAACTTTTAAATCTATGACTATTCCAACTTCGTGAGATTCGTGTTCGCCCAGAGTGAAGTCTTCGAATAGTTCTTCAAAACAAAGGCCATAAACCATATAAAAAAATAATCCTTTTTAGAACGTACCCCACTCATTAGCATAGTGTTGATGGAAAGGATATGTCTGGATAGCGATGGCTTCATCCGCCAGCCCCTTTACATCTAGTCACGTCAGTTTAGTACTAGCAAGTAAGATTATTATGGCACCTGCAAGAGGATGGCCGAGAGTATGTTTTCCGATAAGAAATCTTATACTTTTGATTAGCTTTTTAGCTTCAGGAAAGAACTTATGAGAGAGTTGTATACCTTTGAGTTCAAGCACTTTAAAACTTAAAACGATACTATCGATGGCGTTGATTTCGCTAGAAGCATCGTCAAATACGCTTAAAACAATCATAAACGCAGGTTTTTGAGGAAAATATTCTGGATTTAGGAGAGGATCAAAGATTTAAAAATACGCTAAACTTAGTATGTAAATTTTCACATGCATTTCCAGATAAATGAAACGGCGATCGAGGTAAAGCTGAAAGAAAAAGGGGCAATCAGCAAAAGATAGTTGAGATCCCTCCTCAACCTGGCCTCAGACAACATAAGTTTACAGCAAACAGACATCCTCTTTTCGCTGCTGGACACCGATGGTAATCAGCTTGTGATTTAGACTCTGATTTCCTATAGAAAAAATAGGTTTTGGGTGTTGTTTCAATGCTGAGCCGCTCTTTCAAAACCAAACCTGGAGAGACTACCATCGTTGAGCTGGCCAAGTAGAGATGGAACAAGTTTGTAAGCAAGTCGAAGCAGATCGCAGACATCATTTTGCAAGAGTGATCTACCACAAATTCATAGTAGTTTATCTTACAATCATCTTAAGCTATGTTTATGGATGTCACATTTCATCCTTTTCTGTTGTATCGACTTCCAAAGATAATGCCCAATAATCCCGTTAAAAGCAAATATCATCTATCTGATTGCGCCAAATATTCTTTTCTAATCAACCTAAGAGTGATAGACCTTGTATCTACATGTGGACCATCAAGTCAAGCTCTGGCTAGGCATCTTTAGGCTGATATAAATAGTTGATGAAGCAATACACATGAATTGTCATTTATTTACTTATTGAAATCGGTCACACCCAATGTCAGCCCAAATTCGAAGATATATCAGAGAAAAGGAGGACTTCGAATTCAAGAGAGGGTACACACCCGAAGAGCTCCAAGCCAGCAAACTCAGAAAATAATTTTTGCAGAGATACATCATCGATTTCGATACCCATCTCTACAGAACACAGTAGGAACGCGATTGGGCCTACCTTGCCAAACGGTACCACCCCCGCTACTCAGTGAATACAACTACGACGTCGTCTTGAGAGGTGCTGGCTATGCCTTTTTCATCGCCAATGCAATCCTCTCATGGAGAATCTACGTGAACAAGGCCATGGTTTGGTGGCCTTTCCTCACCATCCCACTAAATTACGAAGTGCTCACACCAATGTAACTCGCAGCTCAAATAGACTCCTCCAGAAACACAATAAGAAACTCTTTGATATGTGCAATTTGGGTGAGGAATTCCACCTGGGCGCCAAAAGGAACGAGATTTTGAGGGAATGCAACAGGATTCTCGACCGTGAGGACTTCTGAAACCTGATCCACCAATTATACTGGCAAATGCTAGAAAAAAGTTAATATAAGATATAAAATGGTATAAATCAAAGATCTATATCCGTCTTCACAAATCGCTCACGTTTCTACAGTACAGCGGCTGTAGAACTGACATGTAGTATCTTTAGAATCGGGTTCCATAGGGTTAACACTTCTTGTCTGGCGCCAGAAAGTCAGAGTCAGTTTCAGCACCTAACTTCACCATTTTTTATAGCTTATTGTTCAACCCTTCTTGGTTCGGTCCGATTTGTCTCAAAACTTCATCCCCATACAAACAAAGAACAAACTCCGGCTAGCAGCTGACTCAGAAATGCTTGCCAATTTTAGGAGAGACATGGCTGTCGACCTTGATAACTTCCAAAAAACGATTGTCAGCTTGCCAACTTGGTTAGCTGCTCATCTGCGATTTCGCATTGAGAGTTCCAACTTGCGCGGAAATAGATTAGAGTGTGGCTAAATCTTTCTTGGCCAGGTAAGCATTCAGCTACTCAAGGCTTGTGAAGCTTTTGAGGTTGTGTAAAAGAATCTATTCGCAGGTTTGAAAATCGTAAAATAATATAAATGCTAACCCCAGTAAAATCTTGACTTGGGGTAAATAAACATGAGAATACAATCAAATTTTTCTCAGCTCAAGAGAACCCTCTTTGATAGCTGCAATCAAACTTTTAGATGCTTCCTAAGAAATAATCCTATCACTGGATAAACAAGCCATTTTGTTTGCAAATGGGGGTCGAAAGGCTAGCCCAACTATCTTATTTCCAAGCCGACTCCAATCTTTTTCTTCTGCGTCCTTATTATTCTACAGCATACTCACGCTTATTAATAAACTTATGTTGGAGCAGAACCATCTCTATCGACGAATATAGCACAAAAACTTGTTTAGAACCTTCTCTAGAACCTATTCTCGCCAAGCTCCCAGCCGCAATCTCCACTCCTAGAATAAAAGTCGCATCAACTAAAATACCGCCTATTCGACCTCAACCCCTTTAATCCATACCGACCCCGCACAAATTTTGAGGCACTAAAAATTGAACACCTTAGAGTATACCACTCCAAGACTATAATTCAGCACCTAAACTGCGCCTGCTTTCAAAAGAAGCGACGGGTTCCATGGAGTTGGAGGTGCCATTTCAACCACTCTCAACATAACTGCTTTCCAGCCTGAAAACACAACCTCCTACAACAGCTATCTAAGCAACTTGATCGAAAACAGAAAGCAAAACGGCTCAGCCCTCACAAATCTACCTCTCCACGCTCGAAAATAAAACTTCAAATTAAAATCGTGCAGCCAGAGCAAATAGATCAACTTTTAGAGCGAGGTCGACTAGAGCGACTTCAGCATTCTATAGTACAATAAACGGTATCAGATTAAAAGGCAAGTTTAAGAGAGGTAGCAGAGGGAGATGGAAGCCAATTCCAAAATTGGCCTTATCAAATATCGTTTCAAAGAGATAGGCCAGAGCTAGCTGAAGTCGAACGTGGGCAGACGGATAGGCGCTAACCTTTTCAACAAGTACAATCGAACCAACTAAGACTTCATTGGCTTGAAAAAGAAGCAGCTGGTCAACAAGGCCTTCTAAAGCCCATGACTTTGTTATTTTTGTTTCAACCAACTCACTGCCTAATCATCAATTCTAATGATTACATATTAATCACTCCTAAAGACAAAAGTAGTTGCCTGAAGATTTCTGCTCTTTGTCCAGAACTGAATTCAATTTGTTAATCCTCGGTCTGAAGTTGGTAGGGTCTCTCCTGAAGGTTATGCCAAGCATGTTCAAGAATTTGTTCATACCGTCCACCAAACCTTGAGGACTGTTCGCTTTACATTTCACTCCCGGCTCACCCTCGTATACAATCACCTGGTCTGCCAAATAGGTGGCCATGATGAAGTCATGCTCCACGATGAATGCAGTTTTTTGATTGTTGAGGATATATCTTTTTAGCACTCTTGCGGTAATTACTCTCTGTTCACTGTCCAAATAGGCTGAAGGTTCGTCGATGAGATAGGTGTCTGCACCTTTAGCAAGTGCCAATATAATGGCTACTCTTTGCAGCTCTCCTCCCGACAGTTTTTGAACTTGATTATCGATGATGTTGTCAAGCCTCAAAGGTTTAGTAACCTCTGAGATGAAGGTGGGAGTCTCCCAGTTGTGACCAACCTTGTTATAGAAAAGCTCTCTGACTGTTCCTTCAAATTTGGGTGCAATAGTTTGAGGTTTGTAGCTGATGTTCATTTCAGGAATCTACATAACACAGGTCTTACATCGTATTTTTTTTACTCTTTTTCCTTTTCCTCTTGTTTGCCTTTGGCTTTGTCTTTCTTGCCAGCCTCAGCCAACATTTTAATAAAGGTAGTCTTACCAGTACCGTTCTAACCCAACAAAACAGTGATTTGAGAAGTTCTGAACGATCCTTCCATCACGGTCAATTCGAAGTCGCCTTGCTTTTTAAACAATGGCGGATATTTGTAAGCTCCAGCCTTGTCCATCTTCTTCTCTTAGAACGTGTCGCTGATTTTAAAGTTCAACTCCTCCTCTCTAAATCTCATATTTTCAGTCGGCACAAATCCAGACAAGAAAATGTTGATACCTTCTCTAACTGTGAATGGCATGGTAACCACTCCATAGGCCGCAGGCTCTCCGTAGAGGCAGCAGATGAAATCAGACAAGTAGTCAAGAATGGAAAGGTCATGTTCCACCAAAATGATGTAGTTATCGTGGGTTTGCAGTGCTCTAATTAGTTTGGCCATCTTGATTCTCTGTTTAACATCTAAGTAGGAAGTGGGCTCGTCGAAGATGTAGACCTCGGCCTTTTGGATCATCACGATCATCATTGCGAATCTTTGCAGCTCGCCTCCAGATAGTTCTCCAATGTCTCTTTCATATAGCTTTTACAGTTCAAGGTCAAACTTCAACTGGTTACTCAATCCGTTGATATCTTTCTTATTAATGTACTCTCCTACTTTACCCTTGGCGCTACGAGGAATGCTGTCGACGTACTGAGGTTTGATGGCAGGTCTGTAAGTAAGTTCCAACATTTTAGTGAGATAGTTCTGCAACTCTGAGCCTTTAAAGTATTTCAAAATGGTTTCCCACTCTGGAGGTTCCCTATAATTGCCCAAGTTGGGTTTGAGCTTGTTGCCCAAAATAAGTAAAGCTGTCGATTTTCCTATTCCGTTGATGCCTACTAACCCTAAAACTTGCCCTGGACGAGGCACAGGCAGTCGATGAAGTTTGAACGCGTTTTTGCCATATCTATGCGTTGTAAGCTTATCCATGTTTTTTGGGACATTGATGATCTTAATCGCTTGGAAAGGACATTTTTTGACACAGATGCCGCAACCGACACAAAGTATTTCCGAGATGGAAACGATTGGGTCAGTGGGCATAACTTCAATGCAAAGCGCCTCCGTTTTATTGACTGGGCAACCCTTCTTGCATTACTGTTTGCACCTCTTGGGCTTGCATTTTTAAGGATTGACAATAGCGATTCTGTGTTTGTCTTCCATAATGTTGAATATAAATAATTTATTTAATTCTTATACTAACAAATTATACTTTCTAAAGGACATCCAACCTTTCGGAACTTATATTCAAAATCATCACACTTTTTGGTACTAGAGCTTTGATTCGAGCTTCTTGTTGTCTCTTATCTTTCTGGCGGCCTTCATGAAGTCCTACTCGATGCAGTAATCTCTATCCTCTCTGATTGCAAACATACCGGCCTAGGTACATACGTTACGGAGATCAGCCCCGTTAAACTACTCACAAATCTTAGAAAGAGCTTAGAAATCGAGATCTCCCTTAACGGTAATGGTCTTCGAATGAATCTTCAAAATTTCTTGTCTTGCGGCTTCGTTGGGCAATGGAATTTAGACCTTCCTGTCCAACCTTCCAGGTCTGAGCAGAGCAGGGTCGAGAATATCAGGTCTATTGGTAGCCATTACCACCTTCACTCTTCCTAACTCATCAAAACCGTCAAGCTGGTTCAGCAACTCCATCAAAGTACGCTGAACTTCTCTGTCTGCTGAGTTTCCTTCACTGAACCTCCTGCCTCCGATTGCGTCGATTTCGTCCATGAAGATAATGCAGGGCTCATTGTCACGTGCGTAGCCAAACATTTCTCTGATAACTCTTGCAGATTCTCCGATGTATTTGTCCACAATCGCAGAGGCAACCACTTTCAAGAATTTGGCATCAATGTTAGAAGCAAGTGCTCGAGCGATGAGAGTCTTTCCTGTTCCAGGAGGACCATACATCAAACATCCTAAATAATTAAGTTAATACCCTTTGGAGGTTTAATTCCCACTCTTTTAAATAGCTCAGGGTTGGTTAAGGGAAGTTAGACTGTTTCTCTCAGAATCCTTAGCTGGTCTCCAAGACCTCCAATATCTGAGAAGTCAACTTTTCCTGGATCTTCGCTCATCATATTGAAAACCATCGGGTCAACCTCTCTAGGCAAAACTCTCATAATTGTGAGAGTAGTTTGATCCAATGCCACTCTTGCGCCTACTACCAATTTAGACCGATCGATCTTTACTTTGACTCCCACCACATTTCTTGTCCCGCTTGAAGCCTTAATTATATCTAAATCAGGCCAATCCTACATTTCTCGGTGTTTAGTTCTTTGAGCACTTAGCCGATCATCTGTCCAACAGACTGGAGAGATTTGAGCTGATTGTCGGTTTTGGTGACTTCCTTTTTCTTGTCACGAAGTTCAAAGCGCTCTGAGTGTATAGACTGATACTTTTGCGAAGATTCTCCTCTTCTTTGCTATGCTTAGTATGGACGACTTGGTATTCTTGTAGAAGTTTTTATCTTTAGTCTGACATTTTAAAAAATAATCAAATTTTTCAAATAGATATAACTAACGCAAACCAAATATCTTAAAAAGGATGGGCGATTACGAAATGAGCCAGTCTCATTTGGTTTATATTTGAGCATTACTAACTTTATGACGCATATTAGTAACTAACAGAGCAAGAACCATAATATTTCAACATCTGATGCAAATATTCAAGCTGTATATAACCATCTTGCATCCTTAGCATGCTAAATTCTGCCTGTTCTTCTCAACCTTAATAAAAATGTAGGCTGGCCTATCAAATAAATTCATATTTAATCCGATTTTCTCACTTTCACTCAACTTCGACATCTGATTAATTTGTATTGATTATTTGAAATTTAAAATGGAGAATCAATAAGCGCTTTTGCACCCATACACCAGCGTCAACCTCAAAAAACTTGATCCCAAAACTATCATTTACGACGTCATCTAGGTTCCTTGGGGGTAATCATTCCACTATACAGATAGTTGTAGCATTATACTATCTCACAAAAGATAGGCAGAGGTCGATACTCCCACGTTTTTGAGGGCAAAAACGCCAAAACCAAGGAGAAAGTCGCAATCAAAGTGCTTCTACCTATAAGCCCAGTGAAAATAAAAAGAGAGTACCATATCCTGAAACAATTGAACCATCCCAATATCATCAAAATACTGGATATCGTGAAATGCGCACACTTGAAAACAGCTAGTATCGTCACAGAACATTTCTAGCATGATGATTTCAGGGAACTCTACCCCAAACTCAGCCTACCCGACATCAAGTTTTATATTAAACAACTTTTAGAGGTAACACTTCACTAAACTAGACCCTTGACTATGTTCATTCCCAAGGTGTCATGCACCGGGACATAAAGCCATTTAACGTTCTCATCAACCACCAGAAGAAAAAACTCAAACTTATCGACTTCGGTTTGAGCTAATACTACTACCCCAGCAAAGAAAATAACACCAAAGTTGCCTCAGCCTACTACAAAGCCCCAGAACTGTACTTTTCCAACTCGCAGTACGACTATAGAGTTGACTGTTGGGCTGTCGGCATCATTCTGGCAGGAATGGTACCTTTTATCTAAGATAGATCTTTAAGAAAACTCCCTTTTTGGTGGGCAATGATCAAATTGACCAAATTTTAAAGCTAACAAAGTTACTAGGAGCAAAAGAAGTGGTAACTTACATCAAAGAGAACAAGCTTAGCGAAAGGAGAGGACACAGGCGAGATAACATCTGCTTTGACATACTTTTGGCCTTCGAAAACGGGGACATCAAAGCAGAAGAACCTTCGGATTATAGTGAGTTCGTGAACAAAACCAACCAAGACAACGCTACTTGGTAGGCCATCGATTTGTTGAAAAAGTTGCTAAAGCTGGATTACGTAAGTTATCTGTAACCTAGAAAAAGAGGTTCACTGCAAAACAGGCATTGGAGCATCCCTTTTTTGATGGTGTTTGAAAAATCAGATTTAATACCAAAAAATATTATATCATTCGATCAGCCACACTCTATGGCCTGTTATTAGCTAGATACTTGTTTCTTATTTTTTGGAAGCAAAATAAAAACAGCAGATAGTCGCATATTATTTTTGAATCTGCTACTAATGGATTTGAAGTTACCTATCTTATTAAATCTCAGTAAATTTTGGCTAGAAGGCTAACAAAAATATCCTTTTAGGCCTCGCTTGAAAGCTCAAACTTTTGTCTTAGAATATAGTTTAGTAATTATTGACGTTGTCACAAATTGAATCATATAGTTTGTGTTTTGATACGAAACCTGAAAATATATAGTCCTAGCTCTTGAAACTAGCTGTTTCTTGCTAAATTTCCCCCAGTAAATATAGCCAGAGAGAGGGCACATTTTTCTCAAGAAAGTTGATTTTAAGTGAGTTCCTTCAATTCAAATAAAAGTGCCGTGATAATATTATTAATCATGGCCAAAATTCAAAACGAACCTATCAAATTCAACAACCTCGAATAAGTCAATAAGTACGCACAAAAATAGGATTCAGTGCTAGTTATATTTGAAGATTCTGTTTTAGATGTCACAACCTTCGCTCAACATCACCCTGGAGGCGCAGTACTTCTCAAAAATAACAATTGCAAAGATATTCAGGAGGAGATGAAGTTTCACTAACCACTGACTCTGACCCTGGCTAACACCATGGCTATTGGTTCGTTTAAAAAGAAAATTTCAAGGATGATTGAGCTGGATAAACCTTTGATGACCCAAATTTGGAATCTCAATCACGAGGAGTATTTAAAAGTAGTCAACTCACCTCACTGGTTGTTCGTGGAATCCCCCAGATTCTTCGAGACTGATCTGATGGAAAGCCAAAGTCATAACAAATGGTACCATGTACCCTTCATCCCCTTGCTCTTGTCAGCCTATATGTTCTACTTAGTCCCTTCATGGCAGAATTTTCACCTGTCGACCTTCATCTTTACTGCACTATTGGGTGTAATCTTCTTTAGCTTGGTATAATACACCATGCATAGGTTTGTCTTCCACTCGGAGAAACATCTGCCAGACAACCGCGTTTGTCGCTATTTGCATTACGTCCTGCATGGAGTTCATCACATGCTGCCGAATGACCCGTAATAAATCGATAATTTAGAGATAGACTAGTCTTGCCGCCAAGCCTTGTCATCATAATCATAACCATCGGCTATCACAGCCTTCTGAAAGTATTCGTAATAAACGATTGGCTATTTTACTCAACTTTCTGGTCGTTTTTCCTCATCGGCTATGTTCTGTACGATACCACACACTATGCCTTGCATCACATTGATACTTCAAACAACAAAGGGACTTGGTTCCACCGGCTGCAGCAGTACCACAATAGACACCATTTTTCGGGACAGGACGCAGGATACGGGGTCAGCTCGCCTCTCTGGGATATCATACTTCGGACAGGCTACAGTAAGAGTAAATCAGAGTGATTTATATTGGATTGTGATGAAAATACGAACAATATCATTAGGTCATGTAGTTGATTTAATCTTGATCTATAGGGCCATTGGTGGGTATCGCTGCAATTCGCTCAGAGTATCGCCCAAATCGTCGTCTAAATCTAAACGCTCGTTTTTCTGCTGAAACTTGGAATAAGCTCTAGAAGGGGCTGTGTTTGAAGTTTCTCTCTTATTCTCCTAGGCCATAGGTTTTTTCATGGTGCTTCCAACTGAGTTTTCGTTTATTGCCGAAACAAAAGATTGCGATAGCAATGATTGATCCTATTTTGTCTATCTCAATGGCTCATTCTAGGCTTTGAGGGTTAATTTCGATGCGTCGTAAAAAGGCCTTTCTGATTTTTTCCTTAGCTTGCTGCTTTTACTCAAGGAAGTTTCATTATTGGGGGAGTTTTTAATCCATGAAGTCGAGAGTGGGGTTGCAGAAACTACAACTGGGCTGTGGCTTCGAGCAGATGGCGAATAATTTAGTCTGCTCTCGGTGGGCTTAATTTGCTGGTAAGGAATGAAAGGAACGAAAGGAACTTTCTGAGACTAACCAATGTAACTTTTTTTGGCTGTATCTTTTTCATACAACCAAGAGTTATCATTTGGAGGCTTTGTTCTTTGTGTCATCGAATATTGGGGTAAATAGTTCTGGGTTGGTTGATAGAAGTTGTTGACTGCCGATTTGGCGTACTTATTGTTCTCTCTCCTAACTTTTTGGTCAAATGACTAGAACTCATGGTAAACTGTGTCTTTTGCGAAACCATCATGGTTTTGGGTCGGTAGCTCATATTTTTTGTTATGAAAAGGTCTACTTTAGTATTATCGAGTCCGATACTGTGTTTAGTTGTAAGTCTTTCCAGCAGAGTCCTCAGCCATATGGCTCATGAAGTAGTCCAGATCATATTGTTTACTATGAAGCTATTTCGCATCTCTTAACTCAAACTTTTCCATGGGGGAGGCACTCTTCTTCTAGACTCTTTTACTTACTTGCTAAAACTTAGGCTTGATAGGCCTATCTTGCTTTTTTGTACCAACGATCTCCATTTTTTTACGACCCTTTTTGGTTTCCTCGTTTTTGATTTAATTATTCTGAGGGACGTCTATTTTTAGGGAGTTCAAAGGCAGCCTAGCCATTGATTTGGCAATATTGTAATAAGCACAGAATTCTAGCAAATCTTCAGTGTTAAAATTCATACGATTTCGTATTTTATGACTATATTTTATGAAAATTTATAATAGCTTTTAATCTTCCTATAGCTTTGTAATACAGGAGTAATTTCTGAAGCCTTATCTAATATCGAAAGGATAAAGTTTGATTCTTGATCCTCGCAGTAGGATTAGGTTGCTGCCCAATAAAAGAAGCGATAGCAAAGCAAGTGAGATTGTAACGATAAGGTGTGGACTTGCATACCCAATTATACTGATTTTAACTATTCTAGCTTATCAACATTCCCTTCTCTCTTCTTCCATCAAATTAATGAAAAGGAGGAAATTGGCATTTCTGAAAAGCAAACATAACTGCAATCCAATGTAGCTCCAGCATAAAGATTTGATGATGATAGGGATATATGCCAATTTTAAATAGAGTGATATCAAGCCTCTTGTTTCTTTTATTCAGTTCTAACCTTTCCGCGAGAGTTGGTCAGTTTCACTCTGATCTGCTGAGCACGCTTAACAATGTCGGCACGTTTCTAACTAATATCCAAGGTACGCGTGAGCTAACGTTGTGAGCAATTTCAGCACAGAAAGTGCGGTTGTTCATAAGCAGCACGTCAAGATCCTTCGCATTATGGACGACAAATTTTTTAAGCCCGTTGGGAAGATAGTATTTGGTGGTGTTGTCTGAGCCGTACCCGATTTTGGGCATTTTCTTATTGCCTCTGAATCTTCGACGCATGCGGTTATCAATGCCTGGATAAGTGTAGAGCTACCTCTGGGTCTTCTCCAGCTCTCAGCGAGTCTGCCTCCGTACAGATCAGATTGGAAACGAGTGAACTTGAGAGTCCTCTTCTTCACGATGCGCTTCTTGAGGAGGGGAGTGGATTTCACCATAATATTATTTATAGTTAATTATAAAAATATTAATTCATACACTTACTATTTCTACTTTTCTCCTGCTTGAGATCTTCCATCGCCAGCTGATCTGCCCTTTTGGCTGTTTTTGACTGACTCAGCCATATCGATTTCAAGGATTGCTGTTTTTAATACTTTTTCTCACACAAATGCTAAATTTTTTATTATGACGTAAAACTTGCTGAAGATTTTATCTTTGGTCTTTCTCTCTGCAGCCTGTTTCTCGCTCTTCAACCTACCTACCCTCATCTGCTTTGCTCTAACCATCTTTTTCACTTATAGATACCTGAAATCGGTCTTTGAGAGGTTTCTTTCAATCGGGCTCATAGAGTTGCTACCATAAACCCTCAAAAACAATTTACTGAATCGATCCATTTTCGATATAGTCTGCGATTTTTGGTTTTACGACTCATTCCTCTTCTTGAAAAGACTTTTGAAACTACTTTGCAAGCCCCTAATCGAACCAATATAACCCGAAAACGCAGTTGAAGCCTTAAACGACATGTAGCCCCACTACAAAAAAATGTACCTAGTAAAAGGCATTGTAAACGTGCTACCTTAGACCTTGCAAAACATCATTTTGGGCAAACAAAAAGCAGAATTGGAAAGGCTGAAGCTGATGGAAGAGGAAGACCGCAGTAGCAAGCAATTCATCAATGTCAACAGTTCCGATAAGAATACTGATGACATGTCCGAGCACGATCTCCCCAAAAGACTCAAGCGGGTTAATTCTGAAAGCCATATTCATCATCCTCGCTTGGAAGAGGAACACCCTAAAAAAGATCAATAACTGAGATAAAGGAGGATAATGCCTTTCAAATAGCATATAGTCTCAGAGTAGAAACGCCCCAAGCGCTTAACCGTAATATAAAACATGCACCGCTCACTAAGAATGCTTAAAAGACTACTTTAGATGCAGAATATCAGTGAACATATTCATCGGACCAGCACACTCAGCATCCTCAAAGTTATGTTTGTCTTCTGGCTTGCACTTTATTGTCAGATGAGGCTGAATAAAAACGCTAGGGAGACGGTCATAAAAATATTGTATGTATTGGGCGGAATCGTTACTGTTCTTGGCTTAGTTGGGACTACTGGAGTTCTGGTGATAAAGCACTGTCGGCAGAGGAAAGGCAGTGGGAACTCCTCATAAATTTAGCAATGATTTAAATCTTTTGATTTCGTGTTACATATACTCAATCTTTTAGTCTAGCAGCAGATATCATTTGTGTGAGTAGAAAGTAAGCAAATCTAGAACAAGAGTTAGTTTATAAAACTTAGAATTAAGGCAGTTAAAAAGCTTGCTAATCTTATTACTTCTGCTTAAGATATAAGCACGATTCGACTCAACTGCTTATCTTCTCATAATCAACACTTATTGAAGATAAAAGCTAGCAAAACATATCTAAACTCTCATTCAAGCTCTGAATCCTTATTCACTGAAATAATCAACGGAAAGTATCGATGTTTACTGCTGCATATAAACCCATTGCTCATTTATAATACAGATATTTTAATTATATGCAGTAGTAACCAGCTTCTTAGAAAGAATTAATTACCCACAGCCACTCCTAGCTCTAAGAAAAACTCATTCCTGACCAGTAAGAAGCATCAGATCCACCTCCTTCCTGTTTTAAGAAATTCAAACTATATTTCCTGAAGTAGGTACAAGATGTCAAGCGCAACATCTACCTAGATGGCACAGTTCTCCCCTAGAACAACCAGAATAATTTGGTCAAAAATACTAAGTATAATCTCTTCACCTTCCTCCCCAAAGTACTCTACAATCAGTTTAAGTTCTTTTTCAATATTTTCTTCCTGATGACTGCCCTTACACAACTCATTTAGCCGCTCAAGGTCGGGCTTTTTATCACTTACATTGGACCACTCGTCATGGTGCTCACCCTTACCATGGGCAAGTAGGCCTACGATGATTTCAATACCTACAAAAGAGATATAGAAGTAAACACTTACTTAAGTAGGCTAACTCCAAACAATATGATGTCATTCGTCAGGACAGACTCTAGAGAATTAGGAGCAAAGATTTGAGAGTCGGAGACATAGTCAAATTGTAAGGCGGAGATAGAGTGCCTGCGGATATGGTAACACTTTATTCTGACAATGATCAAGGAACTTTGTTTCTAAAAACTGATCAACTCGATGGAGAAACTGATTGGAAGCTAAGGAAAGCAGTAAAAATGACACAAACTCTAATTAAATCCCCAGATGACTACTTTTCCCTCTTTTCCAATAAGTTCATTTGTAAAGCAAAGTACATTCTTTATTGACTCAGGCCTCCCTAAACCGAGATTTATTCTTTCGAAGGGTTGTTTTCAAAAGAAGAGACTTAGCTATCTGAAAAACTAACACTGTAAAATACAATGTGGACTACGACTGTTCTTACTAATGGCACGGTCATAGGGCTAGTCATCTATATAGGCAGATAGACGAGAATATCGATGGGAGGATCAAGTGCAAGAACCAAGTTCGGTATTCTAGACTTCTAAATCAACTTCTTATCAAAAGTTCTATTTCTTATCATGGTTGTATTGACTGCTGGATTTGTTTTTCTGCAAAAGACAGAGTTGACCTACGTCCCCATCCAATTCATGAGAATGCTCATATTGTTGAGCTCAATCATTCCCATTTCAATGAGAGTCAATCTTGATTTCGCTAAACTTTTCTACGCTTATCTGGTGAACAAAGATGATACGATTAAAGGTGCAGTAACAAGGAACAGCAACTGTCCTGAAGAGCTCGGCAGAGTGAGATATGTACTATCTGACAAAACAGGCACACTTACCCAAAATGAAATGTTATTTAAGCAGATATCAGTAGACGATCAAACTAAGTTCAAAGAAGAGGAGTCTGAGGAAATTATAAATATTTTAAAGGAGTATGACTAAATTTCAGATGCGATAGATTCAAAGGAAAGAAGTTTAAAGCAGATAATGACCGCTTTGGCTCTTTGCCATAACGTGACTCCTGTATTCAATGAAGATAGAAGCAAAAAAGAGTATCAAGCTTCTAGTCCTGATTAAATAGCTTTTGTGAAAACAGCATAAAATTACGGCATTTCGATAGAGGAGAGAACTCAAACCACCATGACCATAAAAATTCCAACAGGAAAATTAGTCAGATACTAGATAAAGTACTCGTTTCCATTCAAAAGTGAAACCAAAAGGATGGGAATCATCTTAAAAAATCTTTAGACCGAAGAAATAACCTTTTATCTCAAAGGTGCGGATGTAGTCATGAAGGACTTTGTTCCCAATAGAAATAGGCAGAACTATATCGAGGAATAATGTAGGGAACTATCCATGAGTGGATTGAGGACGTTGGTTATTGCTCGCAAAATACTTACTAGAGATTTTTTCTAAAAATGGTCTGATGATTATGAACATGCCTATAATCGTATTGATATCGATCAGAAAACTATAAATCGACTGATGAATGAACTCTAGTATGGTGTTAACTTTCTAGGAATCACAGGAATCGAAGACAAACTACAAAATAGTTTGCGTTCAACGATCTAAAGCTTGAGGAGTGGAGGAATCAAAGTATGGATGATTACAGGAGATAAAATGGAAACAGCATAATGCATAGGCAGATCATGTGGGCTACAGAGGACTACTGAGCGAAACGTTAAAATTGAAGAAGCTAATAGTCCATAACTTTGGTAGTAGAAATGGAGGAGAGTCAAAGATAATTTGAATCAGGTTTTGATCATTGATGGAAAGACACTCACCTATGTTCTTTAAAACAAAGAAATTTCAAAAGAATTCTTTGAAATTGCAATGAAGCTGCCAAGTGTCATATGTTGCAGATGTTCCCCAAGCCAAAAGAAGGTCTTAACCGAGGGAGTGAAAAGCTATAAAAAACCCAAATAAGCAGTACTAGGAATAGGCGATGGCGGAAACGATATAGGAATGATCCAGGCTGCAGATGTAGGTATAGGTATTGTTGGTAAATAGGGAATGCAAGCTGCCCTCGCAGCTGATTTCTCCATTCAATAATTCAGAGACCTAAAAACCTTGCTTTTCTGGCATGGCAGGCTTTCTTATCATCGATCATCACTCTTAGCAGGGTTTATCATTCACCGAGGTTTCATCATTTCAGCCATCCAAATAATCTTTTCTTGCATCTATTATTATGTCTCAATTCCAGTGTTCAATTCAACTCTTCAACTAGGCTACGCTACTCTCTTTACATTTTGGCCAGTGTTTGCACTTATTTTAGATAGAGACATCGACGTAATTTTCTTGCTAGTTAGTTCTAAAACGCGTTACTGTTCCCTAAATTGTATCATTCCCTTCAAAATATGGACTACCTTTATGTAGTAAACTTTGTCACCTGGATTTGGAAGGCATGCTTCCAGGCAACAATAATCATGGTTTTCACCTTGCTGTGGTTCCAATAAGAAAGCTACCTTGAGTTTTAAACGATTTCCTTCACAATCTTGATCTTAACCGAATATTTCATGACTTTTGCCGAAATAAACCGCCTCCATATTTACTTACTCTACTGTATTGCAGGATCACTGATAACGTATTTACTGTGCGTTTTCTTCCTCAAAAGCTACCTACATATCTCTAACCTAAGCTTCACCTAAGTGGCCTTTATTTTGGCAATTTTCGGAATTTCATGGATGCCGTTCTTTATTTGGAAGTAATCTTTGCCTGACTTAGGTTTATTCAGTTGAGAAGGTGGCCGACAGATGTACAGAAAGTCATGAGGAATAAAAACTAAAGCCTTATAAGGAAGGATATCCATGGCAGGTCCAATGTTGGCAATTTTATAAAGAGTATTGCAGGATGAATGATATTAATAATCTTTGCTGCTCCTAACGTCTAAAACGCCAGGTTTTGCTTTATTTAAACTATACAGAAACTGCTATAATGCACCGAATACTAGAAAAGTCAATTATCAAACATTAGAAGCTTACTAAGCCTAAATTCTGAGCGCAGTAATAATTATAAGCAAGCAATCTACAAAGACTTTATCATAAAGCAAACTTCAGATTACCCCAGTCAGTACAAACCTAAGACGCTAGTTGGCAATTGGTACGAAGAAAGATCTAACCCACAAAACGTTGAGAATTTCCATTTCTACAGATAAAGGAAGTTTCCAAACGAAGCAGATCGGCCAACTTTGACTCAGGTAGATTGACTATTATTCAGGATAGCTTTCAGAAGTCCACTAGCAACTGGCTCAACTTTCAAGCATATGACCCTAACAAAACATTTAAGACTGAGTACAAGTAAGTTTGCTATAACACAGAGATAACTATCTGCAATCGAAGGAGCAGAAAAGATTATCAGTGTTAAATCCATTCATAACAAAAAAGTCCTAATTCGACAAAAATCCTGATGCATTAGAGTAGTATAGATAAAAGTGGACCAAATCAAAGCATGTATATGATTCAAGTCGCACCAGCATCGGCCATGCTAAGAAATGATGAATGTCTAAACCATTTACTCCTTATTTTTATCTATTGTTGATTTAGATTACCTCATTTTTACAAACGATTTGAGTTATTTTAAAACAATCTGTACCTATAAGAATTTAGATTTAACATTTATTTTTAAGAGTTTTAAGCAAAATCCTTTAAGGACCGCTGAATAATGATTATAGGTAGGCAGACTACATTTCGATATTTTCGTCAGATTTGGTCATTCAATTTCAAAAAAATGATCAAAATAGTTGGAACATTGGCTCTTTTTATAAATAATAACATATCGATAAGCCATGTAATAGTAAGACAGCTAACTATTCAAAAGGCAACACCCTTCAAAAATGAGACCGAATGAATCCTCAAGCAACAAGCAAGGCTTTTACGTTTTCGGCAACAAAATTATCAAATTCACTGAGGACAAAGATTACGCAGGCATCAATATGATCCTCACTGATATTGCCGAAGCCATTACTAAGCCAGCCCACATCAATTAATACGAAATCACAAAGCCCAGTCTACTGAGAGCTAAGGCGCTGGGTTATACTGCTGAGAGAGTGATTAGCTTCCTATCTTAACACATCCGCAATCCAGCTGACCCTCCTAGACGCTACGTCTAACCCAACCTTCAGTCGATGATAGTCTCCTTTATGTAGACCCAGTCTGCCACCAGAATTTATCTAATCGAAGAAAAATAGCGCAACTACTACGTTTTCTAGCACAATAAAGAGTTCCTATTACCATAGAATATACTGGAACTTCTGAGCAGAGAGATAGCCAATAGATAAGGCAACAGCCAATCAATGGAGGAATAAGTTGAAAGACCCACAACCATGGTTAGATGGGAAATCAAATAATACATGCACAATGAACTCTCTAAAAGACTCTTTGAAAGATAAATTCCAGTGCTCTCAGAAAAACCCATTTAACGGCAGCAAATCGTCAACTAAATGAGCAGAAATATTGACCTTCACAAAAACAAAGGAGCTTTGCATTGCAAAAATCTCAAAATATAGCTTAAGGCCTTCACAAAACTTAGAGATTATCAGTCCTAGGCTTTAAAGGCTGTAGTGCAACAAACAGGCAGTATCAACGCGAAAGTGGCTAAGAGCGGCTATATTGTGCTTCCCTGTGGAGCCGGCAAAACTTTATTGGGCATTTCGATTTGCACCAAAATCAAAAAGGAAACCTTAATTGTATGTAGTAGCGATTCCGGAGCAGAGCAGTGGAAGAGATAGATTGAGAAATGGACTCAAGGCATGCCGCGCCAGCAGATCATCATTATTACTTCCAAAACTATGGACGAATTCAAATTCAAAGTAAATGACGCCAACCCTCACATCTTTATTTCCACTTATTCTAGTCTCAAGGCCAAGCTCTAGGGCCGATAAAAGGAAGGAGACGGGAAGAAGGAGATCAAGCTTGAGCACTAGTGGATGAAGCTAATGCCTTGGGGACTAATCATTTTTGACGAGGCTCAATGGCTGCCAGCTCCAGCCAATTCCCTCATTGCCAACTCTTTGCTCGCACATGTCAAAATTGGCTTAACTGCTACTCCATTAAGGTAGGACTAAAACATCAAATCTTTGATCTATATGATTGGCCCTCAACTTTATGTCGGAAGCTGGAGGAAATTTGTGTAAAACGGCTACCTTGCGAACCCCAAATGCATTTAGATCAGAACCAAACTAACCAGAACTTTCCAGAACTACTATCGCATGGCCGAAGAAAGGGGTGGCAGGTAGTTATAAAGATAGGCAACTTTTTAATCGAACCCTAACAAAATCAAAACCCTCATCTATCTTTTGAGGCATCATGAAGCCTTAGGCGACCAAATCATTGTCTTTTGTGATAAAATCAATGTAATCCGATTTCTGGCTTAAAACCTCAAAATCCCTCTTCTTTCAGGAGACACCCTCATCGAAGATAGAAACTTTGTCTTTGATATGTTTCGCTAGGGTAAATTCAAAACCGTCCTTTTATCAAGAATCGGAGACTAAGCCATAGATCTGCCCAACGCAAACGTCGGCATCGAAATCAATATCCATAAAGGATCTCGTAGGCAGATGTTGCAAAGGTTGGGACGTATAATGAGACCGAAATAGTCAAACGTCGCAAGTTCCTACAACGCAGTGTTTTATACGATCGTAACAGACGAGACTCCTGAGATGAACTACTTCCGTAAAAGAAGAGAGTGCCTCATCGGCCTAGGCTTCCAATACGATCTGAGGTTCAGTGAGTACGGAGAAGAAGGGATCGGAGACATTATGCAAGAAGAACCCGATAAAGCCCTGATGGAGGAGGTCAACGCCAAATACTACCAAGCTATTCCCAACGAAACTGAATTCTTAGCCAAGATGAGAGAAAAGTGATCATATTCGCAATCATTAACTATCCAGTTCTAACTTTAATCTAATTATCCGATCCAGGCACAAATATCCTGAGTTTTCAATCCAATCTTAGCAAAATATTATTAAATTTAGTCTACCCTCAAAACAAGCCAAACCAACTACCTTTTTCTTGTTTCGGATGAATATTATAAGTGGTATGACATCTCATTTAACTTTTCAATAGAGAATCGTACTTAACTTCTGAAATATAACATGCCTATCATTTCTCTTATTTCCTTCATTCAGTAGCCCGGAAGTATATCATGACCACCAGACCCAAGACCCAGGTGGAGCCTGCGAAAATAACCCCAATCAAAGCAATAATTTCTTCTATATAGAGCGCGTTGGGCTGAATCGCTATGATATAAATGTAGGCAACAACCAGCAGCAAATCGAGTAGAAGAAAAGCAAACAGCCTAAGATACTTCTTGCCCTTGTTGCCACTCGTGCCCATCTTGATCCTCAACCCATTGACAAGGAGGAGCAGAGTCAGGAGTATGAGCTCCGCAGCGATCGCGGTCGAACTATAGTAGAGTATGTTGTATTTATAGACGAACTAAAAGTACTGGAAGACAAGGGCGAAGTAAGAAGCAATCTCATCGTAGTAGAGCATGACTTGGAAGTAGACCGAGAGGAGAGACTGGGGGTTGGTTTTTTTCTAGTTAGTCGGAAATATCAGCATTCAAAATTATTTATTATTTAAATTGAATCGGCAGTCTGTTGCCGCCACTTGGACCAAGCTACGGCGATCTTACCTTTTGTTTCGCAACCTATATTAATAATGATATAAAATAAAGACGACATGCCGATTAATTAGCTTTAGAGTTCCTACTGGTAAACCCTCAAGACCTGCACCTTTCTTCGCAAAATACAAACAGTAGCTGACAAAACAGTAGCGTACAAAGGTGAGAGATGGGGATACCTGTCGCTGTTCTACCTGTATGTGCTGTATCGATTCTACTACTATGGATACCTGGGCCTGATGTTCATCATCGGACTGTACGTGATCTACCTGATGGTGCAGTACTTCACGCCTTCGGGACTACCGGACCCTGATGAGGACTCGCCGGACAGCACGCTCTTCCTGGAGGAAAGCGTATCTATTCTGACAAGTACGGAGGGCGACCGGCCTGTGCTGCGTTCGCTGAACGAATTCAACTTGTGGAAAAGTCTGTGCTGGGTGGGGGCGGGGTCCTGGCTCTGCACGTGGTTCGATATGTTTCTAATTCCGGTATATTGGCCATTCTTATTAATATATTTTACTTGGCTGATCGGATTGGCCGTAGTTAAGCATTGCCTCCACATGAAAAAATACGGATATAAAATCTCGGACTTCAACTTCAAAAAACCAGCATAAATATGATACGTCTGTGTTATTCATCACATAATCCAATATCCAAACACAACATTAATCTCTTTTGCTCTGACCTACAACCCACCCCACTTTGAGGAGAGGTCTGCTTGGTATGACCAGCAACTGTGGTTATTGGCCTCAGGGTGGGTTATTGGATCGAGGGAGACCTGTTCTTGTGTTTTCTTGGCTATGCTCTACTTTTTCAACGGCTATAAGAAATTTGACATAAAACGATGTTTCAGGGTAAATTAGAAGGTTTTTCTAATTAGAAATCCGTTACTAGGTATACAAAATTACTATAATTACTAAATTATAATATCGTTAAAATGTCAACTACCAACTCCAAGTACATTGAAATGGTCGACAAGGAGAACACCAAAATCGGGGTGGTGCTGCACAAGAAGGACAAAAATACCGAAGAATGCCTGACTAGAAAGACAGTGCTGGGGTAGACCAACCAGCAGATCAGAGTGGTCGAAGAGCCTTCATCGCCCGAAGACGCCAAACTGCTTCAGCGCAAGCGAGAGATGCAACAGAAGGCAGTCGCGGGATTCAGCATAAAACTCAATGCTTGCTGAAAATGAATGATATCAATGAATCTACTTACCTAACTGTTATCTTAACTGTAATGACTAAACTCGAACTTTATGATTGTCTTTTTTACTATCATGAGGCACATCATAGTCATTCGAAATAAGCTTTAAGTGAAGGAATGCATGAAGAATGTTGACAAATATGTTGAATTTTGATGAATTGCTATTTTGGGTAGCACTCGATTTATAGTCTTAGAAGCAATGCTGCTTTATCATATTAGGATTTAGAAAGTGTCAATCCATTTTTTCCACGGTATGCATTCAAAGCCATCAAATACCATCTTTAAACTGAATAATCAATCCCTAAAAGCACATCATTTGAGACCAAGACTAAGCTCTTGGGCCAATCTCGTTTTCCCCTTTTCTTCGTATTCCTTCTTGGACTTCCAAACTTCATTGTATTGATTGGTCTGCCCTGCAACAATAGAAGCCCCAATAAACACGTTATACTTCCTGCTTGGAGGATCAATCACTCGGATCTTGATCGAACTGGTGGAACCACCCTTCAAGATTCTTTCCTTGAACCGCGAGCCAACTTACTTCAGCAGCCTTGTAGGAAAACCTGGCAACATCGAAGTGCCTCCTGAGATTAAGATGTTTTCGTAGAAATGTTTTCTCAAGTTCATCTCCGAGTTCTACATCAGTTAATGCTTACCATGATACTCTTGAATATCATCTAGCCGCAGCCGTCGAATTAGTGACCATCGATTGATGGGTTCATCAGAATTTAGGATGCCAAAAACCTTTCAGGACCCAGCTTTATTGTTTAACCATCAGGCAGCACGTACTCTCTAAGTTATCATAGTTGTACTTTTAGTGAACGCAAGTTTCCAAAGCTAGCTTCTTATCAACACCGATATCCCCCGAAACAAAACAAAACTTCTCTTTCAACTCTCTCACGATCTCGAAATCTGAGCTACTATTAAAAGCATAGCCTCTGCGAGTCAGTAGCTTCAAAAGATAGGACGTAACGTGTCGACCTGCAATCTCGAGTCTTTAGAAGCTGGAGGTTATTACGTTTCCGTCAAATACAGGTATGCAATGCGTGACACCATCGCCACTATCCAGCAGCATAGCTGTCATCAACCCCTCAGCGAATAGAGACATCAACGCCTGCATTCCATACTGCAGTCTGCTGATTCCAAACTTTTCAAACATAAGTTCGAGCATACCTGCCTTATTTTCAGTAGGATTCATAATGGCCTCAGTAATGAATACTGATGATCCTGCCGGGTTGTTGACCCCGATCTGCTGGAAAGAATACTTCATCAATATCTCCATGTCTTACCAACTCTTGACCTTGCCTTCGGAAGTGGGGTGACTCAGCTCCAACAGCGAACGGTACTTGGACGCCTCATTGCCCACCATTATTTCCTGAAATCGAGGTATTGCGTACTCTGAGTTGAACCTATTCACCAAAAGATTCTTAGAAGCGGAGCATGGGTCTTCCGACCAAGCTGGCGAAGGTGGCCTTGGGGAAATTATCACCAGCAAAGCCCATCTTCATGTAGCCTGTGCCTGGATCGCAGATGATGGGATTGTTTTGCATATCACTAACTATAATTCTATATCTTAGGCGTCTTTAATATGGATTGATTAATATCGAGAATATGGATGGGCTGAGTTGGAACTGTTGAAATCACTCAATCTCACTGCTTTTTGAGTTGCCGCCAATATTAGTCATCTTCCCTGGGCTTCAGTCCTGTCACCTTTGTAATCAATGCCTCCAACTTCTTCCAGAAATGGATGTAGTCTAGCAATGGGTTCATCCAGCCATTGATAATGCAGTAGCTAGTATCAAACTTGCCTTGGTGGTGGTCGTGGTGTTTTTGGTGACTGATGATTAAACCTGATTTTTGGAAGAATTGGATAAGGGGGTGAGGCTTTTAATGCTCCATATGTGCCCATTTGTGGAACTGGTTTGTCAGTATCCCTAAAATTACCCCAAAAATAATGGCCCAATTGTAGCTCTGGGAAACAAAACTGCCATTGGAAGTCATCAAAGCAATGGCTATCGCAAATGGCATGGGGTAAGATGAAGCTGCATTCGTCTCAAGGAAGCTATGAGTCACAATATCGTGAGGATCGATGTGGTGCTTCCTGAATGAGTAGATTATAGTTGGACCAAATATGGGGGTTTCGAATTTGCCCCAAGTGTCAGCAGCCCAGTGCACTAGCCCTGACAGGAAGTCGACAATCAGTTGGGCAAGGATGAAACCGATGAGGGTGGGCAAAGGGCCTAGGTGATCTTTGACAGTTTATTTGACCAATTAATACCAAAGATAGAGACTAAAGCTGAGATAAGAGGTTTACCAGAGACATAGATACCACGGATAGTTATTTTTCCAAAGCTACTGCTGGGAGACTGGCATCGGCATATTAACCTTGATGATGGCTATTATTAATATCCTATTTCAACTTTACACTGAATCTTCGGAGGAAATTAGATACGAAAAATTCTACCTCTAAAAATCGCCTTTTTCCCTTGATCTCTCAAAGATTTGAACTTAAACACTCACCAAAAGTCATAGAATCAACTTTGAAATAACTAGGTACGTCATACTACAATAACTCTTTTAATCAATTATTCTTTTAGGGGTTTTCTTAAACCCACTTGATTCTTTTGCCTTACACCCATTCCCCTACCTTTTTCTCACCCGAAGTCGAAAAGTAATCGCCTCTTCCGTGCTGTTTGCCGTCTTTCCAGGAGCCGTGATACTTGCGCCCATCAGCCCAGTAAAAGGTGCCAACCCCATGTTTCTTGTCACTGCTATACTGCCCCTAGTACTTCCTTCCGTCAGTCCATTCAGTCATACCATAGCCATGCATCTTGTTGTTTTGCCACTCTCCTTCGTATCTCCTATTCTTGCACCACACATACACCCCTACATAAAACAAGCCATACCTTTGCCATGGATCTCGTTGTTCAAAAACTCGCCTTCGTAATAGCTGCCATCTAAAAATTTGAGCACCCCTTTCCCGGTCTTTGTTCCATTTTTGTACTAACCCTCATATTTTTAGCCATCAAGCCATTATTAAATCCCCATCCCGTTTTGCTTATCGTCTTTCCATTATCCAATATATTTAGCTCCATTCGAATGAGTATAGGTTCCTTGGCCATTCGCTTTGTCGTTGAGCCAGTCTCCTTAGTATATGTCACCATCTGAGTGGTACAGAATACCTTTGCCGTTTGCCTTGTTGTTTTTCCACTGTCCCACATATTTACTGCCATCCGCCCAGATTTGCGTCCCCTCACCCTATCTCATAGCATTCTTCCAGTCACCCTCATAAACGATTCCGTTGTCCAGTTCAATGGATGGAAGTTTGGTGATTTCTGAACAGTTAAGAGTATTTTCTATTTGCCTATTATCTTGTTCGGACTTCCCTCTATTCAAAAGATTTGTGACTCCTTACTCTATCTTCCTGTTACGATAAGTCTAAGGCTCAATTCGCTAGGGTTGCTGGCTTACAGCTCCAGCCCCACCTACATCTTCTCCTGCCTTGACAGATTCCTACTCCTTTTAGGAACCCTGTTCGGGCTATTTCGGAGTTTACTATTGTTGAGCAGGAGCCTAGGCAGCTTTGGGTTAATTTTCAGGATAAAAATGGTCATTTTCTGCAGTTTTAAAATGGCAGTGATCAGTTTCGAGAGCATTAGGCTGCAGATTATTCTCAATCTGCTTTTTTTAGATAGGATTGATTTAAGGAGACAGCTGATCCAACTTTGAGCAAGCGCCTATACACACACCCATTACTTCTATTGCTAGCTAAGTGATTATATTCATTTAAATCGAAGAATTAGAGAATTTATTCACTTAAAAGAATAATAGCACTTCAAACGAAAGTACACGCCGTTCGCCCTCTTCAAAAAATTCATGAGGGTCTAGTCTAACAAGCGGCTACGGATGGTATACATTTGTGAAGGGCAAACATATTCTTTGCAGTTTTTGGGTTTTTTTAAAATTGGCACTGCAGTTTACTAAATCTAAATTTGCACCACTTACAAACGAATCGTGAGGTATATGTTCGAGGATGTTTTTGGTGGTGGTTTTATGTCTGATGCCTACAAAATATATAAATAATCATCAAGAACTCATCTGCAGCAGCCCTTTTTAATTTTCTAGTTTTTCTGCAGCTTGCTATCCTCCTTCTCCTTCCTCCTCAACGAAGCAGTCTTGATTAGCTTCTCGCAGATCTCCAAAAACATATTCTCGACCCCCTCTCCCGTTTTCGCACTCACGAAGTATGAAGGCAGTCCGATGCTTTACACAAGTATTTTAATGTCGCTATCTTGCACCTGTGCGGGCATATCGCACTTATTGCCTACCAGACAGATCATGATGTCGCTATCGGAGTTATTCTTTGCTTATTGGATCCAATAATCCTCGATTTCCTTGAAAGTGGCGGGATCCGTCAAATCGTAGACGATCAGCACGACTTGCGAACCTATGTGGGTTGTTGGGTACTGCGATAATAGGCACTGGTGATGGTGCGGAAGCGTTCCTGGCCAGCAGTGTCCCAGAGCTGCAGCTTGCATGTCTTGTTTTAAACCTAGACCATTTTGAAGCGGAAGTCCACTCCGATAGTCGGCAGGTAGTTATCTACGAAGTTCTCGTCGCAGAAGCGGATGAACAGAGAAGACTTGCCCACACCCTGGTTGCCCACGATCACGATCTTAAACAGGAAATCTTGGTCCTTGATCATTCCCGTAATCACCACAGAGTATAAATATATAGCTATGAAAGACAACTTTAAATGGTATATCTCCCACTAAATTTATTGCTGGAAGAACGCTGAGAAGATATCCAGCAATCAGATAAACTGGCTCTCTCTTCTTGTAAAAGATTTTGTTGAATAAAGGCTGAGCTATTCCAACATTCTGCAGGTCATCTAACTAAAGCCATGGCTGACTATGATTCAACATTAAATTCCGCACTTTTTGTATTTAGCAATCGATATGTTTCATAATACCTCGG
>Ga0316217_10001554_pt1 | contig 29525 bp, 27 predicted proteins | sample 1anoAmetaG_FD_203633 | JGI IMG/M metagenome (GOLD analysis project Ga0316217, IMG submission 203633) | Freshwater microbial communities from Trout Bog Lake, Wisconsin, USA - 1anoA | ecosystem: Environmental > Aquatic > Freshwater > Lake > Hypolimnion/Profundal zone | place: USA: Wisconsin... | reverse complement strand
GAATGGCTTAAGACTGGTTTGGAACTCCTGAATTCTGGAAACAGCTTCTTCAAGGCGACAACGACTTCCGGATGGGAGGGCACGTTGATTTCATTCTCGCTTTTGTATCTGGCAAGAGCCCAAGCCCGCGCGACTTGTTCGCGCGTTGGCGTCCGTCCGGCGAAAGCTTGGTCATTTTCAAATTCGGCGACCGCTTGATCCAGCGGTGGCAATGGTCTGGTTTTTTTGGCCGGCAGGAGTGCCGCTGCGTTCAAGGCTGGTGCTGGCACAGATGCCGGCGTTGGTGGTGCGGCTGCCAACCAAACGTCGTTGAGAGGCTTCAGTGTCGCTGGACGTGGTTGTGTCCCTGGCGGAGGTGGTGAGGGTTGGGTTGCCGCCGGGGCAGGCGTGGAAAGCGCCGCAGGAGCCGGCACTGGCGGATTCCAAGCAAACAGGCCCAAAGGTTCCGTTTCCGCAGTCAATTCCGGCGCTGGGGATGGATTCGGCTGGGCTATCGCTGCCGGGGATGTGGCTGGCAACCTCGGTGAGAATGACAGCGGTGCCAGCGTTGCCGATGCTGGTGATGCTGGCACGCGTGTTGACCTGGGCCAGATCCAGTCCAAAATACGCCGACGTGACTTCGGTGCCGCAGGCGGCGCGGAGGGGGTTGATGGCGCTGTTTCTTGAAATGACGCAGGTGGAGTTGGCGGTGACTGCGGAGGCGAGGCGATTGGTCGGTACGGCTGGGAGGGCGTCAAAATGAAATCTTCGGCACACGTTGGGCAGGGGACGGTTTGCCCCGTGCCTTCCGGGGAATACTCCACAGACTGCCCACAATGCGGGCATTCACTCTTAATAAATTCTGCCATTTAGAATTTATGGAATTGTGAATCATCATGCCGAAAACGGCAACTGCGCATTTTTTGCCGGAAGCAGCAGCAAGGCGCCCTTCTGCTGGAAGGCGCCTTGCCAGACGAAGCAGCCGGATTATTTCGCTCCTTGATCAATCCAGGCGCGGACCAGCCCGATTTGTTCCGGCGTGAGCGGTTGGATGCCGGCCTTGTTGTTCAGCGGCGGCATCCAAGCATCATGGTCGCTGGTTGCGTGCGCGATGGCTTTGACGAGAAAACTGCCGGCGCTGTCGCCAGTGGTCACGATCTTGCCCTCTTTGGTGCCCTTTAGCACGCCTTGGAGGCTATCCATGCGCAGCCGCGCCTTTGGTTTGTCGCCGCTGTGACATTTTACGCATGCGGTGTCGAAGATCGGCTTCATGTCGGAAGCGTAGGTTAAGCCGGTTTTGGTTGAGGCGGGCGGCAGTTTGGAGTCGTCCGCGGAGGCTGTCAGGGTAAAGCTGACTGCCGCCGCCAAGGTTGCCAGCGTGGATAGAGATGGTTTCATGTTCATTTTATTGATTCGATTCGTTTTGTTTATCGTCGAACGGAGAATAAGACGCTGGAAACCGAAAAACCACTCAAAAAAATCTGCCGCGCGTGGCGGCGTGGCGGCAGGCATCCCTGCCTGCCGTAGAGCCGGGCTTCCCAGCCCGGTCGCAAAGCGACCTCGGATATTAGCCAGACACGCCAGCGACTGGTGACCTGCCGAACAAATGCTTCCGTCCTGAAGGGACGGCGGACTTGCTTGCGCAGATGGTTGATTCTTAGCTCGCCCGCCAGGGCGGACTTTGTGAGGACCACAATGGTGACGCTTTCCATTGTCCCTGCGGGACGATTTTGAAACGGGGTGGGCGGGTTCCAGACACTGACGTGTGGCTAATATCCGGTGTCGCTTCGCGACGGCGATCGGCTTGTCGGTTAGATTCTGGGTTGGGTCGCGGCTTGCGGTTGGCGCGTGGCTCGGCCAACTTGGGTGGGTGAACAACACCAGCTTTGCTGATGCCGTCCTTGTCATACTAGGCCACGGCACCGATTTGAACGAGCAGTCCGCCACTCCGGTGTTTCAGCATGCGGCGGAGCTGCGCCGTCGGAAGATCTTTGGCGCGGTGCGGGAGGCGTTTTGGAAACAGGAGCCGCAAATCAAAGAGGTTTTGGCCGGGATTTTCGCCCCGCGCGTCTTCATCGCGCCATTGTTTATCAGCGAAGGCTATTTTGCCGGCGAGCTAATTCCACAGGAACTTGGTTTCGACGCATCACGCATCACGCATCACGCACTTGCCGCGCCGCAGCGCGGCGCAGGGGGACCACGCATCACATGCTACTGCAAACCCGTCGGCACGCATGAGCACATGACGCAGGTTATCTTGTCGCGGGCAGCCGGAATCACCCGACATTTTCCTTTTCCGCGCGCACCCAAGCCGACGGAGACCACGCTGTTTATCGCGGGTCACGGCACGGGGAAAAGCGCCCAATCGCGTCAGTCCATCGAGCGGCAGGTGGAGTTGATTCGCGCACGGAGCATTTACGCCGATGTCCAAGCGGTTTTCTTGGAGGAAACGCCGCGCATTGCGGACTGCCATTTGCTGGCGGGGACGAGGTATTGTGTCATGGTGCCTTTTTTCATCAGCGACGGATTGCACGTAGTCGAGGACATTCCCGTGCTTCTGGGGGAAGCAGAAGGCGTGGTTAAAGCGCGCCATGCCGCTGGCCTGCCGACCTGGCGAAATCCGACCGAAAAACACGGCAAATTGTTTTGGTATTCGTCGTCTGTCGGCACCGATCCGGGGCTGGCGGAGGTCATTTTGGAACGGGTGCTTGAGGCATCGAGGATGGAAGATGGAAGATAGAGGATGGAAGGTTGCATGATGTTTTGCCATCCTCCATCCTTTATCCTCTATCCTCGTTCAATAACAATATGACATCACAAAAATTGGACATGCTCAAACTTCGCATCGGTTTCCTGGGCACCGCCGGCATTGGCCGGAAAAACTGGAAGGCCATCCGCAATTCCGGCAACGCCGTCATTGCTGCCGTGGCCAGCCGCGACGTGTCCCGCAGCCGCGAGTACATCGCCGATTGCCAGCGGGAGTACCCGTTTAGAGAAGCGCCCGTCGCGCTGGGGAGCTACGACGAATTGCTGGCCTCGCCGGACGTGGATGCGGTTTATCTTCCCGTGCCGACTGGTTTGCGAAAGGATCTGGTCATTCGTGCCGCGCAAAACGGCAAGCATGTCCTCTGTGAAAAGCCGTGCGCGGTGAATGCCGCCGAATTGGCAGACATGCTGGCGGCGTGCCGCAAACATGCGGTGCAATTTTTGGACGGCGTGATGTTCATGCACAGCCCGCGCCTCGCGCGGGTGCGCGAAGTTTTGGACGACGGCCGGAGCGTCGGGCCCATCCGCCGCATCGCTTCCGCCTTCACTTTTTATCCCGGCGAGGATTTTTTTCGCACCAACATCCGCGCGGATGGCGCGCTTGAACCCACCGGCAGCCTGGGTGATCTGGGCTGGTATTGCATTCGTTTCGCGCTCTGGACGTTCCATTGGCAGTTGCCTGTGAGCGTCGCCGGCAGGATGCTTTCGCAGTCGGAATCGTTGCCCGGCCGCATGTCTGCACCGACGGAATTTGCCGCCACGCTCCTTTACCCGGGCGGCGTGACGGTCGAGTTTTACGCATCGTTTCGCGCGGCCAAACAGCAGTGGGTTCACGTTGGCGGCCCGCAGGGCTGGCTGCGGGTGCCGGATTTCGTGCATCCGTCCAACGGCTATGCACCGTCGTTCGAGGTGAATGAGAAACTCATCACCGTGCCGGGCGGTGTGCCCTGTCCGCCGGACGCCGACCCTGCGGGATTCGGCCATTCCACCGCGCAGGACACGCGGATGTGGCGGAACTTCGCGGACCAGATTTTTTCCGGCACTCTGAACGAGGAATGGCCCATGTGGTCGCTGCAAACACAGAAGGTTTTGGACGCCTGCCATGAATCGGCAAGACAAAATGTCGAGGTGAAGCTCCAGGCTTGATTCCGCCATGATCGAATGGTGGCAACTCGGGCTGTTGTTTGCGACAGGTTTGGTCGCCGGATTCGTGGATACACTCGCCGGCGGCGGCGGTTTGCTGACCCTGCCGGTGTTGTTGAACTTCTGTCCTGACCCCAAAGTCGCCCTGGGCACAAACAAACTCCAAGCGTCGTTCGGTTCCAGCAGTGCCACCTTCCATTTCGCCCGCGCCGGGGCGTTGAGTGCGCGGGATTGTGTCCGCGCCTGTCTGCTCGCGTTCCTTGGTTCCCTGGCTGGTTCCATCCTGGTGCAGCAATTTGACTCGCACCGGTTGAAGCAAATTGTCCCCTGCTTGCTGCTCGCGGTGGCGCTGTTTGTCGGGTGGCGCCCGCAGTTGGGTGAACAAGACATCCACCCGCGCATCTCGCGGATCAAGTTTGATGTCATTTTCGCCTTGGGCATCGGCTTTTACGATGGCCTGCTTGGTCCCGGCACGGGCACATTTCTGGCTTTGGCGTTCATGCTCGGCCTCGGCTGTAATCTCGCCAAGGCCACCGCCCATGCCAAGGCGCTCAATTGCGCCAGCAACCTCGCCTCGCTGGTCGTGTTTCTGTGGGTGCGGAAAGTGTGGTTTGCTGCCGGTGTGGGGATGGGCTGCGGCCAGTGGCTTGGCGCGCGGATGGCCAGCCGCATGGTGCTCGCGCGCGGCACCAAATTCATCCGCCCGGTCTTTCTCACCATGGTTTTCCTCCTCACCCTCAAGATGATGTGGGATATGTGGCTCGGGCCACTGCGCTGATGAGTTCGGGTTTCACTTCACATTTCCCACTTCCATCCGCTATCCTCCACGCGTGCAGTTCGAGAAAATCACCATCATCGGCGTCGGCTTGCTGGGCGGCTCCGCCGGGTTGGCCGTCAAGCAGCGGCGCCTGGCGCGCGAGGTCGCCGGCTACGTTCGGCGCGAGGCCAGTTTGCGGGATTGCGAAAAGGCCGGCGCGGTGGATTACGCCACCACCGACCTGCTGGCTGCGGTTTCCCAGGCTGACTTGGTCATCCTTTGCGTGCCGCTGGCCCAAATGCGGCCGTTGGCGCAACAGATTTTACCCGCGCTCAAGCGCGGCGCGCTGGTTACCGATGTGGGCAGCGTCAAGGCTGGAGTCGTGCGCGAGGTGGGTGCGGTCGTCCATCAAGCGGGCGCGCACTTTGTCGGCAGTCATCCGATGGCGGGGGGCGAAAAAATGGGCGTGCTGGCGGCCCGGGCCGACTTGTATGCCAACGCTGTATGCGTGGTTACCCCGGGGGCAAAGTCCAGCGCGAGCGCCGTCCGCAAGCTGGAGAAGTTCTGGCAATCGCTGGGCGCCCGGACGCTGCGGATGGACGCGGCGGAACACGATTTGCTGGTGAGCCGTTCCAGCCATCTGCCGCACGTGGCGGCGGCGGCCTTGGTGAATCTGATCTTGCAGCCGGCCAGCCCGCGAAACCAGGCGGGCTTGTGCGCGACGGGCTTTCGCGACACGACACGCATCGCCTCCGGTTCCTCGGAAATGTGGCGCGACATCGCGCTGGCCAATCGGAAAAACCTGGCCCGCTCGGTGGAGGCGTTTCAGGCGGAACTGAATCATTTTCAAACCGCCCTGAAGCGGAACGATGCCCAGGCAGTTGAGGAGTTTTTCGCCACTGCCAAGCAGCGCCGCGACCACTGGTGCGCCGGTGGCGTCTCGACTTCACCGGAATGAATTAGCTACAGATGGACACAGATGAACACAGATAAAGCAATGGATTGTTGGATGATTGGATTTGTGGATTGCTGGCAAACGCGCCGGCATCCTTCAATCCATTTATCTAAAAGTCCAATAATTCGGTCTGGTTTTCATCTGTGTCCATCTGTGTCCATCTCTGGTTGATATGTCTTTACCGGCCCTCATCGAAATCGTCCCGCTCGACCAACCCGTGCGCGCGGAAATCACTGTGCCTGGTTCAAAAAGCATCACAAACCGCGCGCTGATTCTTGCGGCTCTGGCGGACGGCGAAGTGACGCTCAAAGGTGCGCTCTGGAGCGAGGATACGCAAATCATGGTTGAGTGTTTGCGGGAACTGGGTTTCATGGTGAACCTCGGGCCGGACCCGGCCGAGGCTTGCAACCGCACCATCACCGTTTATGGCAATGGCGGCGCGGTGCCGCCCGGCGGCACGGAGTCGCAGCCACTCGAATTGTTTGTCGGCAATGCGGGCACGGCGGCGCGGTTCCTGGCGCCGTTTTTGTGTTTGGGCAGCGGCGTGTACCGGTTGCACGGTGTGCCGCGAATGCACGAGCGTCCGCAGGCCGCCTTGTTTCAGGCCTTGCGTGAACTTGGGTACCAGGTCGAGTCCGAAAATGGCAACGACAAGCTGCCGGTGCGCATTCTCGCCGGGAATGCGGGCCGTTTCGAGGAGTCACAGACTGAATTTGAGCACCGAAAATCAGTTCCGGCGGCGCCCAAGCAATGCCGCGTCAGCATCGCGGAAAGTTCGCAGTTTGCGTCCGCGCTGTTGTTGTCATCCAAAGTGGGTGGCTGGCAAATCGAAATTGACGGCGAAAACGCGGAGGAATCGCCGTATGTGGTGATGACGTCAAAGTTAATCGAGGCGTTTCCCACCGGCGGCACATTTCAAATCGAGCCGGATGCAAGCAGCGGGAGCTATTTTTTGGCGGCCGGGAGAATTGCGGATTCGCCGGAGTATTTGGAATACTCGAAAGAATGGGAAATGGAAGTTTCAACAAAAATTCTCAACCGAGTTGATGTCGTTGGCTGGCCGAGATCAGGATGGCAAATCGATGAAAACTTCATGGAATTTCTGTCATTTGGTCCGCTGTTACATGGTTATATTGCCTTGGGAAAAACCGGAAGACCGTTAAGCAAAAACCAGATAGCGGATTTGGTGAATTCACCATCCCAAGGAACTATTTCCAGGACTTCAGATCTTGGCGATAGCATAATGACAGCAATCGCGATAACCCCAGCAAGGATGGAAGAATTTTATTTCACCGACCTTGGCCGCCTGCGCGTCCAGGAATGCGAGCGCGTTGTCGCCTTGCGGACGGAGTTGACCAAGTGTGGCGCAAAAGTGGTCGAGGAAGGCGACACGCTGACGGTGTATCCGTCCAAGCCGGGGGAGCTTCACGGCGCGGAAATCGAGACCTACAACGACCATCGCATGGCGATGTGTTTTGCGATTCTGGGATTGAAAGTTCCGGGCATAAGAATTAAAAATCCCGCGTGCGTGAAAAAGACGTTCCCAAATTTTTTCCAAAAATTGGCCGCGCCGCCGCCCCAGGGCTTGGGCGCGGAAATTTGGGAGATTATGGGCGGCCAGCGCACCCGGAAATTGAGCGGCGCGGATTTATTTGCGGAATGAAATCGTTCTCGTCCTCGTTCTCCTCCGCGTCCTCGAATTTTGCTTTCGATCACGAGGACGAGGAGGAGGACGAGGAGGAATGAAGATTTGATGAAAAAGCACCCAATCGTCATTGCCATTGATGGCACGAGCGCGAGCGGCAAGAGCACCAACGCCAAGTTGGTGGCCCGGGCCCTCGGCTATGTTTATGTGGACACCGGCGCGATGTATCGCACGCTGGCGTGGTATTGCCTCCAAAATAAGGTGGAGGTGGACAACGAAAAGGCCGTCGCCGCCGCGTGCCGCCGCTGGAAGACCTCGCTGGAATGCGTCGAGAAAGACGGTTTGCGCGCGGTGCGCTTGCTGGCGGACGGCTATTACCCGGAAACGGAAATCCGCACGCAGGAAACCGCCGCCGCGGTGTCGCACGTGGCCGCCGTGCCCAGCGTTCGCAAATGGATGAAGAAGACGCAGCGCGAGTGCATCCGGTTCGGCGATTTGGTCATGGAAGGCCGGGACATTGGCACGAATGTGTTCCCGGAAACGGACTTCAAGTTTTATCTGGACGCCACCCTGGCCGAGCGTTCCGCCCGTCGCGCGGCCGACGGCGTGAACGAAAATCTGGCCGCGCGCGACCAGCGGGATAGCCAGCGCGCCGTGGCCCCGCTGATGATCGCGCTCGGCGCCAAGGTGATCAACAATTCCGCCCTGACCTCCGAGCAGACCAGCAGGCTGCTGCTAGAGGAAATCCGCGTGCGCCTCGCGGCGCAGAAGGGCGAGGATAGAAGATAGGAGATGGAAGATGGAGGAGGGCAAAACCAATTCGTGCCGCCGGCTTGCTAGCTTCCATGCTCCATCCTCCGTCCGCTTTTTATGAACCCAAGCTACCGCCTCGGCTGGCTGACCTTCCGGGCCATTTATGCCACCTATTTTCGCTGGCACGTGTTCAATGCGGAAAACGTGCCGTTGGAAGGCGGCGTGATTTTGGCTTCGAACCACGCCAGTTTCCTGGATCCGCCGCTGGTGGGCGCGGGCTTGCGGCGCGATATTAATTATCTGGCGCGCGAATCTCTGTTCCGTTTTCCGGGCGTCGGCGCGCTGCTGCGTTCTTGGAATTCCGTGCCGGTGGATCGCGAGGGCGGAGGGGCGCGGGGTTTGAAGGCCATTCTGGACCGGTTGCTGGCCGGCGGCGCGATTATTTTGTTTCCCGAAGGCACGCGGACCACGGACGGCCGGTTTCTGCCTGCGCGTTCGGGCATCGGGTTGACGGTCATCAAATCCACCGCGCCGGTGGTGCCGGTGCGGGTCTTTGGGACGTATGAGGCTTATGGCCGGCACGTCAAATTTCCCCGGCCGCGGCGCATCATGGTCAAATACGGCCGGCCGATGAATTTTGAAGCTCTGCGCGCCGAGGCCAAAACCTGTGAAAAGACCCGACTGAAAGTAATCTATCAACAGGTCGCTGATGAAATCATGGCGGCGATCATGCAACTGGAAGCCAGGGCGGGATAGCAACCGTCCTCGCTCTCGTCCTCGAAATCGAAGACCAAGAAATCGAGGACGTGGACGAGAGCGAGGACGAAAATGTCAGGTCAGATTCCCCAATCCGAGAGCGACTGGCTGATACGGTTGACAATCTGGGTCAGGCGCGGATGGGTTTGTTCAAGGTTCTCGACCGAGGAGCGCAGGCCGCGCAGGGAAAGTTCGCGCAATTGCGGGTTTTGCTCGGAGCGCATGGCTTCGTGCGTGGAAAGCTGGGTGAAACCGGCGATGCTGTCGGCCTGTTCGCTATTGGTTTGGGACAGTTTCGCCACTTCGGTCTTCAACGTGGCGAGCAGTTGCAATAGCTCGCGCTGCCGATCCGGATTGACGGATTCCGCGCCGCTGATTTTCGCTTCGATTTCGTTGATGGTCTTTTCTATCATGTCTGACTATAAAGCTACTGGTTGCCGAAAATTCGGCAAGCACGCAAAAAAGTTGAAGTTCGAGCTTCAGCTTGTCCCCCGAACAAGCTAAAGCTTGAACTCCGACTTTTCACCACCGCCCGATTTTGGGCAGGATGGGCCGGACCAGGTCCCAGATCCGGTCGGACACGCCTTCCAAGGAACCGGAGGCTTCCACCGTGCGGAAGCGCTGCGGTTCGGCGGCGGCGATGGCGGCAAAACCGCGATCTACGCGCTCAAAAAACTGTCGGTCGGCTTCCTCGATGCGGTCGCGCATGAACGGCATCGAGGATTGGCGCTGGGCGCGGCGACGGTCCCCGACCTCCGGGGTGACGGTCAGGAGCAGCGTCAAATCGGGGCGCGTTTCGCCCACGGCGATGTCCACTACGGCTTGGACCAGCTTCAAATCCAATTGGCGGCCATGACCTTGGTAGGCGATGGTGGAATCGTAAAAACGGTCGCACACCACCACTTCGCCCCCGGCCAGCGCCGGGCGGATAACTTCACGGACGAGTTGCGCGCGGCTGGCGTTCATCAAGAGCAGCTCGGCTTCGGCCGTCATGGCGGTATTGCTCTTGCTGTGCTTGAGCGTGTGGCGGATTTCCTCGCCGATGGGGGTGCCGCCGGGTTCGCGCGCGGTGCGCACACGGTAGCTGAGGGCGCGCAGGTGCCGGACGAGCAGCTCCATCTGTGTGGACTTGCCGCAGCCTTCCGAGCCCTCGAAGGAAATAAAAACACCTTTGGCCATTTTGGATTTTCGATTCAGGATTTACGGTTTACGCGCCGCGCTGGAAACCTTGACGCCCACGAACCCGCGAGAGCGGTCTGGTCAGGGCGGCGTTCATTTCGTGTGATGGGTGGGTTCGTGGTTAAATTCTCTTCAGTTTTGGTCCTTTGGGCGTGTCCTCAATGACCCAGGCTTTGGCCTTCAGTTCGTCGCGGATGGCGTCGGATTGCTTGAAATCTTTGGCTTGGCGGGCGGCTTGCCGGGCCTCCAGCAGCGCCGCGATCTCGGCTGGAATTTCCGCTGCAGCTTTCGCACCGACGCCGAGCACGGCGTCCACTTTTTCCCAGTCGGCCAGCGCGGCGGAGGCCGCGGCGGCAGTCACGGTATTTTCGGCCAGGCGCTTGTTGGTCGCAAGCACCCATTCAAACACGGCGGCCCAGGCCGCGGAAACGTTCAAGTCATCGGCCAGGGCGGTCGAAAAATCGGCGACCAAGAGTGGTGGCGCGCCAGCAGGTTGGAGTTCATGCTTTAGCATGTCCGACGGACAAGCTGCAGCTTGGACTCCAACTTCCCGCAGTTTTCCAACACATTCGTCAATCCGCGCCAGCGAAGCCTTGGCGCTGTGCAAACCATCGAGCGTGAAGTTGAACGTCTCGCGGTAATGCGCCTTGAGCAGCAGAAAACGCACTTCGCGGCCGGTGAAACCGTTCTCCAGCAAATCGCGCAGGGTAAAATAGTTTCCCAGGCTCTTGCTCATTTTCTTGCCTTCCACCAGCAGATGCGCGGCATGCAGCCAGTGTCTGACGAACGGCTTCCCCGTGGCGCCCTCGCTCTGCGCAATTTCGTCCTCGTGATGCGGGAATTTCAGATCCTCGCCGCCGAGGTGCAGGTCGAAAGTCTCGCCGAGCGCCTTCATGCTCATGGCGGAACACTCAATGTGCCAGCCGGGCCGGCCTTCGCCCCAAGGACTCGGCCAGAACACCTCGCCATCCGCCGGCACGCGGGCTTTCCACAACGCGAAGTCGGCGAATGATTCCTTGTCGTAGTCATCCGCCGCCACGCGTTCGCCCACGCGCAATTCGTCGAAATTCAGCTTTTGCAACTGGCCGTAGGTGCAGCCGCAGCCGCGGTACTTCTCGATGGAAAAATAGACCGAGCCGTCGCCCGCCCGGTAGGCGATCCCGCGCGCAATGAGTTTTTCAATCAGCGCGATGATCTCTGGAATGTGCTCCGTGGCGCGGGGAGTTTGGTGCGGCGGCAGACAGTTCAGCGTTTGCATGTCCGCAAAAAAGGCGGTCTCGAACCGGCCGGTGAATTCGCGCAGGGAGACTGTTTGTTCTTGGACGCGCTTGATGATTTTATCCTCCACGTCGGTGATATTCATGACATGCCGCACCTCGAGGCCGGAAAATTCCAGCGTGCGGCGGACGAGGTCGGCAAACACAAAGGTGCGCCAGTTGCCGATGTGGGCATAGTCATAAACCGTCGGCCCGCAGCAATACATGCCGACTTTATTGGCGTTTGCCGCGGGCGGCGCGAACTCCTGGAGGGAGCGGGTCAGGGTGTTGAATAATTTCAGGGCCATTGCCAGCGCGCAAGTTAAAGTGTGCCGGGCCAAAGCAAAAGCCGAAAGTCGCGGTGGCGTTAGGCATCCTTGCCTGACGTAAAGGGCGGCATCCCTGCCGCCCGGACTTGGTAGGGGTTGAGTGAGTCGTGTCAAAGATTCAACACGCGTCGGCTCGCGCACGGTTCTTTCCGCCGGGCCGGAAAGGTCGGACCCTGGCTTGGCACCAGCGCTACGGCGGGCTGGCGCTCACCAGCCCCAGGTCATAGATGGGCAAGCCTTGTTTGGTGTGGCCCAGCAACACTGCAAACCAATCCACTTGATAGGTTCCATTGACGGCAGGAATCGTTTTGAGTTGTAGCTCGAGCTCGGCGCGCGCCGCCTCCAGCTGGTGAATCTGGCTGAGCGCGGCGGCGGCAGCCGCCTGATCCTGCGCCGCCAAGGCTCCATAATCCCGCTCGGCGTCCAAACGGTGTTTGCTTTGGGAATGACTGTAAGCTTGAAAGCTCATTAAGGCCTTCGCCTGGGCATTGGTACTGACTTCATAAACCCGCTGGGCTTCGGCACTCTCCCGGCCGGCTTCGGCCACCTGCTCCTTCAAAGTTTCATACGTTTGTTCCTCCACCGCCGGCGGATGATTTAGGATGATGCGCGCATTGGTGCAGACGGTGGGGCTGGTGTAAATGACCGCGTTCAGCACCCAACTGTCACCGCTGGTGGAGAGTTGGATGCCGGTGACTCGCGCCCAAGCGGACAATGGCCGGTCCGCTGCGGCGCCAGGGTCGGTGTCCGTGTTGGTGGGGGCAGTGCGGTTGGTGGCGACCTGCGGCTGGCGGGCCCACCATTGGAACAATGGCGTCAAGTCCACCGTGGCCTGGCCTTTGAAAACGCGCACCGGGTTGCGGCAGACCTTCCAGCTTTGATTGGTTTGCGCCGGGGCTGCCGTCGCCGCCAAGCATAACAGCATCAAACCGAGGATTTTCATGGACTGCATTTTAGATCGGAAACGGATTGGGCGAAATTAAAAACTTGCCCCCCGCCAGCTTTTCGCCGAGCTTTTTGAACCAGCAACTAAATCATACAATCAAACAAAATTATGGGACGCATTTACAACGACATCGTCGAGACCGTCGGCCACACGCCGCTGGTCAAACTGAACAAAGTCACCGCCGGCCTGCCGGCGACTATCGCACTCAAATGCGAATTTTTCAATCCCCTCGGCAGCGTCAAGGACCGCATCGGCATGGCCATGATCGAAGACGCCGAACGCCGCGGCATCTTGAAGCGGGATACGGTCATTATTGAGCCGACGAGCGGCAACACCGGCATCGCCCTCGCGTTTGTGGCGGCAGCCAAAGGCTACAAGCTTATCCTCACCATGCCCGAAACCATGTCGCTCGAACGCCGCACGTTGCTGGCCATGCTGGGCGCCAAACTCGTTTTGACCCCCGGCGCGGAAGGCATGAAGGGCGCGATTGCCCGGGCCGAGGCCCTGGCTAAAGAGACCCCGAATGCGTGGATCCCGCAGCAATTTGAAAACCCGGCCAATCCCGCCATTCATTCCAAAACCACCGGTGTGGAGCTCTGGGACGACACGGACGGCAAAATTGACATCTTGATTTCGGCCGTCGGCACCGGGGGGACCATCACGGGTTGCACGGAATTTCTCAAGACCAAGAAAGCTGCGTTTCAAGCCATTGCGGTGGAGCCCAAGGATTCGCCCGTGATTTCGCAGACCCTGGCCGGCCAGCCAGTCAAGCCCGGGCCGCACAAGATTCAGGGCACGGGCGCGGGCTTTGTGCCCAAGAATCTGCATCTCCAGGACGCCGCCGGCCAGCCGCAGATTGTCGAGTGTATCCAGGTTTCCAACGACGACGCCTTCGCCATGGCCCGCCGTTTGGCCAAGGAGGAGGGTATTTTGGTCGGCATCTCAACCGGCGCCAATGTCATGGCGGCCATCGAAGTCGCCAAGCGCCCCGAAAATAAAGGCAAGCTCATTGTCACCTTTGCCTGCTCGACGGGCGAGCGATATTTAAGCACCGCGCTTGCCGCCGAGGCCAAGGCGGAAGTAGGCGGGTGACGCTTGCAAAATAATTGTTGCGTTTTGCTGGTTTTTGGCATATTGAATAGGCGTCGAAGGCATAGCAGGCTGCTTGTTTGTAGGCGGCAATTTTCCAAAGTTCACTTTTCCAGCACGTTTTCGGAAGGGTTTCGGCTTTTGACAGCAACAAATATATGACTGACACGCAAAACAACGGCGACAAGACCAATTACGGTTGCGGCTATCTCGAAATCTCCGAGAAGGGCTTCGGCTTTCTGCGCACGGCGCAAAATCACTTCCACCCCAAGCCGACCGACATCTTCGTGACGCCCGACACGATCCGGCGCAGTTTCCTGCGCGAGGGCAGCTTTATCGAGGGGCCCACCCAGCCGCCGCACCGCGGCACCAGCCCGCAGCTCAAGGCGGTGGACAAGGTCAATGAAATGTCGTTTCAGGATTACACCAAGGCGGTGCGCTTTGAGAACCTGACCAGCATTGATCCGATTGAAAAATTCCGGCTCGAGACCTCGCCGGACTTGATTGAAACCCGGGTCATTGACCTCGTCACCCCCATCGGCAAGGGCACCCGCGGCCTGATCGTGGCGCCGCCGCGCACGGGCAAGACGACGATTCTCAAGCAGATTTGCAACGCCATCACCGCCAACCATCCGGAAGTTCACGCCATGGTGCTGCTGATTGACGAGCGCCCGGAGGAAGTCACCGATTTCCAGCGCTCGGTGAAGGCCGAAGTTGTGGCCTCCTCGAACGACATGGAATTGGAAACGCATGTCCGCTTGTCCCGCTTCATGATCGAGCGGTGCCGGCGCATTGTGGAATCCGGCAAGGACGTGTTCGTGCTCATGGATTCGCTCACGCGGATCGCCCGCGCCTACAACAGCGTCCACGGCGGCAGCGGCCGCACGATGACCGGCGGCGTGGATGCCCGCGCGCTGGAGATTCCGCGCAAGATGTTCGCCTCCGCCCGCAAGATTGAAAACGGCGGCTCGCTGACCATCCTGGCCACGGCGCTGGTGGACACCGGCTCCCGCATGGACGAGCTGATTTTCCAGGAGTTCAAGGGCACCGGCAACATGGAGTTGATTCTGGATCGCAAGCTGTCCGACCGCCGCCTATTTCCGGCGATTGACATTCCGAAATCCGGCACCCGCAAGGAAGAGAAACTATTTCCCGCAAAAAATCTCGAAGCCATCCGCAAACTGCGCCGCACGATGGTGGATTTGAATCCCATCGAAGCCATGGAGACGCTCACCGCCGCGCTCAAGAAGCACAAGACCAACGACGAGCTGCTGGCGAAAATGTCCGGGGCGTAAAGCATCGCGTTTGTGCGACGTTTGCAGTGGGTGTTTCAGTGTTGCGGGCTGAAGGCCCGAAATATGACAGCCCAGCAGCGCCCTGGGTTCTGGCTTATAACCGAATATCGAGCCCTGAAAGGGCGGAACAAAAGACACCATGTGTCATTGGACAGACTTTAATATTGGGAGCGAACTTGCAATGATGAGATCGTGACCAGCGCCACAAAATTTTCCGGCTCCGCCGCGCCTCATGCGCGCCCGCCGCTGGAGCGGATGTTGCGCATTCACCAAGCGTTGCAAGCGGGCGGTTTTCCCAATGCCACCAAGCTGGCAAGCGAGATCGAGGTCTCCACCAAGACCATCCATCGCGACCTCGAATTCATGCGCGACCGGCTGAATCTCCCGTTGGAGTTCGACGGCAGCCGCAACGGCTATTTTTACGACGGCGAAGTCAGCAGCTTTCCCACCATGCAGATCACCGAGGGCGAGATTTTCGCGCTCGTCGTCGCCGAAAAAGCGCTGCAACAGTATCGCGGCACCAGTTTCGAGAAACCCCTGCTTTCCGCGATCCGAAAAATGCAGCAGGCGCTCCCCGACGCCATTTCCTTGGACCTTGCCGACATCGAGCAGACCATCTCCTTTCGCACGCGGGCCGAGCCGATTCTAAACCTCAAAATATTTGAGGTGCTCGCCAAGGCCGTCGCCGGTCATCGGCAGCTTGAATTCCATTATCGCAAACCCGGGCAGCAAGCCGAACCGCGCGTCGTGGACCCCTATCATCTGGCGAACATCAACGGCGACTGGTTTCTCTTTGCGTTCGATCACGCGCGCAAGGACATCCGCACTTTCGCCCCGGCGCGGATTCAATCCGCCAAACTGACGGGAAAGACTTTTGAGCGGACCCAGAAATTTTCGCTGGAAAAACGGCTCCGGGACAGCTTTGGCGTCCATTCCGGCGGGGGAAAATTCGAAGTCGCCATCCGGTTTGCGCCGCGCGTGGCGGATTACATCCGCGAAAAAAAATGGCACCCGTCCCAGACCCTGCGTGAATTCAAGGACGGCGGCGTGGAATTGAAGATGAAACTATCGAGTTTGGGCGAGGTGCAACGCTGGGTCTTGAGCTGGGGCGGCGACGCCAAAGTTTTGCAGCCGCCCGAATTGGCGGACGCCGTGCGGCAGGCGGCGAAGGCGATCCTTAATCCGACCGAGTAGCTTGCGGTTGCGCCAAAGGTGCATGAAGGAATAAAAAATAAGCGCAGGCATCACACCTGCGCTTTAAATTGCCGCAGAATTTCACGAAATGGCTCGCAAGCTGGGATGCTTGCTGAAACCTGTGACTCTGTAGCCAAATAAATAATAACATGCGCCAAGGCAAAAGCAATTCTTTTTTGATTTTTTTTTTGCCCATGAATTGTCGTCCTCGCGTCCGCCGCGAGTCTCGGCCCGCTGGAGCTGAATTTCCATTGAAAGGCGGTGCGGCGGTTCATTTTCAGCAATAAGATCCCGTTCAGCGAACTGGCGCCCGCGGAAATGGTCGCCTTGAATTCGATGCGCCCGGACTTCGCTTCAGGAGCCAACGTCACGCCGGATAAAACCGCCACGCCGGTATTGATGGATGGCAAGTGATCCTGGGGACATCAGCGAAGCACCGGAAGAATTCACGAATCATTTTCCTCACGCGGAAAACTGACTGTCCAACGCCGCCCGGATTTTGCGCAGCAAAACCTCGGGAGAATATGGTTTCTCCACAAAATTCTTTGTTTGGCGGGAGGTTGAGCTTTCATTCAGCATCTCATCGGTATAACCGCTGGTGTAAACCACCTTGAGGTCGGGCTTATCTTTTGCCAATTGCTGACCCAACTCAAATCCGCTCATGTGGCCTGGCATGACGACGTCTGTAAACAGCAAGTCAATCTCCGCCTGCCGCTGCTTCCACTGCTCCAGCGCCTCCGCGCCGGAAGCCGCTTCAAGAATCCGATAGCCGTACTGCGTCAAGATTTCCCTGGCGATGGCCCGCACCGATGAATCATCTTCGACGAGCAAAATCGTCTCCTTCCCGCCCCGTTCCCGGGCGGTTGCCGATGGAACGGCGGACGTGCCGCTGGCACCCTCTTGTCGGGGGAGATAAATATGAAAGGTCGTCCCTCTCCCGAGCTGGCTTTCGACCTCGATCCAACCTTTGTGTTGCTCGACAATGCCAAACACCGTAGCCAGCCCCAGACCGGTCCCTTTGCCAACTTCCTTGGTGGTAAAAAACGGCTCGAATATATGTTCCATATCCGCCGGCGCGATGCCGCAGCCGGAGTCGCTGATACTCAAGCGGACGAACGAGCCTGGCCGCTGCCGCCCGGCGGGGTGGGTGATCTTCAAAGTCGCCGTTTGGATGAGCAGATCGCCGCCTTTGGGCATGGCGTCGCGGGAATTGACGGCCAGATTCATCAGCACTTGGTCCAACATGCCCGAATCGGCCAGCACGGGGGAGCCACCCGGCCCGTAATGTGTCTGCAGGGAAATATCCTCCCCGATCAGCCGGCGCAACATCTTGCCCATGTTCTCGACCACATCATTGAGTTCCAGGACCTTGAGGTGAACGGCCTGCCGCCGGCTGAATAGGAGAAGCTGGCGCGTCAACGCGGTGGCTCGTTTTGCGGCATTGGTGATTTCGGTCACGGCATCCTTTTGCGCCGCGGCCAGCGGACCGCCCATTCTTAACAACTCGGCCCCGCACAAAACACTTGTCATCATGTTGTTGAAGTCGTGTGCCACCCCGGCCGCCAGCCGGCCGAAGGCCTCCATCTTTTGCGCCTGCCGGAATTCTTGCTCAAGTTTTTTGTGGGCGGTGATATCCTCCTTGACCGCCAGGAAATGGGAAATGGCGCCGTTGGCAGCGGTGATGGGTGAAATGCGAACGGATTCCCAAAACAGCTCACCGTTCTTCTTTTGGTTGCACAATTCGCCCTGCCAGTCCTGCCCGGACTGAATGGTGGACCACAGGTTTTGATAAAGTTCCACCTGATTGGCACCGGATTTTAGTACCCGCGGGTTTTGGCCCAGTACCTCGGCGAGCGAGTAGCCGCTCACGCTGATGAACTTGGAATTCACATATTCGATATTCCCATCGGGATCAGTAATGATGATGGAGACCGGGCTTTGTTCGACCGCCTGCGACAACTTGCGCAATTGTTCCTCCGCCTGTTTGCGCTCCGTGATCACGTCAAAAACCACCATGATGTGATCTTTGAGCGGGCTATAGACCGAAAGCGACATCCACATCTTCAGGGTGGTGACATACAGTTCGAATCGTTCGGGCTTGCCGGTCCGGGCCACTTGGCCGAAGCGCTCCATTAATTTCCGGTCCGACTCCAGGATGCCAGGCACGACTTCCGAAATCTTGTGGTTCACCACATCCTTCAGGCCGGTTAACACGGTGAAGGCGTCGTTAACGGTCACGAAAACCAGATCCTGAAGCGCCTCGCCGGCGAACTGGACCCGGCAATATGCCAGACCTTCGATCATGTTGGCAAAGAGTGATCGGTAGTGGTGTTCACTTTCGCGCAAGGCCAGTTCAGACCGCTTCTGCTCCGTGATGTCAAATTGGATCCCTTGGGAACCAATGATGCGTCCGTCTGTGTCGAGGATCGGCGACTTGAAGATCTGAAAGTATTTTGCCGTGTGGTCGGGTAGATATAAAATGGCTTCCCTGACAATGGTCTGGCCAGTCTGCATGATCTGGTGATGATCTGCGGTGCCCCGCATGGCAAGTTCAACGCATTGCATGGCCATATGGCGGTTCACTCCCGGGTTGGGTTTGGCCAGCATCGCTTGTTCGAATTCGGCCGGCGTTCTGCCCAGGATCAAGTCGGGGGTCAGCCCGCCCTGCTCGTAGAACCGGTCATTAATATAGACGTACCGTCCAGATGCATCTTTCTGAAAAATGCCACAGGGGAGGTGCCGCACCAGCGAGTGATAAAGCCCCTCCGACTCGCGTAAAGCCATTTCCGCCTGCTTTCTTTCCGTCAGGTCATGGGCCTCCGAGAGCACCATCGGCTGGCCGCCCAGCTCAAACTGATGCGCATGAATTTCGACCGGCATTCTCCAGCCGTCTTTGGCGATCAACTCACCTTCCCAAACCGCTTTGCCCTGCGTTTCCAACCTGGCCAGGTGGCCTGGAAGCTCGGCGTTCATTTCGGGTGGATGGATGTCTTGCCACGACATCTGTAGCAACTTCTCGCGGGAATAGCCCAGCCGCCGGCATGCGGTGTCGTTGACCTCGAGGAATTTTCCCGGCACCCCGGAGTTGAAGGGCGCGTGAACAAAGACGGCGTCATTTCCCGAATTGAAGAGAACCCGGTAACGCTCTTCGCTTTTCGGCAGGTCCACTGCCGCTGCAGGCTGTGGTTCCCATTGCTGTGGCTGGCCGATGACCTCGGCGCAGGATGTGCTTTCCGCAACGTTTTGTTTGGGCATGTTTGTCTAGTGGTTTGAGATCCTTAACCGAACCTCAATCTGTAATCGGCAAAAATGTTAGCAAGAAACACACCGATTTTGCCAATGATTGATGTTTTTGGTAAGATTTCCGAGCCCTTTAGCCATCAGCCGGCCAACCGTGTGGAAATCCTATCCATGAATGCGGGGAAGAACCTGCCGATGCAATGCAAAATCCTTTCCGTCAGTTATTTGCGCAGGAAAATTGCAAGGTTAGGGATAATGCCTTTCGGAAAATCAAATTGGCCGCAAATGGTGGGGAAGATGCAACCCCGTTGGGGTAGATTATGGTTGGGGCATTTAGCCAGGGTAGCGTTTTCGTCGCAACCTTGGGCTGGAGGATCGAATCCCGTTGGGATTCAAGCCCGGAATCTCCGAAAGGCATTAAGGTTAGGGACGCCAACGAAATGGGTGACGGAGTTTGGCTTGAAGCCAATGGATCCGCTAGCCGCGTTGCCGGGTTTTGTAGCAATGAGGTTAAGTGGTCGGGGCGGTGAGATTCGAACTCACGACCTCTTGTACCCGAAACAAGCGCGCTAGCCAGGCTACGCTACGCCCCGAACCAATGGATCACTGCTCTGTGCGCCATTACGGTGCACAGCTTCATTCTGCCTGATTTGCGTCCAAGGGCAAGTGCTTTCGTCACCCTTTCGTCACGTTTTCGATTGACCAAACGTGCCGGAATTTCCATTGTGGTCCGACCGTCGCCAGCGTGAATACCTTGTTGACCTTGTTCGCCACTGTCCTGCCCGTCTTTGGCTTGATGGCGGCGGGATTTGGTTTGCGCCGCATTCACTGGCTTACCCGGGAGGCCGACCAGAGTCTGCTGCGGCTGTGCGTGAACCTGCTCTTGCCGTGTCTCATCTTTGAATCCGTGCTGGGCAACGCGGCTTTGCGGCGGCCGGAGAATCTGTGGCTGCCGCCCTTGGTGGGCATGGTCATGGTGCTGGCGGGCATGGCGGTGGCGTGGCTGGTCACCCGCTCCACCGGACTGGAGTCGGATCGCGAACGGCGGACCTTTGTGCTCACGACGGGCTTGCAAAACTATGGCTATGTTCCGTTGCCATTGTGTCTTCAGCTCTTTGATCCCGGCACGGTCGGCGTGTTGCTGGTGCATAATGTGGGCGCGGAGGTGATGCTGTGGACCGTCGGCGTGGCCGTGTTGTCCGGCGGCGGCTGGCGCGGGAGTTGGAAACGGATTTTTAACGCCCCGCTGCTGGCGCTGGTGCTGGCGCTGCTGTTGAATGTCCTCCTCCAGTGCTTCACCCCGCCGGAGTTTCTGCTCAGTTCGGGGCGGATGATGTTGACGGCCGTGCATTGGCTGGGCCAAAGCGCCATTCCCCTGGCCCTCCTGATGATCGGCGCGGTGGTGGCCGATCATCTGCCCGAAATGCGCGGCGGCCGTTGTGCGCGGGTGCTGGCGATTTCGGCGGTGGTGCGGCTGCTGATCATGCCGCTGTGGTTTATCCTGCTGGCCAGGTATCTGCCTTGTTCCATTGAACTCAAGCGCGTCATTGTCGTGGAAGGGGCGATGGCCTCGGCGGTGCTGCCGATTGCGTTGACGAAACATTACGGCGGCGATCCGCGCACCGCGTTGCAAGTGGTCCTGGGCACTTCGCTGGGCGGATTGGTCACGATCCCGCTATGGATACGGTGGGGCGGACGCCTGGCGGGGCTGTGGTGAAGCCCCGCGGGATGGCTGCCGGTTACGACTCAATAGCTCGAACTGGGGACGGCATTGGCCAAGCGGGCGGCATCGGTGATCGCCCACAAATTCAGCGGATACAGAGCCGAGGGGAACTTGATGTAATGCGCGCTGCCATCGGTGATGGCGAAGTTCGCGCCGCCGGAGCCCCATCCGACCGCGCGATCCATTGAGGTGGAATCGTGGGCGCTTTGATTAAGGATGCCATCGGCATCATTGCCGCTTTTTCCTTCAAACAGGTCCATATAATAGTCCATGTTGGTGGCGGTCTTCTCGCCGAACAAAAACGTGTCGCTGGGATGAATGATGAAGATTTCCTTCATTGATTCGTTCACGCCAAACTCATTAGCCGAATTTTGCTGGGCAAAATAGTCATTCCAACCGTTGATTAAATAACTCCGTTCGGCGTTGTCCGCCTTCGTGGGGTCGGTATTAGAAGTGGCGTTGGTGGTGGTGCTCGGACAGACGAGCAGTTTCACATTCTTACCGTAATTATCAAAGAACTTGTCGGGCCAACGGCTGGAAGTGCCGCCGCCAAACCGCGGTGGATAGGCGCCCTGATTGTCGCCCAAATACATCTGGGCGGCCATGCTCAATTGCTTGATATTATTCAGGCACACAATGCGTTTGCCTGACTCCTTTGCCCGTGCCAACGCCGGCAACAACATCGCCGCCAATATCGCAATGATGGCGATGACCACGAGCAGTTCAATCAACGTGAATGCCCAGCCGGCACGGGCCGGCCGTCGGTACTTTCCATAATCAACATGTTGATACTTTTTCATAACCTGGCCTCGGCCAAATACGTCTGACCTAAAAACCGGACGTTTTGCGCCGTCTCCACGTTACAGATTTTATGACGAAAAAGAACCTTTTGCTGCTGCTTTTAACCCTTGGTCTGGCCATGGCTTATGCGATCTGGTTCACGGATTGGTTCCGGCCCAAGGTCGTGAAAATTGCCCATACCAATCGCAACCTGCACCGGAACCGGGCGCGCGGACATGCGCTGCCGAATCTGATTTTTCACCTTAATCCACAAATCCGATGCACTGATCTCAAGGTGGTGCCGCTTGCCGCTTATGAGTCCAATAAGAGCGCGGTGGCAGCCTGGCATCTCGTTTCCGATTCCAACTCCGTGCCGGTGAAATCTTTTTTCTATGGCCAGGACATCGGCGGCATGCGACCGACCATCAAAGGTGTCATCGCGGAAGAACTCGAAACCAACGTCACCTACCGGCTATTCATCACCGACGGACACCGCAAAGGACAGCACGACTTTGAGTTGGATTAGCTTTTGGCCAGGGGCGCGGCATTGAGAGCCGCGACGAATGTTCGTGCCAGATCGTCATCGCTCTCGTCCTCGGACTTTACCAGTCGCGATTACGAGGACGAGGACGACGAGGAGGACGACTCCATTTCAGCGTCAGCCACGCGTTTCCTGGCCAGGTGGCACGCGGTGAAATGGGCTGGTGCGCTTTCCTCCAATCTTGGCGCCTCGACCCGGCATCTGGCCTCGGCCAGCGGGCAGCGCGGGTGAAAGGGGCAACCGCCCGGCGGATGAATGGGGGAGGGGACATCGCCCGACAAAATGATCCGCCGCCGTTTCGCATCCGGATCTGCTTCCGGCACAGCGGAAATCAACGCCTGTGTGTAGGGATGCCGCGGTGAGCGAAGGAGGGTCCGGGCGGCCGCCTGTTCCACAATTTTCCCCAGATACATTACCAGCACGCGTTGGCTGATGTGCTCCACCACCGCCAGATCGTGCGCGATGAATAAGTACGCCAGTCCGCGCTGCTGCTGCAAATCCCGCAGCAGGTTGATGATCTGCGCCTGCACGGAAACGTCCAGCGCGCTCACTGGTTCGTCGCAGACAATCAGTTTCGGCTCCACCGCCAGCGCGCGGGCGATGCCGATGCGTTGCCGTTGGCCGCCGCTGAATTCATGCGGATAGCGCTGCGCGTGGGTGGTGTTGAGCCCGACCGCCGCAAGTAATACCGCAATCCGTTTTGCCCGGGCGGATGGTGTGTCGGCCAGCTCATGAATGTCCAGCGCTTCGCCCACGATGTCGGCTACGGTCATCCGGGGGTTGAGCGAGCCGAAGGGATCCTGAAAGATCATCTGGAACTTGCGCCGGCGGGCGCGCAACGCCGCGCCCCGCAGTTGCGTGAGATTCTCGCCGTCCAGTAAGATTGCGCCGGCGGTGGGCTCGACCAGCCGCAGGATGGCCCGGCCGAGCGTGGACTTGCCGCAGCCGCTTTCACCAACCAGGCCCAGCGTCTCGCCGGCTGCCAGTTCGAAGCTCACGCCATCCACCGCCTTCACCGACTCGCGGGCGCGGTGGAACGGCCCGTGGCGGACGGGAAAATGCACGCTTAGATCTTTGACTTCGAGCAGGCTCACGTAACGGCGCCAAGGGTTTACGGAATCGCTGCCGGTGCCAACTCAAAAAGCGGTGAATTCATCGGGAAATGTTCAAAAGAAAAAATTAACCGGAAAAATTCTTGCCATGCTTTTGGGCCGTTGCAATAGTTTCCTTCTAACGCACCAAAATCACACACTATGTCCAATTCCTTGATCATGCCCCGTCGCAACTTCATCAAACACGTCGCTGTCGCCGGCGCGGCGGTTTCGGCGCTGCCATTATTCAATGTTCGCGCGCAAAACGCCGGGCGAAAATTCAAGCTTGGCCTGGTGGGCTGTGGCGGGCGCGGCAATGGCGCGGTGGAAAATCATCTCGAAGCCGCCAAGTTGCTGGGTTTTGAATCCGAACTCTATGCGGTGGCTGATTTTTTCCCGGACCGGGCCAACGGCACGGCCAAGAAATACAATCTTCCGGCGGAGCGTGTTTTCACTGGCGCGGTGGGCTATCGCCAGCTTGTGGAGCAGCCGGTTGACATCGTGCTGCTGGCCACGCCGCCGGCCTTTCGGCCCACGCACCTCGAAGCCGGGCTGAACGCCGGCAAACACATGTTTATTGAAAAACCGGTCGCCGTGGACCCCGTGGGCGCGCGCGAGGTGATGGAGCTTGGCGATGTGGCGAAGCAGAAGGGTTTGGCCGTGGTGGCCGGCACCCAGCGCCGGCACCAGCAGGGCTATTTGCGCAACCAATATGCTGTGGCCAATGGTGCCATCGGCAAAATCGTCGGCGGCACCATCTCTTGGTGCGGGGGAGCGCTCTGGTTCAAGGAACGCGCGAGCGGCGAGAGCGATGCCAGCTACCTGGTGCGTAACTGGACTAGCTTTGCCGAAATGTCCGGCGATCACATCGTCGAGCAGCACGTTCACAACCTGGACGTGGCGAATTGGTTCATTGGCCATCCGCCGCAATCGGCGCTGGGATTTGGGGGGCGTGCCCGCCGGAAGACCGGCAACCAGTTCGATTTCTTCAGCCTGGACCTGAACTATGGCGACGACTGCCATATCCACAGCATGTGCCGCCAGATTAACGGCACATACGGCGGCGTGGATGAGTTTTTTAACGGCACCGAAGGCACCACTTACGGCGGCGGGAAAATGCAATCCGCCAAGCTCGCGCAACTCAACGTGCCGGAGTTCAAGACCCACGCCAATGGCCAGGTGCAAGAGCACATGGACCTGCTGAACAGCATTGTCAACAACCAGCCGCTGAACGGCGCGCGGACCGTGGCGGAGTCCACCTTGACCGCGATCATGGGCCGTATCGCCTGCTACACCGGCCAGTTGGTGCGCTGGTCGGACCTGACGACCAATGCGCAATCGCCTTGGTATAATTTGTCGCTCTCCCCGTCGCCCGCAGATTTTGAAAAAGATCAAGTGGTCGCCCCCAAGGACAACGTGTGGCCGATTCCCGGCGAAGCCTGATCGGTCCAAAAACTTTTGTCCGCAACTGCCATGCAAAATATTATTCCGTTCAAGGTTATACATTTGGCGCTGCTCGGCGGCGTCCTGGCCCTGGCGCCGGCCACGTTCGCCCAGGAAACCACCAAGCCCATCAAGGCGCTGCTGATCACCGGCGGTTGCTGTCACGATTACGAACATCAGAAAGACATTCTCAAGCAGGGCATCGAAGCGCGCGCGAATGTCGCCGTGGATATCATTTATGTGGCCGACGGCAGCACGCATCCCGCGCTGCCGATTTACGGCCACGCGGATTATGCCAAAGGCTATGACGTGGTCATTCATGACGAATGCGCGGCGGATATTCATGATACCAACGTCATTCAGGCCGTGCTCCAGCCGCATCAGGATGGCATTCCCGGCGTGAACCTCCACTGCGCCATGCATTGCTACCGCTTTGGCGACTACAGCAAACCGCTGCCGGCCTCCGCTCCGAACGCACGCTGGTATGAATACTTGGGATTGCAATCCAGCGGCCACGGTCCGCAGGAGCCGATTGCCATTCAGTTTACCGATCCGGCCCATGCCATCGCCACCGGCCTTGCGGATTGGACGACCATTCCCGAGGAGCATTACAATAACATCAAGGTCTGGGATACCGCGCACGCGCTGGCGCACGGCACGCAAGTGATCAAGAACCAGGCCGGCCAGCCGCAGCGCACCAATGATTTTGTCGTCGCCTGGGTGAACACCTATCGCGGCAAGACCCGCGTTTTTTCCACGACCATCGGCCACAACAACGAAACGGTGGCGGATGGGCGGTATCTGGATCTGGTTACGCGCGGCGTGCTGTGGGCCTGTGACAAACTCGACGCCGACGGCAAACCCAAGGCCGGCTACGCGGCCAAATAATCGGCTATTTCGGATCGAGATTTTGCGCCAGATCGGCGGCGGTGACGGAGGATTGGACGCCGTCCGGCGGCACTTCCACTTTGGCCACCCAGAGGATGGCGTTCAGCACGAGTTTGCGCTTGTTGTCATCGCCCCAACTGCGATGGTAATGGCCGCCTGTGAAGCCAAAGCCGCGTCCGCCGTCCGCGCGTTCCGCGGCCCACGCGAGGGTCTGCGGTTCCCCGCGGTGCACGGCGCCGCGCACGGCGGGATTGCCCTCGTGCGGCCCGTCGGGCCGGCTCATGGTGAACGGCGTGGGCACCGCCGTGAGGATCGGGGTGACGCCCGTCATGCCGTCGCGGAAGCGCATATTGAAATACCATTCATCGCGCTGCTGGAACGGCTTTACGCCGCGCGTGATGGGATGTTCTGGCAGCGTTTTGAAGTCAGCCACCCAGACGGGGTTGACGGAATGGTTGATTTCAAAACAACCGCCGAGCCAGTCCACCAATTCGCTCTGGCCGTTTTCAATCGTCGGTTCCACCGAATAGTGGAGGCAGACCAAGCCGGCGCCTTGTTTCATCAGCGCACCGAGCTGCTGCGCGTGGCCGGCCTGAAACGCCGGATGCCCGACGCCGCCATCGGTGTAAAACACCACTGCCGCCGCGTCTTTCAACGCCGATTCGTCGGCCGGCCAACCGTTGGAATAGACCTCCACCGTGATGCCCGGAACTTCGGTGAGACATTTCTGAAACAGCAGCAAGCCGGCGCGATATTCGTGTTCGCCGGGGCCATGGCTCGGCTTGCCGGCGATCATGACAATGCGTTTGTCGGCGGCCCGCCCGGAGGCCGAGGCGAAGGTAATGAGTGACAGGAGCAGCAATGTGGCGAGGAGTTTCATAAATTGCAAATGGATGGTGGTTTCCGGCGGGACGAAAACGTCAGCCGCCGGATGCGAATACTAATTCAGAGTCTTTTTCAGGAAGACCAGCCCCTGGCGGGCGATGTCGTCGCGGTTGGGTTCAATCTTACGCCAGATGGCCGCCGCCCGCGCGATCACTTTCACGTCCTGCGTGAACGATTCGATCACCACGGCGCCGGAATAGCGGATGTCCTTCAACGCCTTCGCCACGCCGGCCCAGTCCACATGGTCATTGCCCGGCGTTCCCCGGTCGCTGGCGCTGGCGTGGATATGGCCCACGTGCGGGCCGGTGCGGCGGATGGCGTCCGCCGGATTTTTTTCCTCGATGTTCATGTGGAAGGTATCGAGCAATAATTTCAGCGCGGGACTTTTCACTTCGCGGATCATTTGCAACCCCTGATCCGCAGTGTTCAAGAAATCCGTCTCAAACCGGTTAAGCGGCTCCATGCAAATCACCTTGCCCTGCGCTTCCGCATACGCGCAAATCGTCTTGAGATGCGCGCGCACAGTGCGCCACTGCCGCCGGTATTCCGGCGCGGGAACCGCCTCCGCCCGGCCGGTGGCCGAATAGAGCGGCCCCATGACGGTGTCCGTTCCCAGCACGCCGGCCATGTCCACCAGCCGCCGCAGATAAGTGATGGTCGCCCGCTGCTGCGGGGCGGTGCCGCGCAAGTCGCGGCTGGGAGGAAAGCACGCGCAGACGGAAGTGCAGGTCAGCCCGTGCCGGTCCAGCTCCGCCTTCACGAATGCCGGATCAAGGTCCGCCGGATTTTCCACCGCGATTTCCACCCCGTCAAAGCCCCAGGCCTTGAAGCGGGGAAACAGCCGCGTGCTCGCGTTGGTGAAGGGCGAGGTAAAGAGGAAAGTGTTGATGCCAAATTTCATGGTGTGTTCAGTTTGTGGTTGCAAGTGGAAAATATAGGGCAAGCCGCGCAATGGAAAGCGCAAAACGTTCCACGGCGACTGGACAACCGGCGGTTCAACCATTAGCGTGGGGGACGACTCAATTAATTACCGCGCAACGCAATGTCAAAAGCCATGCCCAAGTTGTTGTTTATCCAGCCGGAGGCCACGTGTGCCCATCGGTTGCCGCCGGGCCTCTTTGAACCAATGCAGGCCGAGACCCTGGCGGCAGGCTTGGAAAAAATCAACGCCCATCCCCATGACCTGATCCTCTTGGACCTGGCCTTGCCGGATGGCGGCGGTTTGAATGCTTTCGCCCAGGTGCACGCCGCCGCGCCACAGACGCCCGTGGTGGTCCTGGCGGACGAGGCAAATGAGGAAATTGCGGCGCGAACTCTATCCCTGGGGGCACAGGATTACCTGGTCAAATCACAATTGACCACCCAGAGCCTGGGCAGCGCCATCCGCAAGACCCTGGACCGGCACTATTGTCAGGTGACGCACAATTATCAGGGCTTTCTGTTGCAAACACTGATGAACAGCATCCCGGACGCGGTTTACTTCAAAGACACGCGCAGCCGGTTTCTGATGATCAGCCGGGCGCTGGCAAAGAAGCACCACCTTTCTGACCCGGAGCAGGCCATGGGCAAGACCGACGCCGACTATTTTACTCCACCTCACGCCAAGCAGGCGCTGGCCGATGAACAGGCCATCATGCGCACCGGGCAGCCGCTGGAAGGAATTGAAGAAAGCGAGACTTGGCCCGACGGCAGCATTACTTGGGTGTCCACCACCAAGTTGCCCTTGCGCAATCAGTCGGGACGGATTGTCGGCACGTTCGGTCTTTCGCGCGATATCACGGCCCGGAAACAAGCGCAGCTGGCGCTCGCCGAAAAGACCGAGCTGTTGCACAAAAAGAACCAGCAAATCGAGGACGAGCTGAAAATGGCGAGCGAGCTGCAATTGGCCATGGTGCCGCAGGATTTCCCCGCCATCTCCGTGGGCGCGGACGGGAGCGAAGCCGTGAAATTTTATACCTATTACATGCCCAGCGGGGCGGTTAGCGGCGATTTCTTCGATGTTTTTCAATTGTCGGATACCGCCGTGGGGGTTTTCATTTGTGATGTGATGGGGCACGACGTGCGCGCTGCCCTCGTCACCGCCATGATTCACGCCTTGGTCCAAGACTTGAGCGTCACCGCGGCGGATCCCGGGCAGTTGTTAGCGGAAATCAATTTGGCCTTGTTCAAGGTTTTCCGGCAATCCGGCGCCACCATGTTTGCCACGGCGCTGTATATGGTCGCGGATGTCGCCACCGGGCAGTTGTCCTACGCCAGCGCCGCGCATCCGCATCCGCTCCGACTCAAACGGCCCGCAGGGGTGGTGGAAGTGCTGGCCCACGACGCCGGCGGCAAAAAAGGCGCGGCCCTCGGCCTGTTCCGGGATTCAGCATATTCAACCTGCCACCGGCCTTTGGAGGTGGACGATCTGTTGGTGGTCTATACCGACGGATTGACTGAGGAAGAAGGCCCGGATGGCGGGATTTACAGCCAGGAACGGCTCGGCGACACCCTGGCCCAGCTCAGTTCGCTGCCGCCAAAAGAATTGCTCGCCAAAGTCCTGGGCGAAGTCCGCCGGTTTTCCGGGCACCAGGAGTTTTCCGACGATGTCTGCCTGCTCGGCGTGGAAATCAAGCGGCTGAAAGGGTGACGTTGATTTGGTGCGGACCCCGGCTCTGTGAGCCGCAGCAATTTCCGAACTTCAATACGCATTTGTTTTGTCGCAAACTCTCCTGCTGGCGAAGTTGCTGCGGGTCACAGACCCGCGCTGCAACCGCAATTTCAATGCACGCCAGGCTATTTCGCCATGGCCCAGCCCGCCGCCACCATGGCTTTGTACCCGCCGATGAGCGAGTGCACCTTGCGGTAGCCCATTTTTTGCGCCGCGTGGCAGGTCAGCGCCGAACGGAAGCC
>Ga0316217_10001553_pt1 | contig 29547 bp, 24 predicted proteins | sample 1anoAmetaG_FD_203633 | JGI IMG/M metagenome (GOLD analysis project Ga0316217, IMG submission 203633) | Freshwater microbial communities from Trout Bog Lake, Wisconsin, USA - 1anoA | ecosystem: Environmental > Aquatic > Freshwater > Lake > Hypolimnion/Profundal zone | place: USA: Wisconsin... | reverse complement strand
AAGCCCCCAGTTTCAGCCTGAGCACCAATTTTGTGACGGCCAATGAAGAGGCCACCGGTTACACCAACGCGGACTTTGCGACCAACATCTATGTGGGCGCGGCCAACCAGTCGGGCCAGACGTGGAAGTTTACCACGCTCACGTCAACCAACGCCTCGGGCAATGTGTCGTTTGCCGTGCTGCCGGCCATCGCCACCAACGGCACGTTGACCTTCAAGCCGGCGACTCATGCTTACGGTACGAATCTGGTCACCGTCATCATGACGACCTCCGGCTCGACCAACAACGGCGGCGTCATCGCCGCCACCAACAATTTTACGATCGCGGTCGTACCCGTTGCGCATGCCCCGGTCATCGTGCTGGCCACCAACACGGTCGTCGGTCTGGAAAATGCCACCAACCTTTCGACCACGTTTACCGTCTGGGATTATGACCTGGCGGCGAGCAATTTCGTCGTCACCGCCACCGCCTCCAACAGTGTCCTGGCCGCCGTGACGATCAGCGGCACCAACCTGGTCAACGCCAGCAACGCGGTCTATACCCTCAACTTCGCTTTGGGCACCAATCTCAACGGCACCACCCCCGTCCAGGTGATCGCCACCGAGGCGGGCCTCAGCACCACCAACAACTTCGAGCTGGTCGTCCAATCTGTAAACCAAGCCCCCAGTTTTACTTTGGCCACGAATCTATTGGCGGTTACTGAAAACGCCGGCTGGCTTACCAACAACTGCTTTGCGACCAACATCAACCTCGGCGCGGCCAACCAATCCGGCCAGACCTGGAGCTTCGCAGTGTTTTGCGCCACCAATGACGCGACCAATGTTACGTTCACCCAATTTCCGACCATAGGCCCGGATGGAACATTGACTTTCAAGAGCGGAAACTACGCCTGGGGCACCAACCAGGTGATTGTCGTCATGACCACTTCCGGTTCGACCAACAACGGCGGGGTGATCAGTTGCACCAATAGTTTCGAATTAGACGTGGTGCAAGCCCAATATCCGCCGTCCATCACCGGCTTGACCAACGTGACCCTATTGGAAAACACCACGACCAATCTGAGCATGCCGTTTACCTTGTTCGATCAGTTGACCACCAATTTCAACGTAAGTTGCGCCTCAGCCAACACCAATTTGATGACCGTCTCGGTCAGCGGCGCGGGCACGTCCTATACCCTGCTGCTCGCACCGTGTCCCAACCTGTTTGGCACCAACACCATCACCGTCACGGTGGATGACGGCACCCTGACCAACAGCGTCACCATCACCAACTCCATTTTGTGGGTCAACCAACCGCCGTCGTTCAATCTGGCGGTGCAGTCCATCATCGTGGATCAATACAATGTTTCCGTCTCCATCCCCCAAGCCGTAACCAACGTGTCGGCGGGCCCGGCCAATGAAAGCGCCCAAACCGTCACGTTTGTGGTTAGCACCAGCAACCGGAGCCTGTTTGTGAGCCCGCCGGTGGTGACTTCGCTGGGCACGCTGCTCTTCACGCCGGGGTCCCAAGGCGGGATCGTCACCGTTGGCATTCGCGCCGTGGATAATGGCGGCGTGAACAACGGCGGCGTGAATACCGCGCCCACCCAGAGCCTGACCATCACCATTCCGCCGAATCCGTTCCAGCCCTTGGCGGGCGCCTTCACGGGCTTGTTCTTTGACCCCACCAATCCGGCCGTGGCCGACGCCGGCTACTTCGCTTTGATGCTCGCCAACGATGGCAGCTTCACCGGGTTCATTGAAAACGCCGGCAGCAGCAACGGATTCAGCGGCCAGTTTAGCATCTCGAACTCACTGCTTCAGGTGGCCACTGGCAACTATGATCTCGCATTGAACATTGACACCAGGGTGGGCGGAACGGAATCCATCAGCGGATTCGTGAGCAATACGGCGGCCGCTTGGAACGTGCCGCTGGCAAGTTATGCGGCCGGGTACTCAGATTCCTTCCCGACGAGCCTGGCCGGCGCCTACACGGCCGCCATGCCCGCCTTGGATGATCCCACCGCCGGTCCTTATGGCGACAGTGTCTTTTTCATGACCATCACCCCGGCGGGCAACGTCAGCCTGACCGGCTACCTGGCCGATGATACGGGGTTCAGCGAGGTCAATCAATTGTCCGCCGACGGCTTGTACCCGGTCTATGTGCCGCTCTATGACAACGGAAGCCAGGGCTTGCTGTTCGGCTGGCTCAACTTCACGAACGATGCCGCCAACAACCTGACCTCCGACTCCATCCTGACTTGGATCGATGAAGCCGGCGCAACGGCCGTCTACTCCGCCGGCTTCACCAACCAGGCGGCGCCGTCCGCCTCGGTGTTCGTGACCAATGCGGACTTCGTCCTCCCCTTCAGCAGCGGGACGGTCGTCTTCAGCGGCGGCAATCTGCCGGCCCCGATCACCAACCTCGTGGCGATCAGCGACAATATTATCACCGTTGACCCGGCCGCGACCAACGGGCTCAACCTCTACCTCGATCCCGGCACGGGTGAAATCGCGGGGTGGTTTGTGTCTACGGGAGGCGGAACCAACTACGTGGACGCCGCCATCCTCCAGAATGTTGGCACGGCCACCGGCTACTTTTTTGGCGCCAACCAAGGCGGTGCGTTCAGGCTGAACAGCAACTAGCTACTTGACCGGGACCCCGGTCTTGATCACGCGGAGCGTGGCCAGATTGTGGTTCTTGTAGAGCTTGACGCCGATTTCATCCCCAACCTGCAGGCCCGACGCAGTGACCCCGTCGAAAAGGGTTGTCTCCTTCAAATTCCACGTCTCGATATTCGGCCCGGAATGCACTGTCAGCACTTGGTTGTGAATGTTCTGAATGACGCCCGCGTGGGGAGTCGGGCGTTCCTCGTAACGAAGCGTGTTGACGTGGCCCGAGGTCGCGACGAAGGCATAGACCCAATCGCCGGCCTGAACCGAACCTGCCAAGCGCGTGGCGCCGTCCACCTTCCAGTGACCGGTGGAATGCTTGGTCGTCTTCATCACCAGCTGGCTGCCGTCAAAGCTTTCCACCGTGCCGTAATAGCCATCATCCGCAAACGCCGCCAGGGATATCGCCAGCGCCGCGCAGCCGACAGCCAGCCCGAGGTTGCGCCCCCAAAAGTGGCTGGGGGCCTGAAGCGGTTTAAGGTGTTTATTCATGATAAAAAAATTCTCACAAGCTCGCGAAGGGAGTCAAGTTTTTTCCAAACGCCAGCAGCGGCTCCAGCGCGCGGCCCACTTGGAAGACCGCCAGGCAAACCCGCGCCTGAGCCGGCTCGTTCAGGCAGAGGGCGCCCTCCCGAATGCGCGGGGTGGGTTCGCCTTCGAGTTGCAGCGGGCACTTTTCCTCCAGCGCGCGGGCAAAGGCCGGAAAACTTTCGTATCCCGCCGCGCGCAACTGCGCCGCGTTGACCAAACGGAACACGCCGACGCTGCTTTGGCGCGTCTGCCGCATCAATTCCACCAGCACCCGGCCCATGGTGTAACGCGGGTTGATTTCCACCACCGGCTTGAGGCGCGCGGCGCCGCTCGCATCCCGATAGACAAACGCGTCCAGCCCCACCGGCCCGGAGAAGTTCACGGCGCGCAACCCGGCTTCCAGCCGCGCAAAAATGCCGTCATAGAGCGCAAGCAGCCGGCCCGAGGTGTCTGCCGCCTCGCGGAAGCAGGCAATGACCCGCGCGGGGATGCGCTTGTGATGATGGGACTCCGCAAAGTTGGCCACAAATTGCCCGCGCGCGTCGTTAATCAGCCCCGTGAAACCGCACAGTTTCAGGCCGCTGGCACCCATTTCCAATTGCACGGAAAAGTCCTGCGCCCGCTCCAGCCATGGCTCGACCACGAGTTCCCGCGCCCGGGCAAACGCCGTCTCCATCCAGCGCAACTGGGACGCCAACAGTTCCGGCTCAAACAGGCGCAGGGCGTTGCTGCCCGCCACGCCAAATGCCTGTTTCACCACGATTTTGTGATGCCCGCCCGCGCGAATCCGGGCAATGGCCGCCTGTGCCTCGGCCATCGTCCGGACGGGCACGCCAACCTCGGCTTCGGTGCATAGCCACGGCGGAGCGCCGGACGCGGATTGGGAAAGCGAAGTCAGAGTGTTGCGCAAAAAGTTTGCGCTCCAGGCTTTGGAATAAAGGCCGGCAAGGCCGTCGTTGAACCGTTGCGCGTCCGCGCGCGGTTCGCCGGTGACATTGGCGAAAATCGGTTTCAAGAGCTCGCAGCTATCCGGTCCCCAAGCCCACGGGCGCAGGGTGCCCAGCTTGCGCGCGGCCAGTCCGCAGGCCGCCGGCGTGCCGGGCCGGAGCCCGGCGCTCCAATCGAATTCAAGGAACTCTGGCAGCGGAAAACCCGCTTGCTTGATGCGGCTCAGGAACTCCACCGACGGCTTGCGGCGGGTCAGCACAATGTCGTCCTGCCGGCCCAGAAACAGCGGCAGATTCTCGAGGTCCACAGCCAGTTGCGCCTGGTGCTTGGCCGGATTGAACGTCCGGCCCTCGGCCAACCGGCCTTCGGCAAAGGGATTGAAGACGAAGACGCTGGGCGTGCGGCCTTTGGACTGCGAATAAACATTCAGTTCGGCGATGAATTCCGGGTCCAGTCCGGCGGCGCGGCGGCCGGCGACATTCAGCGCCAAGCCCTTGGCGCGCTGGGGCGAAAGCGGGAATTTCAATGTTTGGCAGAAGGCCTCCCAGTCGGTTTGGTCCGGGTTTTTCCAGCGGCGAAACCACTTGAGACCGTAGGCCACATGGCCGATCTCGTCATGGTAGATCTTGTCAAGCAGCCGGGCCGAATCGGCATCGCCCACGCTCGCGAAGCTGTGGCCGTAGTGGCCGGCGAAGTCCAGGTTGGCCTGCTCGAACGTCAGGCAAAGTCCGGCGACGTAATCAATGGGATGTTCCATGGGCGCCACGCAGCGCCAGAAATAGCCGCTGACGGGCAGGTCGCCGAATTCCACGCCGCAGGCGCGCATGCGCTCCATGTAGAGGCGGGTGTGCTCCTGTTCATCCTGGAGCGTCTGGAACACGCCTTTGCGAAAGGCGGCCGGCGCCTCGGGGAATTTCAGCAGCACCAAGGCCATCAGTTCGGTGGCCAGCAGTTCGTGGTTGCCGAAAAAATGGAGCAGCTTGCCGCGTTCGGAAACGGCCTCGAGCCGGTGCAGGCCGGGAAAGTCGCTCTTGCCGGTGGCGTGGGCTTTGAACTGGAGGTTGCTTGGCCGGCCCGGCGCCGGGGGGGTGACCAGCGCGGGACCCGGGTGGCCATCGGTTATGATCCCCGGTGCCGCCAGCTTGTCGGCCAGCGTGGCGCCAAACAAGATCTGTTCGGCAAATTCGCGCAGTTCCATCGCCCTTTACAGCTTCACCCACTTGCCCTTCGCCGAAGACTGCTCCACCGCCGAGAGCACGCGCTGATTTTTCAAGCCGTCTTCAAACGTGGGCTGGACCGGTTTGCCGTCGGCGCAGGCGTTCACGAAATCGGCAATCGCGTGGACAAAGGTGTGTTCGTAGCCGATGCCGTGGCCGGGCGGCCACCAGTTGGCCACATAGGGCTGCACGCCGTCGCGCTGCGTGACCAAGATGTCCCGGAAACCCTGCCGGTCTTTCGGGTCGTTGCCGTTGTAATATTTCAGCCGGTTCATGTCCTCGAAATCGAAATAGATTGAGCCTTTGGCGCCGTTGATCTCGATCTCGATGTGATTGCGCCGCCCCAGGGCGTAGCGGGTGGCTTCCAGGTTGGCCATCACCCCGCCTTCCATCCAGCCCATGAACGCGGCGCAATCCGGCACGTCCACTTTGCCCAACTGGCGCGTGCCTTGAGCCAGCAAATCGGCGCGGGGGCGCTCGGGAATGAAGGTGTGCAGCAGCCCGCAGACGTCCGTAAACTCGCCCACCAGATAGCGGGCCAGATCCACCAGGTGCGAATTGATGTCGCTATGGACGCCGCAGCCGGTGCCGGCCTTCGTCAACCGCCAGTCCAGCGGAAACTCCGGGTCGGCCAGCCGGTCCTGCGCGTAGCGCGCCCGGAAATGGTAGATCCGCCCCAGCGCGCCTTCGCTCAGCAGGCGTTTGGCCAGCGCCATGGCCGGAATGCGCCGGTAATTGTGGCAGACCATGTGAACGGTCCTGGCCTTTTTGGCTGCCGCCAAGAGGGCCTCGCATTCCTTCAAATCGCGCCCCAGCGGTTTTTCGCACAGCACGTGCTTGCCGTTCCGCAAGGCCGCCAGGGCGATTTCGGCGTGGGACGACGTGGGCGTGGCGACGTCCACGATGTCAATCAGCGGCGACTCGACCACCTCGCGCCAGTCGGTGGCGGCGAATTGCCAGCCTAATTGGGCGCGCGCCGCCTGCACGGCGGCGGTGTCCCGCCCGCAGATCGTGTGCATCTCCACCTGGCCCTTGAGGTTGAAGAATTTGGGCGCCTGCCGCCACGCATTGGAATGCGCGCGCCCCATGAATTTGTACCCGATCAAACCGACCCGAAATATCTTGGCCATAAAAGTAGGGGTTGAACTAGAGTCGCAAGGCTTTATAGTAGGCGCCGACTGACAAGTCAATCCAATGAGTTTTACCATTGCAGAAATTGCGCGGCGCCTGGACGGCGAGGTGTTGGGCGACGGCCACGCGGTGCTGACCGGCCTGGCCCCGGCCGAAACCGCCCGGCCCGGCGACCTGACATTTGCGGAAAACGCCGAATATTTCGCCGCCGCCGAGCACAGCGCGGCCACCGCCATCATCGCGGACAAAGCCTGTGCGTCCGATAAAAAGATTCTCATCCGCGTGGCCAATCCGCGCTTGGCGTTCGCCCGGGCGCTGGCGGCGTTTTTTCCGGAGCCGGTCTTGCCCGCCGGGCTTCACCCCTCGGCCGTCATCGCGGCCAGCGCGCAGATTGATCCCTCGGCCCACGTCGGGCCGCATTGCGCCATTGGCGAGCGGGTGCGGCTCGGTCCGAACTGCGTGCTTCAGGGCGGCAATTACATCGGGGACGACGCCGTGTTGGGCGAAGGGACGAATTTGTTTCCGAACGTCACGATTTATCCCCGGTCGCAGCTTGGCCGCCGCGTGCGCATCCACGCCGGTTCGGTCATTGGCTCGGATGGCTTTGGCTACGTCTTCGACCGCAGTTTTCACCGCAAGATTCCGCAGATCGGCAATGTCATCATCGGGGACGATGTGGAAATCGGCTCGAACGTCTCAGTGGACCGGGGCGCGCTGGGCTCCACCATCATCGGCCAGGGCACAAAAATTGACAATCTGGTGCAGGTGGGGCACAACGTGGAGATCGGCGAGTATTCGATTCTGTGCGCGCAGGTGGGCATCGCGGGCAGCGCCAAGCTGGGAAAATTCTGCGTGCTGGCCGGGCAGGTCGGCATCGCCGGCCATTTGAAAATCGGCAACCAGGTCACCATCGGCTCCAAGTCCGGGGTCATGCACAACATCCCCGACGGACAGACTTGGCTGGGGATTCCGGCGCAGCCCGACCGGCAGTTCAAGCGGGTGGTCATCGCCATGCAACGCCTGCCTGATTTGCTCAAGAAAGTCGCGGCGTGGGAGAAAAAGTTGAGCGGCGAGTGACCCCTCTGGCAGAGCGACGATTCTGTGCGTGACTTTTCTCGGCGGTTATGGAAAATTTCGCGACCATGAAATCAATTCACCTGCTCTGTGCCGTGAGTCTGCTCGCCGCCGTGATGGCGGCCAACGCCGACGATGCCAAACCCCAAGCCGCCAGCGCCTCCGCCGCGCCGGCTTATGCCGACCCCGCCAAGCTGACCGAAAAGGCGCCCGACACCTTCAAAGCCCAGTTCAACACCACCAAAGGCAAAGTCGTCATCGAGGTCACCCGCTCGCTGGCGCCCAACGGCGCGGATCGTTTTTACAATCTGGTCCGCTCGGGCTACTTCAGCGACGTGGCGTTTTTCCGCGTGATTCCCGGATTCATGTGCCAGTTTGGCATTCATGGCGACCCGACCGTTTCCGCCAAGTGGCGCGACGCGAACATCCAAGATGACCCGGTCAAGGGCAGCAACACCCGCGGCGCCATCACTTTCGCCACCGCCGGCCCCAACACCCGCACCACCCAGTTGTTCATCAACTTCGGCGACAACGCCGGGTTGGACGGACAAGGATTCTCCTCGTTCGGCAAAGTGGTGGAAGGCATGGACGTGGTGGATAAGATCAACAGTGAATATGGCGAAGGCGCGCCCAGCGGCCGGGGCCCCAGCCAGGGCCGACTCCAGATGGAAGGCAACGCCTACCTGAAGAAGGAGTTTCCCAATCTCGATTATATCAAATCCGCCGCCATTGTGCCGGCGGAGGCGCCGAAAGCCGACAACAAGAATTAAGATTTATGAGCGAAGTTGCCATTCTTACCACCAGTGCGGGCGAAATCGTGCTGGAATTCTGGCCGGACGTTGCGCCGGGCCACGTGGAGAATTTCAAGAAACTGGCCCGGCAGGGCTTCTACGACGGCACCTGCTTCCATCGGGTCATCAAGGGGTTCATGATCCAGGGCGGCGATCCGAATACCAAGGACGAGACGAAAGAGGCGACGTGGGGCACCGGCGGCCCGGGCCACAAGATCAAAGCCGAGTTCAATGACCGTCCGCACGTGCGCGGCGTGCTTTCGATGGCGCGCTCGAATGATCCGCATTCGGCGGGCTCGCAATTTTTTATCTGCCACGGCGACCCGCGGTTTCTGGACCGCCAATACACGGCGTTTGGTCGGCTGATCAAGGGCGACGACGTATTGGAGAAGATCGCCACCACCCCCACGCGTCCGGGCGACCGTCCGGTGGCCCGGCAGGCGCTGCTCAGCGTCAAGATTGTTCCCGCTGCGGAAGCGGGCGTGAAAAGCTGATCCACCGGTCTCGGAGAGATGGGTGATGGGACTGCACGCGGATTGCCAGCCGACAACCATGGAAACGTCCGAACTGGCGAAAGTGCTGGTGGCGCTGGGCTGTCCGGCGGAGAAATCCGCCGACATGGCGGCGCAACTGGACAAGCGCGCCCGTCAACTGGCCGCGGAGAAAGACCGTCCCTACGAGGAGGCTTTGCAACATCTATTGCTGCTGATGCGCCAAGGTTGGGCGGCCAAGGACAAGGGGCTTTAGCCCGAGTTTTCCTTGGCTGAATCGCGAAACCAACGCAGCCGTAGCAATAGGAAGGATGATAAAACATGTCCAGTCGTTGCCTCATCATGAAGCGAATCGGATCAGCGCTGCTCCTGGGAGCGGCCACCACCGGCTCCGCGCAATTGCCGCCGGTGCCTACCGCAATTGAACCGGTCACCAATGTCTATCACAGCGTCACGGTCGTTGACGATTACCAGTGGCTGGAAGACGCCGCCAAGCCGGCGGTGCGCGATTGGACCCGGCAGCAGAACGAACGGACCCGCGCCTGGTTCGACAAGTTGGAGTTCCACGAGGGCGTGGCCGAGGAGTTGAGCGAGTTGCTGGCGGACGAATCAGCCAGTTACGGTCTGGCGGAGTGCCGGAATGACGTCATCTTCGCCACGCGATTCAAACCCCCGGCGCAACAACCCGTGCTCGTGCGGTTGAATTCCGTTTATCCGCCCGCGATGCGCCGGGTCGTCTTCGATCCCAACGCTTGGAATACCAACGGCACGACGGCCATGGATTGGTTTACAGCCTCCACGGATGGCCGGCTCGTGGCCATCAGCCTCTCCGAGAACGGCAGTGAGAACGGCGAACTGCATTTCTTCGAAACCGCCACGGGCCGCGCGCTGCCCGACGTCATCCCGGGCGTCCAATACCCGACGGGCGGCGGCAGCGCCGCGTGGAATGCCGCCGGTACCGGCGTCTTCTACACCCGGTATCCCCGTCCCGGCGAGCGGTCCGCGGACGATCTGCATTTCTATCAACAGGTCTGGTTTCACCAGCTCGGCACCCCGGACAGCGCCGACACCTATGAACTGGGCCGCGACTTTCCGCGCATCGCCGAAATCGGGCTGCAAGCCAGCGAGGACGGCCAGTGGCTGCTGGCCACGGTGGCCCATGGCGACGGCGGGGATTACGCCCATTACCTGCGCAGCCCGGCCGGCTCCTGGCGCCAGCTCACCCATTTCGAGGATGGCGTCAAGGGGATCAAGTTTGGCAAGGACGCCGCCCTGTATCTGCTCTCCAAGAAAAATGCGCCGCGCGGAAAAATTCTGCGGGTGCCGCTGGCCGAACCGGACTTGGCCAAGGCCACCGTGGTCGTGCCGGAAGGCCAGGGCGTCATAGACGACTATGAACCCTCCGCCCACGGAATTTACGTGGCCGTCATGAATGGCGGGCCGTCGGAATTATGGTTTTGTCCCCGTCAGGGTTCGGTCGTCCAGGTGCGGGTGCTGCCCGTCTCGTCGGTCGGCGACCTGCACTGCTGGCAGGGGGACGAGGTGTTGTTTTCGGACACCGGTTTTCTCAATCCGCCGGGCTGGTATGCCTGGGTGCCGGGCTTGTCCACGCCGCGGCCCACCGCCTTGCGCACCACTTCCCCCGCGAGCTTCGATGACATCGAGGTGGTCCGCGAGTTGGCCACTTCTAAAGATGGGACGGAAATTCCCATCAGTATCCTGCGCAAAAAAGGGCTCAAGCTGGACGGAAACAACCCGGTGCTGCTCACAGGCTATGGCGGCTACGGCATCAGCCTGACGCCGGCGTTCAGCTCCACGCGCCGCCTTTGGTTCGATGCCGGCGGCGTTTATGCCGTGGCCAACTTGCGCGGCGGCGGCGAATTTGGCGAGGACTGGCATCAGGCCGGCAACCTCACCAACAAACAGCATGTCTTCGACGATTTCATCGCCTGCGCCGAGCACTTGATCCGGCGTCATTATACCCGCCATGACAAACTGGCCGTGATGGGCAGCAGCAATGGCGGCCTGCTGATGGGCGCCTTTCTGACGCAACGCCCGGACTTGGCCCAGGCGGTCGTCGCGCGCGTGGGGATCTACGACATGCTGCGCGTGGAACTGGACCCCAACGGCGCGTTTAACACCACGGAGTTTGGCAGCGTCCAGGACCCGGAACAATTCAAGGCCCTCTACGCCTATTCGCCGTATCATCACGTGACGAACGGGACGGCTTACCCCGCCGTGCTGTTTCCGTGCGGCGACAATGATGGCCGCGTGAACCCCGCGCATTCACGGAAAATGACCGCGCGCTTGCAGGCAGCCACGAGTTCGGGACGGCCCATCCTGCTGCGCACCACCGCCACGGCCGGCCACGGCATGGGCTCTTCCTTGAAGGACCGGGTGGCGGAACAGGCGGACATCTACTCCTTCCTGTTCGCCGAACTGGGCGTGGATGTTTCGCCCTGGACGTTCAAGTAAAGCGAATTGCGCGCGTCATTGGCCGGCAGCGGATGCCACCGTCCGGCCTGCGGCGAAGAGGGCCGCCAGATTCCGGTTGGCGGCGGCGAGGCTGGATTGCCCGGTGAGGTCCGCGAGCGAGGCGGCCATGGCCGCGGTTTTGCGCGCGGGCAAGAATTGGCCGTCGGCGGCATAAGCGGCGGCCAGGGTGCCGAGGATCACCGGTGAACGCTTCCCGGTCAGTTCGACCGCCCGCTCCGCCAATTGCCGCGCCGCTTTGGCATCCCTCCATTCCGGCCGGCTGCTGGTGGCCAGTATCCACGCCAGGTTGTTCAATAGGAACGGGTCGTCCGGCGTGGCTTTTAAACCCGCACGATAAGTGGCGATGGCGCCGTCAGTTTTCCCCGCCGCCTCCATTTGTTGCGCGGCGGCAATCCGGGCGACGGCATCCGGCCCGGGGCGGGACTCCGGCTGGTCCGGCGCCGTGAAAGTGGTTTCCGGCAGGGCGGGGAGTTCGCCCCGTTTAATCTCTTCAGGATTAACCGGCTGGGTGTCGAATTGAATCCGGGTGAACACTTTCAGCACAAAGAAGTTTTGCGGCCCGATCCGGCCTAAATTGAAGGGGACCGGCCCAAGAAAAGCCGCATTGAAACCCGCCGCCCCGGATTTGTTTTCCCCCATCAGGTTCAGCCAGGAATAAGGCCGGCGCTGGATATAATCCACCCAGCCCACGGCATACGCCGGCAGCGTGGTGCGCAAACCCTGCTGGGGCACCACCATGATGTCCCCGGGCAGGAGCAAGGACCGCTGAACGTCCAACGGTTTGGCGCCGAGTCTTTCCATGTAATATTGGAAGGAATCATGGCCTTCAAACCAGATCTGGTGTTTGGGGGAACCGTAGCTGGCCACCGCTTGCTCTGCCGCCTCGCGGCCGGCGTTGGCCAGATTGTAATCCGCCAGCGCCAGGCTCCACGCCACGACCGCGGAAGCCAGCAGCGGCCAGGGCCACCACGCCAGGGGCGCGGCGGCGGCGGGCCGGGCCTCCAGCCGCCGCACCACCAGAATCGCCACCGCCGGAACGAACGGCAGAATGCTGCGGGCATTCACCGTCCAGTTTAATTCCGTGGCAAAGAGCAGCCCACTGGCGATCCACAGCCCCAGCACCAGGCCCGGGAGATCGCGCCGCCGCCAGGTTTCCGCCAGCAGCAGCCAGATCAACTGCACGCCGGCGGCGGTCAAGAGAATGATCTGCGCCACATAGCCGGGGTTTTTCATCAGTTCATTGGAACTGGTGATCATCAGCCCAAGATTGTCGCTCAGGCCAAAGATCAGCAGCAAAACGCCGAACGTCACCGCGCTGCCGGCCAATAACCGCTGCCAAGGCCACAGGAACGGCGCCAGGAACAGCAACGGCAGCAAACTGCCGCCCACAAAGGCCAGGCCGGCAATGGCCTTGGCCAGCCCGCCGCCGGGAAACTCTTGGGGATGGACATGGGCGTAATGGATGGCGGCCCAAAACAAGCCGCGCCCGTAAAGTTCGGTGGTCAGCCCTTCGTAGCCCGCCAGCAGGAGCAACGGCAACGCGAGGCTCAGCAGCCACCAGCCCGCCCGGCGGGCCCGCAGCAGGCCGAAGATTAAAAACAACGGCAGCAGCACCACCACGCTGTATTTGGTCAAAAGCGCCAGGCCCGCCAGCAGGCCGGCCGCCAGGAAGGGCCGCCAGTTCTGGCCGTGGCGCAGGCCGCGCTCGAAAAAGACGAGCGCCCAAGTCCAGCCGCACAGCATGGGGATGTCGCACATGAGGGTGGTGGCCGAGACCAGAAACGCGGGCGTCAGAATGGCGATGACCGTGGCCAGCAAGGGCCGCTCACACCAGGCCTGGGCCAGCGCGTAAATGCCGAGGGCGGTCAGCCAGGCCAGCCCCAGGACGGCCAGGTGCAAAGGGATTTCATTCCAGCCGCAGACGGCGCCCACGAGCGCCAGCACATAGGAAAACAGCGGCGGATTGCAATTGGCCACCCACATGGGCGTGGCCGAGTACCACCAGTTGACGTCAAATCCAAAAAAGTCCAGCGGCTGCCGTTGAATATGCTGCGCCGCCCAGACAAACAGCGAGTCATCCCAATGCACGGCTTTGTGGACAAACGGCCCCAGACCCGCCAGCAGGATGATTCCGAGAATGAGCCGCGGGTGTTCCGCCGCCCGGGTTGGCTTTAAATTCACAGGCAAATTAAGTGAGCGGGTGATTTAATCAGCGTCACCAAGGGGATACAAGCGCAAGTTTTGCCCCGGTGCGGGCTAACGCCGCAGTTTTCGGGACAGCTTCCGGAGCGGTTGCCCGGCCTTGTGCTTCAACCATTGCCACGCAAAACGAGGCGCGGGCAACTGCGCTCTCATGGCGGCGGTGAGGTCCGCAGCCCGCGCCCCGTATTGCTTGTTTAAATAATGAATCTGGGCGAACAACATCCGGTCGGTCGCCGCCGCGCGCAGCCAGGGCTTGGCATAATAAATTTCCAGGAGCTGGAGATGCTCCAGATTGCCTTCGTGGCTGGCGCGGGCGCGGGCGGTCTGGTGATGTTCATGCACCCGCCACGTCGCCAACGCTTCGGACAGGTAGGCGAAATCACCTTGTTCGAGCAAGTGACACCACATTTCAAAATCCATGTGGCCGGTAAAGCGCTCGTCAAATCCCCGCTCCGCGTGCCGCCGCCGAAACAGCGTCAGCGTGGGCTGCCCGATGAGGTTGGTGTTTTGTTCGAGCGAGGCCACAATCAATTGCCGTCCATTGAAGCAGCCCGGGCGCCGGGAAAAAACCGTCGGGCGCGCGTGACCGCCCGTCAGATGCTGGCGGCAGCCGGCCAGCGAGGCGCCCGGATTGGCCTCCAGCGCGGCCACCAGCTTGCCAATGGCCGACACCGACAACAGCAGATCGTCCTGATGGACGAATTTGAGATACTCGCCGCGGGCTGCCCGGATGCAGGCGTTGCTGTTGGCGGTCAGTCCCAGGTTGCGCGGATTTTTCCACCAGCGGATGCGCGGATCCAGGGCGGCGTAGCGCTCGATGATGGCGGGCGAACCATCGGTCGAGCCGTCGTCGCTCAGCAGGATTTCCAGGTCGCGGCAATCCTGCGCCAACACGGAATCCAGACAGGCTGGCAGATGGCGTTCCCCGTTATACACAGGAATGAGGACGCTGACTAGCATGGCGCCATGCTAACGAATGGCCGCCATTTTTCAACCGCTCCCGTGCGTCCAGGATCATCTGCGGATAATGCCGTCCCGTGGTCAGTGGTCGGTGGTCAGTGGTCGGTGGTCGGTGGTCGGTGGTCGCGGCCCCGCGGCCGTCAGGCGGCGGCCTTGGGCAATCGCTTTTTGATGGAGCGCTGCCAGCGGCGCCAGGTGCGCGCCGGCCAGGGGGGAACCGCCGGCTGCGGGACCGGCTGGAAAAATGACGCGTAGTCGTGAAACTCGTCGGCTAATTCCCGGACGGTGGCTTGCAGCGGTTCCCGCCGGGCGGCCGGCGTGTCCACCGCCGCGGTCAAGGCGGAGTAAAGCTCCCGCACCGGCGCCGGCAAGGTTTGTAGCCGGTCGCGAGGAGCGTGGTGGTGCCGCAACTTGGGATCAATAAAGCCGTTCATTTGTTTCCGCAGTTTGGCCTCGTCTTGGGGCCACGCCAATCCCAGCCCGGCGGCGCACCGCCGCAATTCGGGTTCCCACCGGGCCAGAAAGTTTTCATAGCCCAAAAACACGATGGGCAGACCGGCGGCAGCACGCAGCGCCACGACGTTGTAATGCAACCAGATGCCCAAAGCCACCTCGAACGGGATGCCATTGCGGGCCGCCAATGAGGCCGCGACATCGGCTGGATTTCGCACGATGAACAGGCACGCCAAATCCGTATGCCGGGATTGGAGCATCTCCCGCCACAAGGGCAGGAGCAGGCAGGTTTGCGGATCTTTCCAACCCCAAAGCGGATGTCCGGCAAAGCCGGCCGTGATCAAGTCGGCCAGTTCGCGCTTAAAGGGCAGGATTGCCTCCGTGCGCATCCAGTTGGGGGGCAGCGGCTGGACGGTATGCCAAGGCCGGTTCAAGCTGGCCAGCAGGCGCTGTTGCAGCCTGCGGAGGTCCGGGTTTTCCCAAAACCCCTTCGCATTGTCCGGGCCGGGCGCCGCCAAGACCGCCCGGTCACCCAGGTAAACCCCGAGAAAACTCAGTGCGCCGGCGATACTGGAAGTTCCGCTGCGATGCATCCCCAAGATGCAGATGGCTCGGGACTTGCACTCAGGTCGTTGGGCGAGGTCTTGCATGTGTTGTCAGGCAGGCCGGGCGCGGCGAAATCGTTGCGCAAGCTTATCTTGGCACACCGCCTCCGCCAGTCAAATTTGTCGGGGCAGAAAGGGCCCGCTCAGGCGGCAAATTGCAGTTCGTATAGCTTCTGATACACGCCGCCGCGCTTGATGAGTTCGTCGTGCCGGCCTTGTTCCACGATCCGGCCATGGTCCAGCACCACGATCACGTCGGCATGCATCACCGTCGAGAGCCGGTGCGCGATGCAAATCGTCGTGCGGTCCTTCATCAATTCATCCAGCGCCGCTTGCACGGCGCGCTCGGATTCGGTGTCCAGCGCGCTGGTGGCTTCGTCCAGCACCAGGATCGGCGCGTTTTTCAGGACCGCGCGGGCGATGGCCAGGCGCTGGCGCTGGCCGCCGGAAAGCGACACGCCTTTTTCACCGATGACGGTGTCGAAGCCTTGCGGCTTCTGGGCGATGAATTCGATGGCGTGGGCATGCCGGGCGGCAGCCACGATTTCATCCGGCGCGGCGCCCAGCCGGCCCAGCTCGATGTTGCGGCGGATGGTGTCGTTGAACAGGATGTTTTCCTGGGCCACCACGGCGATCTGGCCGCGCAAATCCGCGTTGCGCACTTCGCGCAAATCCACGCCGCCGATCTTCACCGTGCCGCGCATGGGGTCGTAGAAGCGGAGCAGCAGGTTGGCCAGGGTCGTTTTGCCCGAACCGCTCGCGCCCACCAGCGCGACCATCTGGCCGGCTTTGACGGTGAGGTTGATGTTCTGCAGCACCAGTTTCTCGCCGAAACTGAAATCCACGTTTTCAAAGACGATGTCGGCCTTGTCGGCGTGGAGCATTTTCGGCGCGGCGGGTTCGGGCACGGAGTTTTCCATGGCCAGCAGTTGGAAGACCCGCTCGCTGGCGGCGCGCGCCTGGTGCAATTGGTTGTGCATCCGGGTCAGCGCCTTCACCGGCGGATAAATCATCACCACGCTCAAGACAAACGTCAGGAAGTCCGACTCGGTGGGCTGCTGGTCCTTGGGCACGCCTTGGAGGTGCTGCTCGACGTAGAAGAAGACCAGGGAGATGCCCAGCGCGCCAAAAACCTCCATGAGTTGGCTGGGAATTTCATTGGCGCGGATGACCCGCATCACCTGGCCCAGGTAATTCTTGGTCATGGCGCGGAATTGCGCGCTGACGGTTTCCTCCAGATTGTAGGCCTTGATGACGCGATTGCCGGTGAAGGATTCATGCATCAGGTTGGTCAGCTCGGCGTTGTGCTGCTGCACGGCGCGCGCGGAATTGCGCACTTTGCGCCCGAAAATGACGATCGGCACGATGCAGACGGGCAGCACCACGATGGAAATGAGCGTCAGCGTGGTGTTGGTGGAGAGCTGGAACGTCACGAGGATGGCGATGGTGATGGGATCCTTGACGGCGGAGGCAAAGGTGCCGCCGATGATGCCGCTCAGCGCCGCGGTGTCGTTGGTGATGCGGGCGATGAGGTCGCCGGTGCGGGCGCGGTTGAAGAAGCTGAGCGAGAGGTTCTGCAAGTGGCTGAACAACTTGGTGCGCACATCGGCGATGGCGTGCATGGCCGACCAGTTGGTCAGGTAGATGCTCAGATATTGCAGGGTATTGCGCAGCAGCATGATGACCGGGATGATGCCGATGATGAGCATCCACGCCAGCCGGTTGCCGGGCGCGGGGGCCTGCATGGAGGGCAGCATGAGGGCCAGCTCGTGGCTGAAGGGGCGGATCCATTTGGGCGCGGCATCCAGCTTGGCGGCCAGATCACATTTGCCTTCGAACACCAGTTGCACCACCACGCGGACGGCGGCAATGAGCAGGCCGTTGAGCATCCCGTACGCCGTGCCGCAGAACAGCCCCAGGAAAAATCGGCCCCGGTACGGCCGGACAAAACTCCAGATTTTGCGCAGAAAATCGATCATGTGTCGTTTATTTTTCGGCAGTTGGCGCGGGAAAGCGAGCCTTAATGCGGGAAAAACACAGCCCCGCCGCCGCCGCCCGATGCTTTGGATCTGAGTTGATCGGTGTCAATCTGCGGTTAAAGAGGCATTGACCTGGGGGTTCAGGGCCGGATTTTCTCCGCAGATTGACACAGATTCACACAGATTTTTCCGGCGTTAAAATGAGACGTTTGGATTCGAGCGACGGGGCGCCAAAATTGATCAGCAAGGCGCGGGAGAGACCGGTGATCCGCAAATAGCTTTCTGGATCCCGATGATCTGAATCTGTGTTCATCTGTGTAAATCTGCGGTTAAAGAGGCATTGACCTGGGGGTTCCGGGCCGGATTTTCTCCACAGATTGACACAGATTCACACAGATTTTTCCGGCGTTAAAATGAGACGTTTGGATCCGGGCGACGGGTTGCCGGAGCGGCGCTACGCCTTGGCGGCCTGGGCGAGCAGGGCGTCCAGGTTTTCCAGGCAGAAGCGGGACCACGATTCGTAAGCCGAGGGATCCGCCACGGCTTCCTTGAAGGAAACAAACTCCGGCGCCACAATGCCGCTGCGGCGGCCGGCCACGGATTCATCCGGCACCATGACCACATGCACCACGCCCAAATGCACGTACCCCACCTCGGTGCTGTCATCGTTAATGACGGCCACGGCCACCTCTTTGGTCAGGTTGTCTATGGCCACCTCCTCCATCAGCTCGCGCCGCATGGATTCGTTGTAGCCCAGCCGGCTGCTCGAAAACAGGCCGTTGTCCTCTTCGGAAATGTGGCCGCCGACGCCGACGGAATACAATCCGTGCAGGCGCGTCTCCTGGCCGCCGCGGCCGCGGCGATACCGCAGGATTTTGCCGTTGCAGATGATTAGCGCGTAGGGAATGAGCTGCTTGTAGCGTTTGTCCTGTTCGGCTTCCGTCCGGTTCAGGTACAACACATTGGCCGGGGCGGTGAACACGGGCAGGTATTTGCCCACCTCCAGGCTCAATCCCTGAAACACGCCCAGTTGTTCAAACAAGTTGCGCGCAAAACAAAGCACTCTTTCTTCGGTGGCCATACGGTCGTTGGTCTTTCTATGGGGTCTGGTTTCGGGTCTGGTTTTGGCGGCAATATTGATCAAACGCGCCGCCGCCACGAGCAAATTATGTTGCGAGTTGCTGGCGCTTTATTCAATGCTTATTCCGCACTTGTTCAATGCTTGTTCAATGCTTGTTCACCGGCCCTCCCCATCGGCTCCGCAGACTCCGCCGACGCGGAGAGGGAGAACAATGCGCCGTCTTCTCGAAAAACCCGCGATTGGATTGGTCGAACGGTGGAGCTCAAATCCAAAGAAGCGGCGAGCGTAAAAGTCCTCTCCTGGGGGGAGAGGATTAGGTGAGGGCGGTCGTTAAAACAAACTTTACAAGAACAAAAATCGGTCGAGTCCTTTCCTCCCCGGCCTTCCCCATCGGCTCCGCAAGCTGAGGATGCCGCTGCCTGACGGAACTTGAAAATCTGGTTTCGATTCGCGTTCTACAGAGACTTCGCGCCGCTGGCGCTGTCGAAGACCAGATAATGCTCTGGCATGCAGGATCTGTTCGATCGCCATCCCCAGCGCCGTAGGTGCGACATCGTTGTAGAATCAGGACAAAAATGAATTCAAGCCCCGGAGGAGCGGCATAGGCACATTCGCAACATACTGCACGCCAAAAGATTATTCCTATTCAAGGGCCATTTTCCTGGAGGGACGGCGGAATCGCTTGCGGATATTGATTATATTAATGGCCAGACTTTTGGAAATCCTGCGAGGAGGACCTTCCGCGTAGCGGCGAACTGGTGTTCGCCGCCATCTTGAAAAATGCCGTGGATACAACCATCCGGTGACTTGGGTCATAACGCGGCGCTTCGGTTTTTGGTGGCTTTTTTCAGATGGCGGCACTCGCCAGAGTGCCGCTACGGCTGCGGCGTAGCGGCGGACTGGCGTCCGCCGCCATATAAAAGGAAACCCGCAAAACCGGACCGACCATTTGTGAAACAAGTTGCCACAGGTGTTTACGGTCGTGTTTCCAGATGGCGGCGAACACCAGTTCGCCGCTGCGGACGAATTTGAACTGGGGGGGCGTATTCCAGTCCAGGTACTCGCGTGCCTGGCTAATCTCCAGCGTCAATGCGCGACTGCCGCCGGTCCGCCGGGGCTGGGCTCACTGCCGCGTCCGAAAACGCTGCGCCACCGGAATGCGCCGGCCCATGCCGAACGCCCGCGGCGAAACCTTCAGCCCGGGCGCCGCCTGCCGACGCTTGTATTCGCTGAAGTTGATCTTGTTCACCACGTCGTTGACCACGCCCGCGTCAAAACCGCGCGCAATGATCTCCGCCTTGCCGCAGTTCCGCACCACGTACAAATCCAGGATGGCATCCAGAATCTCGTAGGGCGGCAGGGAATCCTGGTCGGTCTGGTCGGGCCGCAATTCCGCGCTGGGCGGCTTGGAAATCGTGTCGGCCGGGATGATCTCACGCTCGCGATTGACCCAGCGCGCCAGCTTATAGACGTCGGTTTTTAACACGTCGGCGATGGGCGCCAGCGCGCCGTTCATGTCGCCGTAGAGCGTGCAGTAGCCCACGGCCATCTCGGACTTGTTGCCGGTGGTGAGGACCAGCCCGCCAAACTTGTTCGACAGCGCCATCAGGGTCACGCCCCGCAGCCGCGACTGGAGGTTTTCCTCGGCTTCATTGGCCGGCCGGCCGGCAAACACCTTTTGCAACTGCGCCTCCGCCGCCTTGAACACCGGCTCGATGGGCAGCACTTCGTAACGGATGCCCAAGGTGCGCGCCAGCTTCTCGGCATCGGTCAGGCTGCCCTGGCTGGAGTAGCGCGCCGGCATGGAAACGCCCAACACATTCGCCGCCCCCAGCGCCTCGGCGGCGAGCACGGCGATCAGCGCCGAATCCACCCCGCCCGAAAGCCCCAGGATCACGGACTGGAACCCGCATTTGCGGACATAGTCGCGAATCCCCAGCGACAGCGCGGAGAATAACAATTGTTCGCGCGGCGCAAACGGGTCGCCGCCGTCCGCTCCCGGCTGGCCATCCCGCCCCAAATCCACCAGCAGCACCTCTTCGGCAAACCCCTTGGCCAGCGCCACGATTTGGCCCCGGGCATCCAGCGCCACGCTGTGGCCGTCAAAAATCAGCTCGTCGTTGGCCCCGACGGCGTTGACCTGCGCCAGGGCAATCTGCTCGTCCCGCGCCACCCGCCGCAGCATGTCCAGCCGCGTGTGTTCCTTGCCGTCATGCCACGGCGAGGCGGACAGGTTCAGGATGATTTCCGCGCCCTGGGCAATCAGCTCCTTGACCGGATCGCGGCGGTACAACCGCTCCGGCCAGAAATCCGCGTCGTTCCAAATATCCTCGCAAATGGTGATGCCCAGCTTGCGCCCGTTGAAGACGAAGGGTGCCACCTGGCCGCCCGGCTCGAAGTAGCGGTCCTCGTCAAAAACATCGTAAGTGGGCAGGAGGCTCTTGGTCAGACGCCGGATGATTTGGCCGTCCTGGAGCACGGCGGCGGCATTTTTCAAGGCGCGGCCGGGGCGTTCGGGATTGCGGTCCACGTAGCCGACGCACAGGGGCACGGACCCAATCTGCGCCGCCGTTTCGGCCAGCGTGGCGAGATTGGCGGCGATGAAATCATCGCGCAGCAGCAGGTCGCGCGGCGGATAGCCGCAGAGAAACAGCTCGGGCGCCAGCACGAATTCCGCGCCGCGCGCCACCGCGTTCGCGTAGGCGGCAACGAGCTGGTCCCGGTTGGCGCGGAAGTCGCCAATCGTGGCATTGAGCTGCAGCAGGCCGATGATCATGTGCAATTTGAGGGCGCCGGGGGCGATCTCTCCGCTCATCGTAAAGCGTCGGCGGCCCGGGGCAAAGCTATTCCACGCTGCGGATGGCCGCGGCGAGGTCGGCCAGGTGATGTTCCAGCGTGAAGCGCTCGCGGAAATGCTGGCGCACCCGCTCCCCGCTCGGCGCGGCCAGCACCTTCAACAGGGTCGCGGCGATTTCCTCCGGGTACTGGCCGGACACCAGGCCGGAGTAATTGGGCGGCAGCATTTCGGGCAGGGACCGCCAGCGGGTGGTCACAATCGGCAGGCCAAACGCCATGGCTTCGATCAGGTTCACCGGCTGGTTCTCGCCGAGATAACACGTGGGAAACAGAAACAGATTGGCCTCGCGCAGCAGCCGGTTCTTTTGCTCGCCGCTGACAAAGCCCAGGTGCGTGATGGTGGCGGCCGCCACGGGATCCTTGCGCAACCGGTCAAACTCGGCCTTCTCGGCGTCGGTCACGAAATTGCCCGCCATCAGCAGTTTCAATTTCATGGGCAGCCGCCGGGCGGCCAGCTCGCGATTGGCCAGCATGACGCCTTCGGCGGCGGCAAACACGCCTTTCTCGCGCGTGCAATGCGCCAGAAACAGCACGGTCACCAGCAGCGGCGCGGCCGGGGCTTCGCCGGCAAAGATCCTGAGGCGCGCCTCCAAGTCGTTCTGCCGCCGCAACTGCAGCGTCGCCTCGAAATCCGGGCAGGGATCGGGGATGCCGTTGTTGACCACACGAATCTGGGTGGAGAGCAGCTTTTCGGCATCGGCAAAGTTATAGCGCGAGAGCACGATGCTCAAATCCACGGGCCGGAACAGGCGGTAGGTGGTGGCGCGGGAGTTGATGGACGCGGCGGTTTCGAGCCACTTGGCCATGCCGGCGGCGTGCCAATGGAGAATGACCCGTTTGAAAAAGGGCCGGCAAAACAGCATCACCAGCCAGTCGCGGTACAGCGCCACCCGCTTGCCGGGCGCGGGCACATAATAGAGATTCTTGACCCCGTACCGCACCCGCAGCCAGAGCGCCTGCACACAAAACCAGAAAATGAGCAGGATTTTCATGCCCTGAAACTCGCCCACATCCTCGAGGCTGCGCGAAAAACGGGCGTTCACATGATAACATTCAATCCCCAGCGCCGAAACCGCGTCTTTCGGCCGACGCCGGGCGTCGCCGCCGAATCCGTCCAGCATGAGTTGCACCATGTAGCTCTGGCCATGGTGCGGCGGCGGCGTGTGGGCGAAGACGAGCAATTTCATGGGTGCAAGACGGTGGCGGCCAGCGATTTGACATTTACGCGCCGCGTGAATTCTGAAATCGTAATCGGCAAAGTCCGTTTCGTAAATGATGAATCGTGTCAATGTCCTGGGCGTGGGCGTCACCGTGCTGAATCTGCCATCGGCCCTGGCCGCCATGGCCGACGCCGTGCGCGCCCGGCGCAAAGGGTACATTTGCGTGACCGGCGTGCATGGCGTGATGGAAGCGCAGGACGACGCGGGGTTCCGGACGATCTTGAACGGGGCGTTCCTCTGCACCCCGGACGGCATGCCCATGGTGTGGGCGGGCAAACTGAACGGTCATCGCCAGATGCGCCGGGTCTATGGCCCGGACCTCATGCTGGACGTCTGCGCCTGGAGCCAGACCAGCGGCTGCCGGCATTTTCTTTATGGCGGCGCCGAAGGCGTGGCGGAGTTGCTGGCGCGGAAGCTCAAAGAGCGCTTTCCAAAAATGGAGATCGTGGGCACCTACACGCCGCCCTTTCGCGCGCTGACGGCGGCTGAAACCGCCGGCTTGCAGGCGCAAGTGGCGGCCGCCAAACCGGATATATTATGGGTGGGATTAAGCACCCCCAAGCAGGAGAAGTTCATGGCCGAGTATCTGCCCAAGCTGGATGTGACGCTGATGGTGGGGGTGGGGGCGGCGTTCGATTTCCTGAGCGGGCGGGTGCCCCAGGCGCCGCGCTGGATGCAGCGCAGCGGCTTGGAATGGTTTTACCGGCTCTGTTCCGAGCCGCGGCGTCTGGCCCGGCGCTACTGCCGCAACAACCCCTTGTTTGTGCTCAAATTCCTGGCCCAGTTGACCGGCATCAAAAAATATTCCGTCCCGACCCCCGCGCCGCTGCCCAACGGACTACGAGACTACGAGACTACGGACTACTGACTACGGACCACGGACCACGGACTACGGACTACCGCGAATGGACGCGAATGGACGCGAATAAATCAGAGCGCAAGCCCGCAACCGGCCCCGGCGTTTGAAGAAAAACTGTAGCCGATGCGGACTGCTGACCACGAGAATTTGGTGAGCCGGCGGCAGTCGCGCAGCGACGCTGGAAATTAGCCAGGCACCTGAGTGCCTGGACTGGATACGCCCCCCCCATTTCATATTCGTCCCGCAGGGACGACGGAGTCATGGGGAAAATCCGTGGTTAAGTTATTTTTGGTCTGAGACGGCGGAGTGCGCCATCGTTGTAGAATCCGAACAAGAATGAATTCAACCTTCGGAGGCGCGGCATATCCCGGTGGACTGGCTTGGCGCAACTGGGTAGTTTTGGGGCGTGCACTTGGAAGAATATCAACGGCACTTGGCAGCCTTGCCGCATGGCAAACGGCTGCCAACGGCGATCTATGTCTTCAAAGAGGCGGACACCGATGTGGAGGCAAGAGCCTGCAAAGTAAATCAGGCTTGAAATCTGTTCTCGCGATGCCAGGCAAGATATTTTGCGTCGGGCCGAAGTGTGCATTCGCGTTGAAAATAAAGTGGGCGGCCGTGGTAGTTTCGCAAAGAAGCGCCATCTTGACTCCAGTCAGTAAATGCTTTTTGCGCAACAATGATTTTCAAGTCATCTGTCACCGACCAAAGGCCCTCGTCAAACATCCAGTGTGCATTTTTTGATAGCGCCAGCCCGTTCCGAGGGTCATCGTTTTTGCTGTCTCGCCGTTCGTGAATGTGGGCGGCATCAACGATGGACGAACTGGAAATAGTTGTGAGGCCGTAGCCTGTTAGCCCACAGGTAAAAAGATAAGAGGAAACCACCTGAATGCGGAAACGCGCGTCTCTTGCGGTGCTGCGTGCGTATTCGCGAGCTTCTGCTTTGACTTCTTTTGTTGCCGCTTCGTCATCCGCGCCGCCTATTCCCGTAAGAGTTCGCAGTGCTATTTGCTCCAGTGGCGGGAAGTATTGACCTATCAAGACGGCGCGGGCGCGTTTGCGAAAGCTGGCATCCTCAATCGCCGCCAAGAATGAAGGGTCTATCTCCACGGTTTCGGTGAGGCTCCGATGGTTGGATAACTTATGATCCTTGGTCAGCGGCTTCCAAAAGCCTTGAGTGCTCAGATGATGAAACGGCATCCGCAATTCCGGCTTCGTTATCCAGCGTGCAACCACGACTCGCCAGAAAGATTGAAAGCGGAGTGCCAAATCGGCACTGAGACTTAACTGATTGCCAGGCAGCTTATCTTGCTCCACCAGTTCGAAAATGCACAAAAGCAACAGCGGTTTGTGCGGTGCATATTCTTCGTTTCCTACACCTAGCTTGGCGTTCGTCGCGGGATTGAGCGCCGTAAGTTGTCTAAGCCATTCCGTCTGTGTTTTCATTGGTGTGCCATCTCTGGTCTGGCGATATCGAGAGCAAACACTCGACAACCAATTGAACCAAAAGCGTTGAATCTTTTCCGCCAGAGCAGCCAATAATCCATGGCTTCGTGTGCGGCTGGAGATACTCGTCTTTCAACTCGCGGCGGATTGCCTTGAGCTTTTGAACGTATGCCGCGCTCGGTGATGTTTGCCGCTCGGTTGCCATGTTAAATAACCGGACCTTCGGGCCTCATGGCCTTGGCGGCAGCACCCGCACCCGGGCCGGTTCCACACTCACCACCGTCACCCCCCACGGCACGGTGACTGCCACCGGCCGGTCCCCGCTGGGCGGGGACGCCGGCACATCCGCCAGGTTCACCATGGCGTGGATTTGGCTTTTCTCCAGGATCGCCATGTTGCCGGGCGGCCCGCTGACGGTCACCGAAACGGTGTTGGAATTGAGGCCATACCCGCGCGGGTCGGCGGCGCCCACGATGGCCACCGGCACCTCGCCGTAAGTCATGATGCTGCTGGCCAGCGACACCGCCGTGAGCTTGGGTTCCTCGATGATCTTGTGGACCGTGTACCAGATGAAGGCCGCCAGCAACAGCGAGAACACCTTCCATCCCAGGTCCTTGAGAAAGAGTTCGCGGATCATGGCGCCGGGGGTTTGCTCGCGCTGGGCGCGCTTTTGGCCGCGTGCCGCGGCTCGTGTTTGGTGATCACCGGCGGGCCGGACGCCGGACGCTCCAGAAATTGGGCGCGCAGCCACTTGGCGATGCCATGCGCTTTTTGCGGCCGCAACACCACCGAGGTCAGAAACGCGCGCAGTTCCTCCAGCGTCACCCCGCGCGTCAGTTGGCCCTTGTACGCATAGGAAACCATCCCCGTTTCCTCGGACACCACCACGATGGCCGCGTCGGTCTCCTCGCTCAACCCGATGGCGGCCCGGTGCCGCGTGCCCAGGGACTTGTTCAAATCCGTCCGCTGCGTCAGCGGGAAGATGCAGGCGGCATACGCAATGCGGTCCCCCTTCAAAATCACGCCGCCGTCGTGCACGGCATTGTTGGGGAAAAAGATCGTCTCCAGCATTTCCGGGGTGGCGTCGCAATCCACCTTGATGCCCGATTCCACGGCCTCCTGCAACTGGATGGATTGCTCGATGGCAATGAGCGCGCCGATGCGCACATCGGCGAGGCGTTCGCAGGTCTGGATGACCACTTCGATGGCCTCGCGCTGTTCGCTGGCGGTGGCAAAGAGGGGCAGGTTGCCCAATTCCGCCAGCATCCGGCGCAGTTCGGGCTGGAAGATGACCAGCACCCCCACGGCGATGAACACCGAGGCGCTGCCCAACATCCAGCGCAGAACTTTCAGGTCCAGGATCGTGGTCACCAGCGCCAGGGCCAGCAGCACCACCACGAAACCGATGACCACCGGCCAGCCGCGGGTGCCGCGCACGAATTTGAAAACAAAGTAGATCAGCACCGCGAGGATGAAAATCTCCACCACGGGCTGCCAGCTTTTTTCAAGTTCAGGCCACATTTGTTTTGCGCAGGATCGCCTCGGCCATTCGCACGGCCTGGACGGTTTCGGCCACGTCATGGGCGCGGATGATATTCACCCCGGCTTTCACCGCCAGCGTGGCGCAGGCCAGCGAGGCGGGCAAGCGTTCATTCAGCCGGGCGCCGGTCAGCTTTTCCAGGAACGACTTCCGGGACACGCCCAGCAGCAGCGGCCGCCGCCACTTTGTAAAACTTCGCAGCTTGGCGAGCAACTGCAAATTATGGTCCAAAGTCTTGCCGAAACCAATGCCGGGGTCCAGCACCACCTGCTCGGGGGCCAGGCCCGCTTCGTTCAGGAGCGTGTTGAGCCGTTCGGAAAAAAATCCGCCCACTTCCTTGACCACGTCGGCGTAGGCGCCCCCTTGATGCACCGTGGCGGGCGGTCCGGGCGCGTGCATCAGCACGTAGCCGGCCTGGTATTCGGCGACGATCCGCCACATCGCCGCATCGCCGCGCACGGCGGCCACGTCGTTGACAATGCTGGCGCCGGCCGCCAGGGCCGCGCGGGCCACGGCCGGCTTGATGGTGTCAATCGAAAGCGCCACCCGGGTCTGGGCGGCGAGCTGTTCGATCACCGGCAGGACGCGCCGCAGCTCCTCCGCTTCCGGCACCGGCTGGGCGCCCGGCCGCGTGGACTCGCCGCCGATATCCAGAATCTCCGCGCCCTGTGCCGCCAGGGCCAGCGCATGGTCCACCGCGGCGCCCGTGCTGAAAAACCGGCCGCCATCGGAAAACGAGTCCGGCGTCACGTTCACGATCCCCATGACCACGGTGGGGCGCGGAAAGCGGAATTCAAACTGGCGGGCGCGAAATATCATGCTCAATTATTTTATCTGTCAGCAAGTGCGAGTCCACCGTCCCTTCGGGACGGAAATACTCTGTCGGGACATCACCAGACACTGGCGTGTCTGGCTAATCTCCGATGTCGCTGCGCGACAATGGCACGCCTACGCAGGCGGCCTGCGGCCACCGAACCGCCCGTTCAGACCTTCGTCCGGAAATACGCAATCGTGTCCTTCAGCCCCTCGGCTAGCGCCACTTTCGGCTCCCATTTGAGCAGCTTCCGGGCTTTGGTGATGTCGGGTTTGCGCTGCTTGGGATCGTCCTGCGGCAGCGGTTTGAAGACAATTTTGCTTTTCGAGCCGGTGGCCTTGATGATCTCCTCGGCAAACTGAACCATCGTCAATTCGGACGGATTGCCGATATTCACGGGCAGGTCGTAATCGCTCATCATCAGGCGATAGATGCCTTCGATCAAATCCGACACGTAGCAAAAGCTGCGGGTCTGCCGGCCCTGGCCGAACACGGTGACGGGCTTGTTTTTCAAGGCCTGGCTGACGAAGGCCGGCACCACCCGGCCGTCGCGCGTCCGCATGCGGGGGCCGTAGGTATTGAAGATGCGCACGATCCGGGTTTGGACCTTGTGTTCGCGGTGGTAGGCCATGGTCATGGCCTCGGCAAACCGCTTGGCCTCGTCGTAACAGCCGCGCGGGCCGATGGTGTTGACGTTGCCCCAGTATTCCTCCGGCTGGGGATGCACCAGGGGGTCGCCATAGATTTCGGAGGTGGAGGCGATGAGGAAGCGGGCGTTTTTTTCCTTGGCCAGGCCCAGGGCCTTGTGGGTGCCCAGCGACCCCACTTTGAGGGTTTGAATCGGCAATTCCAGGTAATCCACCGGGCTGGCCGGCGAGGCGAAATGCCAGACGTAATCCACCGCCGAATCCAAAAACAGGAATTCCGTCACGTCCTGCTGGATGAACTTGAAATTGGGGTTGCCCCCCAGATGCGCAATATTGTCCACCGTGCCGGTGACAAAATTATCAATGCCAATGACCTTGTGGCCGCGCGCCACGAGCAAATCGGTGAGGTGGGAACCAAGAAAGCCGGCGGCGCCGGTGACCACGGAAACGGGTTGTTGTTGTTTTTTCATCGCCGGCCCAGAGCCTAACGCAATACCCGCCCGTTTCAACCCTGAAACGAGTTGAAACGGACGTTGAAACTGCCATTGACACCCTTGCCGCGCGGGTTTAGTCTTTAGAAAATTGCAACAGACAATGTTACTTCGCATTAGTTTAATTTTGGCGATCCTCGCCGGTCTTGGGGCGGGGGGCGTGGCGTATTACGAGTTTTCCTCGCAAATCCCGCAAATCCAGCAACAGCGCGACAGCGAAAAGGACGCCAAGAACGTGGCGCTGACGCAACTGGCCAACACCAACAAGGTGCTGGTCAAGACCCGCGCCGACCTGGCGCAAACGCAAAAAGAGCTGGCCGACACCCAAACCGAACGCGACAAGGCCGTGGCCCGCGCCGAGGCCCAGTCCAAGCGCGCCGATGATTTGCAGGATAAACTGGCCAAGGCCAACACCGATTTGCAGGACACCAAGGACAAGTTGACGGAATACCAGGTGAGCGGGTTGACCCCCGAGCAAGTGGTGCGCCTGAAGCAGGATCTCATTGATTCCCAGAAGGAGATTGTGGGCCTGACCGGGGAACGGGATTTGTGGCAGCGCAAGTGGGTGGCCACGGATGCCCGCCTCCAAAAGTATGAAGGCACCGATACGTATGTCAAACTCAAGCCCGAGTTGAAAGGCAGCGTGGTGGTGGTGGATCCGAAGTGGGATTTTGTGGTGTTGAACATCGGCGAAGCCGATGGCGCCGTGCAAGAGGGCGAAATGCTGGTGAGCCGCGATGGCAAATTGGTCGCCAAGGTGGTCATCACCAATGTTCAAAAAGGCCGTTCCATCGCCAACATCGTCCCGGGCTGGAAGCTGGGCGAAGTGCTTGAAGGCGATATCGTGACGCCGGCGCATCCGGCCTCCTGATCCCAATGAAGATTCGCGCCGCCCATTGTTTTCTGTTCCTGGTCCTCGCGGCCATGACCCTGGTCCTTTCGGGCTGCGCCTCCACCGAGTCGGACAACGCCTCGGTGCGTCCGTGGAATTCCCCGGAAGGCTGGCAAAGCGGCGCGCTGGGCGACATGATGGACGAGCAGCACCGGTAGGTGCCGCAGGCGGC
>Ga0316217_10001552_pt1 | contig 29550 bp, 27 predicted proteins | sample 1anoAmetaG_FD_203633 | JGI IMG/M metagenome (GOLD analysis project Ga0316217, IMG submission 203633) | Freshwater microbial communities from Trout Bog Lake, Wisconsin, USA - 1anoA | ecosystem: Environmental > Aquatic > Freshwater > Lake > Hypolimnion/Profundal zone | place: USA: Wisconsin... | reverse complement strand
CCTGCTCGATCTCGGCAAGCTCCTCAACGGTGAGCGAAATTTCGCCGGCATTCATGTTCTCTTCAAGGTGCCTCACCGAGGAAGTTCCGGGGATCGGCAGAATGACAGGGCTGCGATGCAAGAGCCATGCCAGGGAGATCTGCGCCACCGTGGCCTGGTGGCGCTTGGCAATCGAGTCCAATGCGCCGCCGGCCTGCGCCAGTCTTCCGGCGGCTATCGGGAACCAGGGTATGAAAGCGATTCCATGGGTTTCACAGTAGTTGAGAACAGCCTCGTGTTCCCGGTCGCTGACGTTGTAACGGTTCTGCACACTGACGATTTCCACCACCTTCCTCGCCCGTTCGATCTCCGCGGGATTCACCTCGCTCAGGCCGACATGCCGGATCTTCCCGTCCTTCTGCAGGCGGGCGATGACCCCGAGCGACTCTTCGACCGGCACCTGCTTGTCGATCCTGTGGAGCTGCCACAGATCAAGGGTGTCGGTGCGCAGCCGGCGGAGGCTCATGAGCACTTGCTGCTCAAGGTACTCTGGCCGGCCCACAGGAAGCCACTTGTTCGGCCCCTGGCGCGTCAGTCCCGCCTTGGTGGCCACGACCATGCCCTTGGCAAAGGGAGCCAGTGCTTCCCCGATCAGCCATTCGCTGACCTCGGGCCCATATGAATCGGCCGTATCTATGAAATTGACCCCAAGTTCGGGCAATCGCTTCAGGATGAGCCGCGCCTCGGCCGGGTCTCGCGGCTCACCCCATATTCCCGATCCGGTAATGCGCATCGCGCCAAAGCCGAGACGATTCACTTCGAGATCGCCGCCGAGAAGGAATGTTTTCGCGAGGGTAGCCATCCGGACCTCCTGCCACGCCACAGTGTGGCAGGCCGATAACAGTTACCATGGTTATTTGGAGGTGCAGCCATGTTCTACCAGGCGAACCCGGATGGCTACCACACAGCCCTTCCTGGTATCCAGCAAAAAACCCTGGCCTACGGCGATCATACCCTCCTCACCGAGTTCCGCATGGCCGCAGGCAGCATCCTGCCCCCGCATGCGCACCCCCAGGAGCAAACGGGATACCTGGTGGCCGGTCGGATCCGATTCACCGTCGACGGAACGTCATTCGAGGCCGGGCCTGGCGACAGTTGGTGTGTCGGCGGGAACGTAGTGCATTCCGCCGAGATCATGGAGGAAACCTTGGCCATCGAAGTCTTCTCGCCTTTACGTCAGGATTACCTTCCCGAAAAGTAACCGTGCAGGTAGGAGCAGCCATCTGCTCGATTTCATGGCCGACTGGGCGTACGGAAGGCGAGCCGCCCGGACCCGCTGCTGAAGACCCATTTGCGGACTCGGGGCATTGACGATACGCTTCCCGAAAAGGTGAATCTTGAAACGGCACGCCTACCTGGTCACAGCCTACGACAATCAATACCAACTCGAGCAGCTATTGTCTTTGCTCGATGACGACCGGAACGATGTCTATCTGCAGTCTGACGCCAATGGCAGCCTGCAGTTGGATCAGTTGGCCATGCGTCATCCCAGGGTGATCTTTCTGCCGCCCATGCGCGTTTGTTGGGCAGCCTTTTCTATGATCCGCGCCGAACTCGGCCTGCTTAGGCGCGCGGTGCCTGGCCAGTACCACTATTACCATCTGCTCTCAGGCGCAGACCTGCCCCTGGTGAGCCAGGATGTCATTCATGCATACCTGGAGCATTCAACTGAAGAATATATTGATATTGACCCTGAATATAAGGATTTTGCTCATTTCAAGGCGGGCTATTACCACTTCTTCATGGATTTTCCCAGCTACCGGAAGAATCGATGGCTGCATGCGCTCCGGCACGGGCTGGTCAAGCTTCAGATGCTGGTGGGAATGGACCGTTCCAGAAAATCCAAGGAGTCGTTCTACCACGGCTCGACCTGGTTTTCCATTACCCATTCCTTTGCCCAGTATATCCTGGAGCAGGAACCCTGGATTCTGCAGACCTTCAGGTTCGGGTTGTCGTGCGACGAAGTTTTTCTGCAGACCCTGGTCATGAAATCCCCTTTCCGGGAGCATCTGCATGATCCCCGGCAGGGCATGACCGGGAATCTCCGCTACATCGACTGGCGCCGCCGCGACGGCAACTCGCCCTACACCTTCCGCATGGCAGACTGGGATGAACTGGTGCAGGTCGGCGACAAGGCGTTCTTTGCCCGGAAATTCAGCCGGGCGGTGGACAGCGACATCGTCGACGCCCTGGTCGCGAAACTCTCCTCTCAGGCTGCCGAAGCACCTTGAACCCGCAGCCTGCCGGACAAAAAGGCCCATCCTGGTTGGGTTTCGGGCCTCTTGCAGCTCTACAGATCTGGTGGTCCCGGCGCGACTCGAACGCGCGACCTTCCGCTTAGGAGGCGGATGCTCTATCCACTGAGCTACGGGACCCGGCGGTGAAGTGCCAGTGTAGCGTGGTTCGGCGTCCCACCGGAAGCTGGGCCGTCCTTCCGCCCTGGGCGAAATGTGATGACCCTATGGCCGGCCACCGTGTCCATCCCGGCGGCGGTGACGGCCGATCTGCGCAGTTGCTCGACACAGCCTCAGGTGGGGGTGGCGTGCTTCCAGTCCACCTGCTGCCGCCCCCTCGGCCCGGAGTTCATCCTGCGTGCGCGGCTGCCGTTCACCCGGGAATGGTATGACGCGAGTTGCGGCAGCAGCCCGCGGCCTGGGCTCAGTAGGCCAGGGAGGGGCTGGTGGGCTGGCCGCGGACCCGTCGGCTCATGCGGTGGTCGAGATACCAGATGGCGCCGCCCTGGTCGCCCACGGCGCGCAGGTGCTCGACGATGGCCAGGATGACCGACTCTTCACGCACCTGCTCGGTGACGTACCACTGCAGGGTGATCTCGCTGGCGAAATCGTGCTCGGTCCGGGCGGTCTCGAACAGGTTCTGGATGGCGGCGGTGGTCTCCTGCTCGTGGATGAGGGCCAGTTCGAACACCTGGATGACGCCGTCGAACCGCTCGGGGGGGGCGGCGATGGTCCGCAGGGACAGGGTGCCGCAGCGGTCCAGGACGAAGTCCAGCAGCCGCATGGCGTGGGCGGCCTCGTCCTCGGCCTGGATCCGCAGCCAGTGCGCGAAACCCTTGAAGTTCAGGGTGGAGAGCTGGGCGCCCATGGCCAGGTAGAGCTGGGAGGAATACTGTTCCTGGCTGATCTGGAGGTTGAGGGCGTCCTGCATGGTACGGCTGAGCATGGGAACCTCCGGAGGGGACCTGGCGGATTGCCGCTGGACCCTCCTGGAGGATGTTCCCAGCGGCGCCCTGGTTTCAGCCCTGGACGAAAGCCGCGCGCCGCACTTCCAGCCGGGCCGCCTTCCACTCGACCCAGGCCAGCCTGAACTCGGCGCGGCGCTGGGCCATCGCCTGCTTCCACTCGGCCTTGCGCTGCTGCCAGACCTCGGCCCGGTGGGCCTTCCACTCGCTCTTGCGGCGGTCCCAGACCTCGCGCTGGTCCTGCAGCGCCTGCAGGGCCTGGTCCAGCCGCTGGCGGGCCCGGAGCACGGTGGGGTTGAGCCGCTCGACCGCCTGCGGCGAGGCCTGGGCCAGGCTCGCCATCATGGCCTTGGCTTCCATCTCGATCCGGGCCCGGCGGATCACCGGGCCGGGGACCATCCGCAGACCGCGGGCCAGGCCAAGCCAGGACATGGACCGGATCAGCCACTTGGCGGGATCCCACTGGTACCACTTCACGCCGTTGCGGTAGTCCCACTGCCAGGTGTGGTGGTAGTTGTGGAAGCCCTCGCCGTAGGTGAGCGGGGCCAGGAACGCGTTGTCCCGGGCGGAATTGGCGTCGGAATAGGGCTGGGTCCCGAAGAAATGCGCGGCGCTGTTGATGAAGAAGGTGGTGTGGTGGGTGACGACGATGCGCAGGAGCAGGCCGATCACCAGGCAGCCCGCCAGGTTGTGGGTGAGCAGCCCGGCGGCGATGGGCAGCACGGCGGCGGCGCAGGCGCCGATCAGGAAGTGGTGCCGGTGCTGCCAGCGCACCAGCGGGTCGCGCTCCAGGTCGGCCACGCCGACGATGGCCTGGGTCCGTTCCTCCATGACCCAGATCCAGTGGGCGTACCAGAAGCCCTTGCGGCTGTTGTAGGGGTCCTCGTCGCGGTCCACGCTGCGGTGGTGGATGCGGTGGTCGCTGGCCCACACCAGCGCGGAATTCTCGAAGCTGGCGGCGCCCAGGCAGAGCATGGCCAGCCGCACCGGCCATACGGCCTGGTAGGCCCGGTGGCTGAACAGGCGGTGGTAGCCGCAGGTGATGGACATGCCGATGGCGGCCACCATCACCAGGAACACCACCCAGGAACCCCAGTGCCGCAAGGAATGGGCGAATTCCAGGGGCACCAGCAGCAGGGCTAGGCCCAGGGTGCCGACCAGGAAACTGGTATTCAAAGGACTCCAACGTCTTGATATCGGCACTTGTACTCCTCAGGGGGGGCGGAACCGCACCTTGATCATCCTCTCTATGGCCTATCGGCACAACGGATTGTCCGGGAAAGGCCAAAAAACAAATATTACTATGCACGGGTTCAATACTTGACAGCCCGGATCGGCATCCCGGGGCCCGCTGCCGCTCAACCTCGGCGCGCCGGGATGCTGGCGGCCACCCGGTAGGACCCGGCGTCCCGGCGGACCACCGCGATGGAACCGTCCCGCTGGGGGACGTAGGCTCCGCCGGTGGCGGGATCGCACACCGCCGCGCCGGCCCCGGGGCCGATGGGCACCGTACCGAGCGCCTCGCCGCTGTCGCAATCCAGGACCGCCAGCAGCTGGTTGGCGCCGACCACGAACAGGCGCCGGCGCAGCGGATCCAGGGCCAGGCCGGAGGGCTCCTCCAGGGCCGGCACCGGCAGGCGGCGCAGCACGGCCAGTTTCCAGGTGTCCAGTACCAGGACTTCCCGGGTGTCCTTGAGGCTCACGAAGATCCGCCCCCGGCCGTCGGCCACCGCGGTGCCGGGCCTGCCGCCCAGGGGGATGCTCCCGGCCACGGCGCCGCCGAAGCCGTCGAAGGCGGTGGCGTTCCGGCCCCGGCCGTTGAAGGCGAAGATCCGCCGGCAGGCCGGATCGAACAGCACCGCTTCCGGGTTGCCGCCGGTGGTGCGCAGTTCCTTCTCCACCACGAGGCTGTCCAGGGTGAACAGCGACAGGGTGCCGCAACGCCCGTTGCTGCAGATGCCGATGCCCAGTTCCGGGGCCAGGGCCACGCTGTGCACCCCGCCGCGCTCGTCCACCTCGCCCACCCGCCGCCCGTGCAGGTCGGTGACCAGGACGCCCCGGTCGCCGGGGATGTAGATGCGCTGCGCGGCGCTGTCCAGGGCCATGCGCTCCCACAGGTCCGCTCCGCCCGAGGTCAGCGGGAGGAGGTCGGAGGCCTGGGTTGTGGTACACAAGCCGAAGGCTATGAATAAAAAATTAATAGTTCGCATGCGGGCTCCTGGGGATGGGCGGCGGCCAGTATGCCCGATTCCGGAGCAGAATGGTAAGGTTTCCAGGCCCAGGAAAAAGCCGCTTCGGCTGTTTCAGTTGGCCGAGGTCACTTGGTTCCTGCCGCCGGCCTTGCTCCGGTAGAGCCCCTCGTCGGCCCAGGTGATGAACCAGTCCGGGGTGGTTTCCGAGGTGACCTGGGCGCTGACGAAGCCCAGGCTCAGGGTCACGTACGGGCCGGCATCGGAGTTCCCGTGCGGGATCCGGCGCGCCTCCACCGCCCGCAGCAGCTTCTCGGCGGCGGCCCGGGCCTGGTCGGCGTCGGCGCCCGGCAGGATCACCGCGAACTCCTCGCCGCCGTACCGGGCCGGCAGTTCCTCCACCCGGCGGAACACTTCCTTCATCACCGCGCCGATGGCCTGGAGGCAGACATCCCCGGCCACGTGCCCGTGGCGGTCGTTGAACCGCTTGAAGTAGTCCACGTCGCCCATGATCAGGGCCAGCCGGCCGCCATTGCGCATGGCCCGCCGGATCTCCTTGTCCAGGACGGCGTCGAAGTGCCGGCGGTTGGCCAGCCGGGTCAGGCCGTCCTCCATGGCCATCAGCTGCAGCCGGGCGTTGGCCCGCTCCAGTTCCGCGGTGCGCTCCTCCACCCGGCGCTCCAGTTCCTGGTTGGTCTTCTTCAGCTCCGAGGCCTGGGCCAGGTTCTGGGCGTAGAGCCGGGCGTTGGTGATGGTGAGCGCGGCCCGGTCGGCCAGGTTCTGGATGACCGACTGGTCCTCCACCGAGTAGGGCCGGCTGGCTCCGCCCATGGCCAGGGAGATGGTGCCCATGGTGCGCCCCTCGGTGCGCATGGGCACCACCAGCAGGCTGTGGATCCGGAAGCGCTCGAAGTAGGGCCGCAGCTCCGGGCGCACCAGGGCCAGCAGCTGCTGGCCGGTCGGATCCTCCAGGCGCAGGGCCTGGCCGTCCCGGACCACCTGGCCGATGCCCAGTTCGCCCGGGGCCAGCGGGGCCAGGGCGCGGTAGTCCGGCAGCAGCGCCTCGCCGCCCACGTAGGGCTGGGCCAGCTCGGCCGGATGCATCAGCCCGTCCTCGCCGATCAGGTTCAGGGTGCACAGGTCCCCCACCTGCACCGCCAGGTGGTGGGCGATGAGCTTCATCGCCGCCTCGTAGTCCGGGCCTACCCCGGCCAGGGCCAGGGACACCGCGTTCTGGGCCTCGGCCCGCTTGAGCCGCGCCGCATTCTCCATTTCGTTCCGCTTGCGCTGGGTGATGTTGCCGGCGGTCACCACCAGCTGGCCCTGGTCGCCGAGATCGGTGCGGCGCATGGTCACTTCCAGCCAGACCAGGGCGCCGCCCTTGGCGTTGCAGAGCCACTCGAAGGTCTGGGGCGCGCCCGCGGCCGCTTTCCGGGCCCACTCCCGGGCGGTCTCCGGGGTGTAAGGCCAGAGCCCGATGCCCAGGCGGCCCAGGTCCAGCTTCAGCAGTTCCCCGGCGGTGTAGCCGAACCATTCGCACATCCGCCGGTTGGCGTCGAGGATCGCCCCGGTGTCCGGGTCCTGGAGCAGGATGCCGTCGTTGACCGAGTCGAAGATGGCCTGGAGCCGCTGCTCATCCAGGCGCGCCCCCGCCTGCCCGGGATCCCGGCCGGACGCGCTCACCGGAGCCTCCCAAGGGAAGCCCGGACCCCGGCGGTGGGCGAAGGAAGGGTGGACATGCCTGGACCTCAGATTCCTTCCATGATGACCGAAAAAAGGCGAAAAGTTAAGTCAGGCTGCCTTGGCGCGCCGCCGGGCCCACCAGATGCCGAGCCGGTCGAAATAGAGGTAGATCACCGGAGTGGTGAACAGGGTGAGCATCTGGCTGAACAGCAGCCCGCCGACGATGGCGATGCCCAGCGGCCGGCGAAGCTCAGAGCCGGTTCCCAGGCCCAGGGCCAGCGGCAGGCCGCCCAGCAGCGCCGCCATGGTGGTCATGGTGATGGGCCGGAACCGCAGCAGGCAGGCCTGGAAGATCGCCTGCTCAGGGGTGGTGCGCTCCCGGCGCTCCACCTCCAGCGCGAAGTCGATCATCAGGATGGCGTTCTTCTTGACGATGCCGATGAGCAGGATGATGCCGATCAGGGCGATCACGCTCAGGTCGGTGCGGCAGGCCAGCAGCGCCAGCAGCGCGCCCACGCCGGCCGAGGGCAGGGTGGACAGGATGGTGATGGGGTGGATCAGGCTTTCGTAGAGGACCCCCAGCACCAGGTAGACCGCCAGCAGCGCCGCGGCGATCAGCACCGGCTCGTTGGCCAGGGAGGCCTGGAAGGCCTGGGCGGTGCCCATGAAGCTGCCGTGGATGGAGGCCGGCAGGCGGATCTGCTCCTGGGCCTTGCTGATGGCGGTGACCGCGTCGCCCAGGGCCACGCCCACCGGCAGGTTGAAGGTGAGGGTGACCGAGGGCAGCTGGCCCTGGTGGTTCACCGCCAGGGAGGTGTTCTCCAGCTGGTAGTGGGAGAAGGCCGACAGCGGCACCACCGGACCTTTGGGCGGCCGCACGTAGATGGCGTTCAGGGAGTCCGGGTTCTGCCAGTACTCGGGCGCCACCTCCATGACCACGTGGTACTGGTTCAGCGACCGGTACATGGTGGACACCTGGCGCTGGCCGAAGGCGTCGTAGAGGGTGTCGTCGATCAGCTGGGTGGAGATGCCCAGGCGCGAGGCGGTGGCCCGGTCCACCACCAGGGCGGCCTGCAGCCCCAGGTTCTGCTGGTCGGAGTTGAGGTCGGTGATCTGCTTCAGGGTGCGCAGCTTGGCCAGCACCAGCGGGGCCCAGCGGAACAGTTCCCGGGCGTCGTCGCCCTGGAGGGTGTACTGGTACTGGGCGTTGCCCAGCCGCCCGCCGATGCGCAGGTCCTGGGCCGGCTGCAGGAACAGGCTGGCGCCGGGGACCCGGGCCAGCTTGCCGCGCAGCCGGGCGATGATCTGGTCGGCGGTGAGCTTGCGCTGGCTGTTGGGCTTGAGCGACATGAACACCCGGCCGGTGTTGGTCACGCCGCCGCCGCCGACGAAGGCCATGGTGTGGGCCACGTCGGGGTCCTGCTCGACGATGGCGGAGAGCTTGATGAGCCGGGCCCGCATGGCCTGGAACGAGGTGTCCTGGTCGGCCTGGATGGCGCCCATGACCCGGCCGGTGTCCTGCTGGGGGAAGAATCCCTTCGGCACGATGATGAACAGGGCCACGGTCATGACCACGGTGCCCGCGGCCACCATCAGGGTGAAGAACTGGTGCCTGAGCACCCAGCCCAGGGCGGCTTCGTAGAGCCCCAGGACCTTCTGGAACCAGCGTTCGCTGGCCTGGAAGATCCGGCCGTGGCGCTCCTCCGCATGGGGCCGCAGCAGCCGGGCGCACATCATCGGCGTGGCGGTGAGCGAGACCAGCATGGACATGAGGATGGCCACCGACAGGGTCACGGCGAATTCCCGGAACAGCCGGCCGACGATGCCGCCCATGAGCAGGATCGGGATGAACACCGCGCAGAGCGAGATGCTGATGGACAGCACGGTGAAGCCGATCTCCTCGGCGCCGCGCAGGGCGGCTTCCATGGGCATCATGCCGGCCTCGATGTGCCGGCTGATGTTCTCCACCACCACGATGGCGTCGTCCACCACGAAGCCGGTGGCCACGGTCAGGGCCATCAGCGAGAGGTTGTCGATGCTGTAGCCCAGCAGGTACATCACCCCGAAGGTGCCCAGCAGGGAGATCGGCACGGCCACGCTTGGGATCAGGGTGGAGCGCCAGTTGCGCAGGAAGACGAACACCACCATGATCACCAGGCAGATGGAGATCACCAGGGTGCGCTCGACGTCCCGCACCGAGGCGCGGATGGTCTGGGTGGCGTCGATGACTTCGGTGAGCTTCATGGACGGCGGGATGGACGCCACCAGCGTGCTGTCCAGGGCCCGCACCCGGTCCACGGTCTCGATGATGTTGGCACCGGGCTGGCGGAACAGCACCACCATGATGGACGGCTTGCCGTCGGTGATGCCGTAGTTGTTGAGGTTCTCCACCGAGTCCTGGACCTTGGCCACGTCGCCCACCCGGAGCGCCGCGCTGGCCTTGTAGGTGATGATCTGCCGGGCGAACTCGTCGGCCGTGAACATCTGGTCGGTGCTGTTGAGGGCCGAGGTCCTGTCGCCGTCGGTGAGGGCGCCCTTGGGCCGGTTGGCGTTGGCGCTGTTCAGGCTGGAGCGCACGTCCTCCAGGCTCAGGCCCCAGGCGCTGAGCTGGTGGGGGTCGAGCTCCACCCGCACCGCCGGCAGCGCCCCGCCCCAGACGAACACCTGGCCCACCCCCTTGACCTGGGACAGCTTCTGCTGGAGGTAGCTGGAGGCCACGTCGTACATCCGCTCCCGGCTCATGGTGTCCGAGGTGAGGGCGAACAGCATGATCGGCGAGTCGGCCGGGTTGATCTTGCGGTAGGTGGGGTTGCCGGGCAGGGCCGAGGGCAGCTGGCTGCGGGCGGCGTTGATGGCGGCCTGGACGTCCCGGGCGGCGGCGTCGATGTTGCGGTTCAGGTCGAACTGCAGGGTGATGGAGGTGGACCCCAGGGAACTGGTGGAGGTCATCTCGGTGATGCCGGCGATGCGCCCGAACTGGCGCTCCAGCGGGGTCGCCACCGAGGAGGCCATGGTGTCCGGGCTGGCCCCGGGCAGGTTGGCGCCCACGGCGATGGTGGGGAACTCCACCTGGGGCAGGGGCGAGACCGGCAGGAACTTGAAGGCCAGGATGCCGGCCAGGGCCACGGCGATGACCAGCAGGCTGGTGGCGATGGGCCGCCGGATGAAGGGCGCGGACAGGCTCATGGGGTCTCGGCCGCCTGCAGCCCGGCCGCCCTGGACCGGCCCGGGAACAGCCGCTTCGCCACCCGGCCGAAAGCCAGGTAGATGACCGGGGTGGTGTAGAGGGTGAGCACCTGGCTGAAGATGAGCCCGCCGATGATGGAGATGCCCAGGGGCCGGCGCAGCTCCGAGCCCACGCCGGTGCCCGCGGCCAGGGGCACCGCGCCCAGCAGGGCGGCCATGGTGGTCATCATGATCGGCCGGAAGCGCAGCAGGCAGGCCTGGAAGATGGCGTCCGGGGGCGCCAGGCCCTCCTTGCGCTCGGCCTCGATGGCGAAATCGATCATCAGGATGGCGTTCTTCTTGACGATGCCGATCAGCAGGATGATGCCGATCAGGGCGATGACGCTGAAATCGATCCGGAACAGCATGAGCGAGAGCAGCGCGCCCACCCCGGCCGAAGGCAGGGTGGAGAGGATGGTCACCGGGTGGATGTAGCTCTCGTAGAGCACGCCCAGCAGCAGGTACATGGTCACCAGGGCGGCCAGGATCAGGAACGGGGTGTTGACCAGGGAGAGCCGGAAGGCCTGCGCCGTGCCCAGGAACTCGGCCTCGATGCTCTGGGGGATCTGCATCCGGTCCCGCTCCCGCTCAATGGCCTTCACCGCCTCGCCGATGGAGGCGCCGGGGGCCAGGTTGAAGGAGATGGTCACCACCGGGAACTGCCCCTGGTGGTTCACCGCCAGGGGCGCGGTGCTGGTCTCGATGCGGGTGACGGCGCTGAGCGGCACCGAGCCGCCGGTGGCGGACTTCAGGAACACCTGGTCGAGCGCCTCGGGACCGGTGGCCATGTCCGGCTGGTTCTCCAGGATCACGTGGTACTGGTTCAGGTCGGTGTAGATGGTGGAGATCTGGCGCTGGCCGAAGGCGTCGTAGAGGGCGTCGTCCAGCATCTGCGGGGTGATGCCCAGGCGCGAGGCGCTGGTGCGGTCGATCACCAGCCGGGTCTGGAGCCCGGAGTTCTGCTGGTCGCTGGCCACGTCCCGCAGTTCGGGCAGGGTCTTCAGCTGGTCCAGGAAGCGCGGCACCCACAACGCCAGCTCCCTGGCGTCGGCGTCCTCCATGCTGAACTGGTACTGGGTGCGGCTGACCCGGTCCTCGACGGTCAGGTCCTGCACCGGCTGCATGAACAGCTTGATGCCGGGCACCTGGTCCACCAGCGGCTGGAGCCGGCGGATGATCTCGCTGGCGCTGGCCTTGCGCTCGGCCAGGGGCTTGAGGTTGATCTGGATCCGTCCGGAGTTGAGGGTGGTGTTGGTGCCGTCCACGCCGATGAACGAGGTGAGGTTCGCCACCGCCGGATCCTTGAGGAGCTCGGCGGCCAGCGCCTGCTGGCCCTTGGCCACCGCCTTGAAGGAGGCCGCCTGGGGCGCTTCGGAGATGCCCAGGATCACCCCGGTGTCCTGCACCGGGAAGAAGCCCTTGGGGATCCAGACATAGAGCAGCACGGTGACGCCCAGGGTGGCCACGGCCACGACCAGGGTCAGGGTCTGGTGGCGCAGAACCACCTTCAGGGTCCGGCCGTAGAAGTCGATCACCGACTGGAACACCCGCTCGGAGAACTGGTAGGCCCGGCCCTTCTCGTGCTCGTGCTGGCTCTTCAGCAGCCTGGAGCACATCATCGGGGTCAGGGTCAGGGAGACGATGGCCGACATGATGATGGTCACGGCCAGGGTCACGGCGAATTCCCGGAACAGCCGGCCGACGATGTCGCCCATGAACAGGAGCGGGATCAGCACGGCGATGAGCGAGACGGTCAGGGAGACGATGGTGAAGCCGATCTGCTCGGAGCCGCGCAGGGCGGCCTCCATGGGCTCCACCCCCTCCTCGATGTAGCGCATGATGTTCTCGATCATCACGATCGCGTCGTCCACCACGAACCCGGTCGATATCGTGAGGGCCATGAGGGTGAGGTTGTTCAGCGAGTAGCCCAGCAGGTACATCACCCCGAAGGTGCCCACCAGCGACAGCGGCACCGCCACGCTGGGGATGATGGTGGCCGGGATGGTGCGCAGGAACACGAAGATCACCGCCACCACCAGGATGATGGTGAGGATCAGGGTGAACTCCACGTCCTCCACCGAAGCGCGGATGGTGGTGGTGCGGTCGGTGAGGATGTCGAGCTTGACCGCGGGCGGGATGGAGGCCTTGAGCTGGGGCAGCAGGGTCTTGATCCGGTCCACCACGGCGATGATGTTGGCCCCGGGCTGGCGCTGGATGTTGAGCACCACGGCGGGGGTCAGGTCCTTCCAGGCAGCCTCCTTGGTGTTCTCGGTGTCGTCCACCACCGTAGCCACGTCGGACAGGTGGATCGGGTTGCCGTTCTTGTAGGCGATGACCAGGGGCTTGTACTCGGCGCTGCTCTGCAGCTGGTCGTTGGCGCCGATGGCGAAGGACTGCAGCTTGCCGTCGAAGTCGCCCTTGGCCTCGTTCACGTTGGCGCCGCCCACCACGGTGCGGACATCCTCGAGGGTCAGGCCGTAGGAGGACAGGGCGGCCGGGTTGACCTGCACCCGCACCGCCGGCTTCTGGCCGCCGCTGATGCTCACCAGGCCGACTCCGGGGAGCTGGGAGATCTTCTGGGCCAGCCGGGTGTCGGCGAAGTCCTCCACCTTGGGCAGCGGCAGAGTGTCGGAGGTCAGCGCCAGGGTCAGGATGGGGGCGTCGGCCGGGTTGGTCTTGCTGTAGATGGGCGGGTTGGGAAGATTGGCCGGGAGGTAGGTGCCGGCGGCGTTCACCGCCGCCTGGACCTGCTGCTCGGCCACGTCGATGTTCAGGTCCAGCACGAACTGCAGGGTGATGATGGAACTGCCGTCGGAGCTGGAGGAGGTCATCTGGTTCAGGCCGGGAAGCTGGCCGAACTGCCGCTCCAGGGGGGCGGTGATCGCCGTGGCCATGACATCGGGGCTGGCGCCGGGGTAGAAGGTCAGCACCTCGATGGTGGGGTAGTCCACCTGGGGCAGGGCCGAGACCGGAAGCTCCTTGAATGCCAGGAGCCCCACCAGCATGAGCCCGGCCATCAGCAGGGAGGTGGCGATGGGCCTGAGAATGAACGGCCTGGATGGATTCACGAGACCACTCCCTGGGGCATGCCCATGATGATCATGCTGCTCACGGCTTGCCCTTGGGGGCTTCGGTGGGGGCGACCAGGGTGCCCGGGCTGAGCTTGTCCAGCCCGTCGATGACCACCCGGTCGGCCGCGCCCACTCCGGCCTTGAGGGCGATGGTGTCGGCCTCGGTGAGCAGGATCTCCACCGGGCGCAGCTCCACGGTGTTGTCGGGCTTGACCACGTAGACGAAGTTGCCCTTGGGGCTGCGCTGGACCGCGGCGGCCGGGACCATCAGGGCGTCGTGCAGGATGTCGGTCTGCAGCCTGGCGTTGACGAACTGGTTGGGGAACAGGGCGTTGTCCTTGTTGGGGAACTGGGCCTTGAGCCTGACCGTGCCGGTGGCGGGGTCCACCTGGTTGTCCACCGCCAGCAGCACGCCCGAGGCCAGCTTCCTGGCGAAGTCGCGGTCGAAGGCGTCCACGCTGAGCGCCCTGGCCCCGCTGCTGCTGGCCAGCACGTGCTGGACATTGTCGGCCGGGATGGTGAACACGACATTGATGGGCGAGAGCGGGGTGATCACCAGCAGGCCGGTGGCGTCGGTGGCGTGGACCATGTTGCCGGGGTCCACCAGGCGCAGGCCCACGGTGCCGGAAACCGGCGCGGTGATGCGGCTGTAGGTCAGGTTGAGCTTTGCGCTCTCCACGCTGGCCTGGTCGCTCTTCACGGCGGCCTCGGCCTGGTCCACGGTGGAGCTCTGGGTGTCCAGCTGCTGCTGGGGCAGGATGCCCTGCCTGGCCAGGGTGGCGTAGCGCTCAAGGTCCATGCGGGCGTTCTTGGCCGCAGCCTGGTCCTTGGCCAGCTGGCCTTCGGCCTGGAGCAGCTGCACCTGGAACGGCCGGGGGTCCACCTGCATCAGCAGGTCGCCCTGCTGGACCTTCTGGCCTTCCCGGAAGTTCACCGACATGAGCTGGCCGTCCACCCGGGAGTGGATGGTCACGGCGTCGGTGGGCACCACCGTGCCCAGGCCGGAGAGGTTCACCGGCATGTCGCCCTTGCGCACCGGGGCCACCACCACGGGCACCATGCGGACCACGGGGGCAGGCCTGGCCTTGGCGGCCGCCACCGACCGGTACTCCAGGGTGCCGGCGACGGCCAGGGCCAGGGCCACGGGCAGCAGGACCTGCCAGCGGCGCCATCCACCTCGCGCCGCCCTGCCCTCCAGGACTGGGCTCCCGGGATCGTTGATGGATGGTTGGTTGGCGGTCACGTTCACGTCCATGGGCTTCTGATACCTGTCAAAGGGATAGGGCGCCGAAGGGGAAATGCAGAACCTGGCCCGCAAGGGCGGGCGAGGTGCTGCATCGTGCTCAAAGATACTTTAACGCCATGGTTTGGGGATGGGTGTCACATTCTTGTCAATGCAAGGATTCGGCGCTCGACAGCTTATGGACCCGCTCCGGCGGTGGACGTTTAGAGCGGCGGGCAGGATTCTTGCGGCCGGGGGCCGGGAACAATGTTCCAATGCATTCAGAATTTCCAGCAGCTCGAGGACCTTCATGACCAAATCGTCACCCCTGCCCTCCATCGCCATCCTGGGCTACGGCACCATGGGCAAGGCCATCGCCGCCGGCCTGCTGAAGAGCGGCATCGCCACCCGGGACAGCCTGCGGGTGGGCGTGCGCCGGCCCCATCCCCAGGGCACCGCCGTCAAGGAGACCGTCCTTGGCGTGCACACCCAGGTCAATGTGGACGCAGCCCGGGGCGCCAGCGCCCTGGTGCTGTGCGTGAAGCCCATGGACGTCGAGAACCTCCTGAAGCAGCTGCGGGAGGCCGGGGCCCTGGACCACCACCCCCTGGTGATCTCCATCGCCGCCGGCATGACCACCGCCAGGCTCGCCCCCCAGGCTCCGGACTGCCCGGTGGTGCGGGCCATGCCCAACACGCCCTGCGCCATCGGCAAGGGGGTCACGGTCCTGGCCCGGGGGCCGCTGGCCGAGGACGAGCACCTGGCCCTGGCCCGCTCGGTGTTCACCTCCCTGGGCGCGGTGCTGGAGCTGGAGGAGAAGCACATGGACACCGTGACCGGCCTCTCCGGCAGCGGCCCGGCCTTCATCTACCTGGTGCTGGAAGCCATGGCCGAAGGCGCGGTGATGCGCGGCCTGCCCCGCGCGGTGGCGCTGGAACTGGCGGCCCGGGCCGCGAAGGGGGCCGCGGAGATGGTGCTGGCCACCGGCCGGCACCCGGCGTCCCTGCGCGACGATGTGACCACGCCGGCGGGGTGCACGGTGGCCGGGCTGCTGCTGCTGGAAGACGGGCGGCTGCGCTCGGTGGTGGCGCGGGGGGTGGAAATGGCGGGGAAGGTGGCGGGGGAATTGTCCAAATAGGACAGCTTCCGGCATGATCCGCGGATCGGGCAGTGCCGATACCCATGAAGTGAAAATATCCCGCTTTTTCTCAGTCCCCGAAGCAGATTCCCAGATTCCGCCCCGTGAGCAGAGTATCCCCGTCCAGCGGCACGCAGCGCATGTGCCCGGCCACCTCCGCCAGGGGCACGTGGTTCACCCCACCCATGGCCAGCGCCACCATGATCCCGCTCTGCCCCTCGGCCAGGGCCCGCACCGCGGCGGCGCCGAAGCGAAGGGCGGCGAGCCGGTCGAAGGTGGTGGGGCTGCCGCCCCGCAGCAGGTGGCCCAGCACCACCAGGCGGGTGTCCTTGCCGGTGAGGTTCTTCAGGCCCTTGGCCACGGCGTCGCCCATCCCGCCCAGGCGCTCGGCCTGGCCGGCCTCGGCCGGCTCCAGGACGGTGCGGGTCCCGTCCCTGGGCTGGGCCCCTTCGGCCACCACCACCAGCGAGTACAGGCGACCCTGGGCGTCACGGGAGCGGATCTTGGCGGCCACCTTGTCCAGGTCGAACGGGATCTCGGGGATCAGGACGGCGTGGGCGCTGCCGGAAATGCCGGCGTGCAGGGCGATCCAGCCGGCGTAGCGGCCCATCATCTCCACCACCATGACCCGCTGGTGGCTTTCGGCGGTGCTGTGCAGCCGGTCCAGGCACTCGGTGGCGAAGCCCACGGCGGTGTCGAAGCCGAAGGTGGTGAAGGTCTTGTCCAGGTCGTTGTCGATGGTCTTGGGCACGCCCACCACCCGCAGGCCCTTGCGGGCCAGGGCGTCGGCGATGGTCAGGGAGCCGTCGCCGCCGATGGAGATCAGGGCGTCCAGCTGGCGCCGGGCGAAGAATTCCAGGATCTCGTCGCTGCGGTCCACCTCCCGCACCGAACCGTCGGGCATCTTCAAGGGAAAGTGCAGCGGGTTGCCTTTGTTGGTCGTGCCGAGGATGGTGCCGCCCAGGTGGGCGATGCCCCGGACCCGCTCCCGGGTGAGCCGGATCAGGCCGCCGTCCGTGTAGCGTTCCGAGAAGAAGATGCCGTTGAAGCCCTCCCGCAGCCCGTAGCACTCCCAGCCCAGGTCCATGGCGCTGATGGCGGCGGCGCGGATGACCGCGTTGAGGCCGGGCGCGTCGCCGCCTCCCGTGCAGATGGCGATGCGCTTGATGGGGACGGTCATGAGGCCCTCTTCGCGGAAAAAGCCCAGGAATGATAGCATCGGGATTGGAAAGAGGGCGTCGATATGAGTGGATCGTATGCTTTGATCAACACGATGACCGATTATATGGGATTGGAAAGTCTTTTTACCGAAGAGGAGCGGATGGTCCGCAGGACCGCCCGGGAGTTCGTCAACCGGGAAGTGCTGCCCATCATCGAACAGCACGCCCAGGCCCAGACCTTCCCCTCGGCCCTGGTGCCGAAGATGGGCGAGCTGGGCTTCTACGGCGCCACCCTGCCGGAACGCTACGGCTGCGCCGGGCTGTCGCACACCGCGTACGGCCTGCTGCTGTACGAACTGGAGCGGGGCGATTCGGGGCTGCGCTCGTTCGCCTCGGTACAGGGATCCCTGGTCATGTGGCCCATCTACACCTACGGCAGCGAGGCGCAGAAGGAGAAGTGGCTGCCCCTGCTCGCCAGCGGGGCGAAGATCGGCTGCTTCGGCCTCACCGAGCCGGACTTCGGCTCCAACCCGGCCGGCATGCTGACCCGGGCCGAGCGCACCGGCCCCGGCCGGTGGCGGCTGAACGGCACCAAGATGTGGATCACCAACGGCACCGCGGCCGACGTGGCGGTGGTCTGGGCCCGCACCGACCAGGGCATCCGCGGCTTCCTGGTGGAGAAGGGGACCCGGGGCTTCTCGGCCCCGGAGATGCACGGCAAGTGGAGCCTGCGGGCCTCGGTGACCTCGGAGCTGGTGCTGGAGGACGTGGAGGTGGACGAGGAGGCCTCGCTGCTGCCCCAGGCCCTGGGCCTCAAGGCCGCCCTGTCCTGCCTGACCCAGGCCCGCTACGGCATCGCCTGGGGCGTCCTGGGCGCGGCCGACGCGTGCTACCAGTGCGCCCTGGACTACGCCCTGACCCGGGTCCAGTTCGACCGCCCCATCGCCTCGTTCCAATTGCAGCAGGAGAAGCTGGCCTGGATGGTCACCGAGCTAACCAAGGGCCAGCTGCTGGCCTACCAGGTGGCCGGGCTCAAGGAGCGGGGGGTGCTCACCCCCGCCCAGGTAGCCATGGCCAAATACAATAATGTCAACGCCGCCCTGGAGATCTGCCGGAAAGCCAGGACCGTGCTGGGCGCCAACGGCATCCTGGACGAGTACCCGGTCATGCGGCACATGGCCAACCTGGAGAGTGTCTACACTTACGAAGGCAGCCACGACATGCAGACGCTCATCGTCGGCCAGGAGGTGACCGGGATTCCGGCCTACCGGTAGGCCCGGATCAAGGGGTCAGCTCCGCGCCGGGCAGGTTCTCGTCCAGCCACGCCTGGGCGTATTCCAGCATCTTGGCGTCATGGTATTTGAACCAGCGTTCGCGCAGATCGGGAAAATCGACCAGGGTGTCCTTGAAGCAGCGGAACGGCCGCGGCAGCCGCAGCGCTCGGCCCAGCGCCCGGCAGCCTTCGCCCTCCGGCAGCTCATCCACGAAATCCTCCATGATCGTGAATGACTCGTGGGATTCCATCGGATCAATGACCTGATACCGTTCGGATTCGTCCCAGGGCCCTTCCTCGTCGGAATCCTCGTCCAGGTCCTCGTAGGTTTCCATATCGGGCCCTCCTATCAAAAGGGGCTATCACCGGGCCGGCCGCGGCCGGCTCCGGCGAGCAGGCTCCGGCCCTCCTCGGTGAACGCCCACCAGGGCAGCGCCGGGCCACCGTTCAGGTAGCGGTGCGCAGACAGCAGCATGTAGAGCACGCAGGGATCGTGGCGGGACCCCATGACCCCGGCCAGTTCGCGGAAGGTCGCCATGGGATCGCGACGGGCGAGCTGGCCGGGCGAATGGATGCCGATGGCCCCGAGATCGCGGGCGGTAGCTTTGCCGATGTTCGGCAGGTCGGTCAGCTTGCTCGCCCGGGTGGCCATGCTCGCCCCAATGTGGATTATTTGTCTTTCCTAAGCTTGTCGAGCCAGTGGAAGGCGCCGGCCGCCAGCAGCAGCGGGATGCCGGCCATGAGGAATGCCAGATGATACGGCGCCAGCGCCCGCTCCGGGGCGAAGAGCTTGCTCAGGACCGGGTAGAGCACGGAGGCCAGCCCGAAACCGAGGAGCGCCGAGGCGATCACACGATATGGGCCGTTATTTTCAGGCATCGACGCCTCCTGACGGGCCAGCCTGCTGATGGCCGGATCATACCCCGGGTCAGGTCCGCTGTAAAACGGCGCGCGCCTTCCGGACCGCCATGGGCACCAGGAACATCCCGGCCAGGACCACCACCATGGTGATGTTCGGATCGTGGATGTAGGCGTTCAGGCGCAGGGTCGTGAGGGCGATGACGCCGTAGTAGAGCATGTCGCCGGCGATGGCGAAGGCCCAGCCGGCGGCGAAGCCGTGGCCGGCGGCCATCGCCGCGGCGCGCCCGGTCATGGGGTCCACGCCGAAGGCGATCATGACCAGGGACACCGGGCCCGCCCCGCCGCCGCTGAACCGGGCCGCGGTGCGGGCCATGGCGGCCTGCATCCGGCTCCCGAACCGGGCCAGCCAGGGGACCTTCCGGCCCCAGGCCACGCAGAGCCGCAGCACCGGCTCGAAGGCCAGCGCCAGGAGCAGGTCCGAAACGAAATAGAGCCCGGCGGTGGTGGGCCAGGCCAAGCCCCGGGTGCGGGCGAGCAGCACGCCGGCGGGAATTCCGCCCCCGACTGGCAGCAGGAAGAGCATCAGCACAGGGACCATGAGGGATTATGGCAGGCCCGGGGCTGTTCCCGACACGTTTCACATCGAGGCCCACAGCCGGGCCAGGAAGGCCGAGGACGAGGCCGCGGTGCCCATGGGCGTGGTCACCGTGATCGGCCCCTGGCCGGCCCCCGCGGGCACCGTGGCCCGGATGGCCCCGGGGCCCACCAGGGTGAACGGGGCCCGGGTGCCGCCGAATGTCACCATGGTGGTTTCGTTGAAGCCCTTGCCCAGGATGGCCACCCGGGTCCCGGGGGTGCCGGCCGGGGGATGGAACCACCAGATGGCGGGGGGACTGTCCAGGGTCCAGGTCCCGCGGATGTCCCAGGCCCCGATGGCGATGGCGCCGCATCCGGCCATGACCCAGAAGGTCTTTGTTACCAGACGATTTATACTTAAATTTGTCATGTCTAAAATATCTTAAAATGTTTCATTAAAAGACTTCGCAGCGTGTTGGAAAACATGCCCATGCTGGGGCCGGCCGGCCCACAAGTCAAATCACGCCCAGGCCGGAACGTTTGAGGGAAAGCTCCAGCGTGAACTGGGCCACGGTTTCGAAGCCATCGGCGCCCAGCACGGCGGCGGTCAGTCTGAGCAGATCGCTCTGCCGTTCCTCCGAGGCCATGGCCCGGTCCACCAGGTCCCGGATCCGGGCGCCCTCCTCGCAGATGAAGTAGACATCGGATTCCGGGCGCCTGAGGAATTCGGCGCTGAAGGACTTGAAGACCAGGGAGACCTTGGCCCCCCGCTGGCGGATCAGTTCCACCGCCATGAGCCCGCCGGCGCAGTCGGCGCCGATGGCCAGGGCCCCGAAGTACATCGACCCCAGGTGGTTCCGGGTCCAGCGCCGGAGCCTGACCCGGATCACGCAGCGGTCCTCCCCCAGTTCCACCACGCTGGGGCGCACCGAGCCCAGCAGCGGGATCTTCAGCATGCCCACCAGCCGCAGCCGGAGGGTCTGGCGGAAGCGCTGGAGCCGGGAGCCCATGGGCACCATGGTAACCGCTCAGCGGGCCGGGTCGTCCTCGGTCATGGGGAGGACGATCCGCCGGGCCGCAACCAGGCGCCCGGCGAAGTAGTCGGTGGCCAGTTCGCCGAACCTCACGCAGCGCTTGCCGGGCCCGCCCCAGTTGCTGGCATGGATGAACTTGCCATCACCCAGGTAGATCGCCACGTGGCTGATGCCCTTGCGCACGCCGCGGGTGCTGAAGAACAGCAGATCGCCCGGCAGCAGGTGGTTCAGGTCCACCGGATCGCCTTCCTTGGCCTGGGCGCCGGACGACCGGTTCAAGTCGACCCCGATGGAACTGAACACGAAGTGGACGAAGCCGGAGCAGTCGAAGCCCTTGGGGGTGATCCCGCCGTAGCGATAGGGTTTGCCGATGAAGGACTTGGCCTTGGACAGCAGGGAGGAGACCACCCCGGGCGGCGCCTGTTCCGGCACCTCGGTCTGGGCCCCGAGCGGCAGCACGACCGCAAGGCAGGCCAGACACAGGAACCGTTTCAGCGTTCCGCTGCGCAATCCATCAACTCCCGGAGCAAATTGTCTGTCAGCAAGGGTTCGCCGCATCCGGGAACCCGGCGGCGGCCTAGGCAAACATCCTACCCCATCCGGCGGCGGGATGCCAGGGAGCAGGTTCAGCTCGGGCGCGAAGTCCCCTGTTTCCAGGCGGCGAACACCGAGGGACGAACCTGGTAGCGGGCGAAGTTCCCGTCGTGGAGGGATCCCAGTTCGATCTCCACCACGGTGAGAAAGCGGGCCCTGGCCTCCGGCGGCAGCCGGACCTCGGCGAAGGCCCTGATCCGCGGCTCCGCCTGCGTGGCGGACTCCCCGGCCAGGATCGCCTCCCGGACCGCCGCCTTGATTTCCGCCCGGTAGCGGAGCCGGAACGGATCGGGCTCGCCCAGGGAATCCACGACGGCGCCGTAGCGGGCGCAGGAGCGTTCGTAGGCGAACACGAAGATGTCCCTGAGCAGTTCGACCCGGTTCTGCTCGTACACCGCCAGCACCCCATCCGTGAAGGCCTGGGCCGGGATATCGGCAAAGGTGACCGGCTTCTGGTTGGTGCGGATGAACGGGATATTGGCGGCGAGCCTGGCCGTCCGTTTGTTGCCATCGATGAAGGGCTGCAGATAGGGAAGGTGGACCAGCAGGAAAAAGGATTGTTCGAACGGATCCTCGATCTCCCGGGCCAGCCGGAGGCCCAGCCGGAAGCATTCCTGCACCAGCTGGGGCACCGCCGTGGGCAGGTAGGCGGTGCCCCGGATGGCCACGGGGGCGCAGCGCAGCTGCCCCCCGTCCATGGGATTCGCCAGCAGGTTCTCGGTGAGCAGGGCGTGGAGGTTCTGGACGGTGCTGGCGTCCACCGCGATCTCCTCCGCCGACTCCACCATGAATTCGATCGCCGCCTTGTGGTTGAGGATCATCTGGGTTTCCAGGCGGTCCTTGCCCTCGGCGGTCTCCCCGAGTTCGATGAGGCGTTCCGTATCCAGCAGGCTGTAGGTGTTGCCCTCCAGACGGGAGGAATTCCAGGACAGGTCCACCAGCAGCCGTTGCAGGATCTGCCGGGCATAGGTGCCGGCGGGGCGGGCCGGTTCCCTGGGCCCGCCGATCCCGCCCAGATGGGTGCGGAGCGCGGCCGGCAGGTAGTGGCTCTGGTTGGGCCGGTAGGCATCCAGGAACGCCCGCCGGTAGCTGACCGGCTGGCGCATCTCCAGAGGCTGGGCCAGAATCCTTCGAGACGCTTCGCCTTCCGGACTCAGGGGCGGGTAGAAGGCGACCGGGCGTTCTCCGGTGGTGCCCCTCTCCACCCCGGGCGCGGCCAGATAAAACCTTCGATTCCTCGTCTCGCCTTCGGCGCGGACCCTCCCCTCCCGGACCAGCGCGGCCAGGAGCCGGCGAAAAGCCTGGGGATGAAGGTCGCCCATGCCGGCGCTGGCCTGGAGATCCGCCCTTCTGGGCCCGGGGGCCAAGCGGCCCAATGCATCCAGAATGCGCTGGGAAAGCGGGGACACGGAGGTGAAAGCGTCCATGGGGGCTCCCTGGGCTACCTTGATTCAATCATGATTCAATCGATTCAATCATGATCGAATCGATTGAATCACGATTGAATCCATTCAGGCAAGCAGAACGCTGCCCGCTGATCCAGAAACCGGAGCCCGGTGTATTCCTCCAGGAAGGCACCCCACGGAGGCATCATGACCCATACCTTGGCTCTCGCTATCCCCACCGGACCAGCGCCCGCCCGCCCTTCCCTGGCATAATTTCACCACCTTGAACGGCTGAACTTGGAGGAACTCATGCGCGTGGCGGACCCGGGGAGCGACGCACGCCGGGAAGCGCTGACCGACGAGGAGCTCATGGCCGAACTGGCCGCCGGCCGGCAGGAGGCGCTGCAGGAACTGCACCGCCGCCATGCCCCCCTGGTGTTCCACATCGCCTGCCGCAGCCTGGACACCGCCGCGGCCGAGGAGATCACCCAGGACGTGTTCCTGCGGGTCTGGCAGAAGGCCGCCGGCTTCGACCCGGCCAAGGGCGGGTTCCGCGCCTGGGTGCTGCAGATCGCCCGCCGGCGGGTGATCAACGAACTGCGGGAGCGCGGCCGGCGGCCCCGGCAGGACAGGCAGTCTGAAGCCTCCCTGGCGGACCTGGAGGCGATGGATTCGGGACCCGAGGAGCAGGCCTGGGCCCAGTATCGCAAGGCTGCCGTTCAGCGGGCCCTCGCGGCGCTGCCGGCGGAGCAGCGGCGGGCGCTGAGCCTGGCCTTCTTCCACGAGCTGAGCCACGAGCAGGTGGCCAGCCTGCTGGCGGTCCCCCTTGGCACCGCCAAGGGCCGCATCCGCCTGGCCCTGGAGAAGCTGAACCTGCCCCTGGCGGCCCTGGTGGCGACCCTGGCGGCGGCCCTGGGCCTGTCCGGTTTCGGCTGGCAGCGGCATCGGGCCCTGGGCCGGGACGAGCGGGCCCTGGCCATGCTCACCGGCAGCCGCATGGAGTCCCTGCGGCTGGTGCCGCCGAAACCCCAGGGCGAGGTGGAGCGCGGGCCCCACGCCACCTACCGGGCGGAACGGGGCGGCGCCATGGTGGTGTTCACCCTGTCCAACCTCCCCGCCGCGCCGGCCGGGACCACCTACCGGCTCTGGCGGCAGAGCGGGAGTGCCTGGCAGGCCCTGGCCGACCCGCGGCCGGATGCCGGCGGGCGGGGCCGCTACCTGCTGGAGGCGCCCAGCCAGCCCTGGCCGGAGGCCCTGCGCCTCACCCTGGAGCCCCAGGGCGCCGCCGGCCCGGCGCCGGCCGGAACCCTGGCCCTGGCCTGGCCACCCGCGCCCCAGGACGGAACCCGCTGAGGCGCGGGCGCGGACCGTCCATGTAGCTGAAATTCTTTGACATCGGCCCGCGCCAAGGCTTACGTTAAGGTCAAGTCATTGGAAATCCAGGCATCTTTTTCGCTATCACCGCGGCGCCTCCGGACCCGCTGCCTCCCTTCACTCCCCGGCGCCGCGGCCCTGGGACAGGCTGGCCGCGTCCCGCGGGGCGGCGCCGCTCCCAGGAGAGCTTTCATGAAGAGAACCATCGTCCTCGCGTATTCAGGCGGACTGGACACCACCGTCATCATCCCGTGGCTCAAGGAGCAGTACGACTGCTCGGTCCGGGCGGTGTGCATCGATGTGGGCCAGGAAGCCCACTGGGACGCGGTGGCCCAGCGGGCCGTCGACACCGGCGCCGAGTCCTGCATCATCGTCGACGCCAAGCGCGAGTTCGTGGAGCAGTACGTGTGGCCCACCCTCAAGGCCGGGGCGCTTTACGAGAACCAGTATCTCCTGGGCACCGCCATGGCCCGGCCGCTCATCGCCAAGATCCTGGTGGAGGAGGCCCACAAGTGCGGCGCCGACGCCATCGCCCACGGCGCCACCGGCAAGGGCAACGACCAGGTGCGGTTCGACCTGGGCATCCGCGCCTTCGACCCCTACATCGAGCTCATCGTGCCCTGGCGCACCTGGGACCTGAAGAGCCGGGAGGACGAGATGGCCTACCTGGAACAGCGGGGCATCGAGGCGCCCATGAAGAAGGACGACTCCTACAGCCGGGACGACAATCTCTGGCACCTGTCCCACGAAGGCCTCGACCTGGAGAACCCGGCCAACGAGCCCAACTACGCGAAGCTCCTGAAAAATTGCGTCACCCCCGAAAAGGCGCCGGACCAGGCTGAGTACGTGGAACTGGCGTTCGAGCACGGCATCCCGGTCCGGCTGGACGGCCAGGTCCTGGACGGCGTGGAGCTGATCCGCCGGCTCAACGCCATCGGCGGCCGGCACGGCGTGGGCGTGGTGGACCTGGTGGAGAACCGCGTGGTCGGCATGAAGAGCCGCGGAGTCTACGAGACGCCGGGCGGATCCATCCTCTACGCCGCCCACGAGCAGCTGGAGCACCTGTGCCTGGACCGGCAGATGTTCGCCTTCAAGCACGTGGTGGCCGACAAGTTCGCCGAGCTGACCTACGGCGGGCTGTGGTTCACCCCGCTGCGGGAAGCGCTCCAGGCGTTCGTGGACCAGTCCCAGGACCGGATCACCGGCACGGTGCGGCTCAAACTCTACAAGGGCACCATCCGGCCCGCCGGCGCCACCTCGCCCTACTCGCTCTACAACGCCAGCATCGCCAGCTTCGAGACCGGCGAACTCTACAACCACGCCGACTCCAAGGGCTTCATCCAGCTCTACGGCCTGCCCATCATCGTCCGCTCGCTCATGGACCACGGCGCCAACCGGACCACCGTCACCGGCACCGGCATGGACGGGAAATCGGCCGGCACCGCCGGCTGATCTTTGCGGAACCTTAACGTCCCGGGCCAGACCTCTTACCTTTCCCTGACGAGGCGGATGCGACATTGAGCCTGGGCACTTCCCCCACCGGGGGGTGCCCGGGAGGTGCGCTGTGAACATCACTTGGCTTGGTCCCGTATTCCTGCTGGTGGGCCTGGTGGGGACCCGCACGGCATTCCGCGAGCACCGGGGGTCCGGACAGAGCTGGTGGCTGCTGATCCCGCTGGCCTGGCTGCCCACCCTTTGTTTCGTGATGAGCTATTTTGTGACCCAGGGCTGAGTCAGACCAGATTCCTCGGACGCCCCGCGGCGAAGGCCTCCATGTTGCCGACGAGCCGGTGCAGGGTCATATCAAGAATTGTTGCGTGATTCCACATTCCGGATCCATTTCCGGGGCGGATGCGGTTCCCCTGGTCAGCCGCGCAGCCTGTTCCACGGCGCGGCGCGGTTCCTACACCGTGTAGCCCAGGCGCAGCGCGCCCCAGTGCCGGCCGTTGACGTGGATGGGCGCAGACACGTCCATGATGACCGAGATCCTGCCGCCGCCCAGATCGCGCCGGTAGGTCTGGACGACGAAACGCTCCAGGCTGCGGGCGGCGGTCCGGCACACCTTGTCATCGTAGATCCGCATCTGCCGGCAGTTGTTCATGTTCCACACCGGGTCCGGACCCTGGGGCTGGGAGAACTTCCGGTTGTGCACCGGACAGTACCCATCCGGGTCCACCGCCACGCAGTACACCACCTTGGAATTGAACCTGAGCGCTTCCTCCAGGATGGGCGGAAGGACCTGCTGGAACAGTTCCAGGTACCTGGTCCGGTACTGGACCGGATCGGAACCGGGCACCTTGACGCGGGTCTGATCGAACAGAGTGGCCTCCGCCAGGACGCCCCGGTTCACGGCGTCCTGGAGCCTGGCCGTGATCTCCGCGGCACGGCGCGCCACCTCCTGCACGTAAGGGGTGTCGGAGGTCTCCACGCCGGCTTCCACCGTCAGCCCGATCAGCTTCTCGCCGGCGTTCAGGAGGACCTTCAGGCGTTCGTCGATGACCTTTACATTGCTGGTGGACTGGCCGACTCCCTCCGAGAGGGACCGGACCTTGTCGTTCAGGTCCTCGCTGCGCCGGTCGATGGCGTCGGCCTTGGTGGAGATCTCGCGGGTGCCGCCGGCGATCCGGTTGACCGTGCTGCCGATGGACCGGAAGGTCGCATCGAACACGGTCGCCGCCTCTCCGACCGAGCGCGCCAGGGCCACGTTCTGCCCGGTCTGCTGGATCAGCCGCTCAGCCTCGGCGCCGAGGTCCCTGATCTTCTCGTTGATGGTCCGCGCCGCCAGCGCGGATTCCTTGGCGAGGCTCTTCACTTCGCTGGCGACCACCAGGAAGCCCCGGCCCGCGGCCCCGGCGGTGGCCGCCTCGATGGTGGCGTTGAGGGCCAGCATGTTGGTCTGGACGGCGATGCCGTCGATGCTGTCGACCACCTTGACCAGGTTGCGCAGGGCCTGCTGCAGGTTCTTGAGCAGGTCCGCCTGGCCCGCCACCGAAGCGGCCAGGGCCTCGATGGTGCCGATGGATTCCTTGAGCCGCTTCTGGGAGACGCCCACCTCCCGGGTGGCCTCCTCGGTAACCCTGAGGTTGTCGGCAGCGACCTCCGCCACCCGGTGGCTGTCGAGCCCGAATTCGCCCACCTGGCCGCTGATCTCCTTGAGCAGCACCTCCTGCTGGCCGAGCCGGAAGGCGACTTCGCTGACATTGCCGGCCACGTCCACGATCTGGACCCCCAGGCCGCTGGCGTGGGAGGCGAAACGATTGACGAGGCTCTGATGGTCGATGGATTCCTGCTCAGCCATGGTGTCCGGCCCCCCAAAGATAGTTGTCCGGGAAGCCTTGATCTTCTCTTGATGAGTTCAAGAAAGGAAGTGAAAGCCGCAGGGGCGGCGGATCTGAACTCCCAGAGAGAATGGGGCTCTTGGTCATGCTGACCGAGGGCCGTCCTTCATCTGGATGCTCCCAAGCCATACCCCGCCATCCTCCGCCACAGTCCAACCATCCTGGATCGGACTCCCAGGTACCTCATCCCGATGGAATGGGGTGGCCCGGACCTGAAAGATCCCATCCCTTTCGCATAATGTCTGAATCAGACTCTCCATGCGTACGGTCTCTCCCATGGCCGGAATGCCGGTGGCCTGGGGCGTGACATAGCCCTCGGCCATCATGATCGCGCCCAGGAACTCCTCCTGCTGGGACAACCCCTGGACGATCCGAGGAAATACGGTCACGAACTCGTCCCCGCCCACCGAATCGATCATCACCACCATCACTGGAATGTCCCCATCCTGGTGGAAGGCAAGGATCATGGGAGGCAGCACGGTCATCGTGTTCTCCAGGAACTCCCGGAGGCTCTCGGTCGCCTGGAAGACGAGACCGGTATGGACATCCGGCCACGTCCCCGCTTTGAGCGGTCTGGTGTCCAAGATTCGCAATGGCAGTTGTGGCTTGTTCAAAGGGCACCTCTGGGTTGTACGTCAGGACCGAACTCTATTGATGGACGTGCAGATCTCGAAATCGCAGACTCCTGTTTGGGGAGAAAGCATTTCCTATGCCGTACCAAGAGAGGGATCTTGCCCACCTCAGGGGAATTCGTAGAACCCCGTAATCAAGCGTGCACACCGCGTCCCACGCCAGGAATCCCTGACCACCGAGTTCAAGTCCGACCGGGAAAGGCTTCCGGACCGTGAGTTGGTCGAATCCTTGGCTGGCAAATCCGTTTCGACACGGTTGGGCATGTTCGGGCTCCTGGCGCTCTCTGGGGCTGCGGCGGCCCGAGGTCAGTCGTTGCGGTTGACGTTGGCGGTGAAGACCGGCGGGTGGGTGGGCTGCTGGCCCTGTGCGCCAGGCTCGGGCGTGATGGTGATGGAGAACCGGCGGTACGGCGACTCGGTGTCGAGACTGCCCACCAGGTTGTCGGACAAGGTCAGGGCGCCGATGTTCTGCACGGGCTGGCCCGGCTGCTGGAGCCAGACCACGTAGACCGTGGCATCCGACTGCACCTTGTAGGCGGGCGCCAGATGCTTGACGCGGATGGCCAGCCGGGTGTTGCCGTTGTCACCGGCCGTGGCCTTGACGGTCCCTTCGCTCGCGGGCACGTCGGATGCGGAAGTCATCGAGGTGGGGCTGGTGCCCCAGGACCTGATGGTGGAGCACCCGAACTGGAGGGCCCCCAGGATGGCGACCGTTGGGACCAGGATGGCCAGGACGGCGGGACGGATGGTTCGATTGGACAAGTTCATGTTCGACTCCTTGTTGGTTGAGATGAAGGAAGTTCTGCTATCTGGACTGTTTTCCGGGGATCCGGATCAGCCTTGACCCAGTCGGGACGGCGAAGGAAATGGAGGAGCAGGGGCATCCGGTACCTGGGCACCCCCTGGTCCATCACTTCGGAGCCATAGATGTCCGCATCGATTTGGCTGAAGATATCTTCTCGTTTGTACAGGGCCACCAGGACCTCCCATCCGGATGACCCTCAAGTGCAAACCCCGTGCCGCGAGCGCCCCATCGACCGGACCGGCTGTGCGTGCGTTAGTAATTATTGCTTTTGCAACCTTTATGCAGTATCCGAGGTGGGGGGGGGGCGGGAGCGGGAAGGGTGTTGGAAGGATCGCCAGCCCCAACGGAGGCGGCCAACTCATTCGTTATGAACGTACAGATTAGTCATTCTGAAAGACCGCCTATCCTCAAAAACGGTATTGCACTCCCAGTCCCTGCCCTGGCGATGGTCAGCATCGTCATCCTGGCGGCGCGATCCGGGGCAGGGCCTGGTCCGGGTTCCGGCGATTCAATCCGCAACAGGTGCGCATCGATATCCGTCCGTAGTTCGTCCTGGACGGCCTGGCCGACCAGTCCGAGGTGAAAGGCGTCGATCACCGCCGCTTTTTCGATGGACTTCAGGTGCCGATAGAGTCCCAGGGAGTGGTGTAAGAGCCGGGTAGGCAGACAGATGGCCACCGTACCTCGTATGTTTGTTTTTGCGGAAACAGCATAGGAGAGAAAACGATGGCCAGAGACAGTGTGGAGGGCCT
>Ga0316217_10001551_pt1 | contig 29555 bp, 21 predicted proteins | sample 1anoAmetaG_FD_203633 | JGI IMG/M metagenome (GOLD analysis project Ga0316217, IMG submission 203633) | Freshwater microbial communities from Trout Bog Lake, Wisconsin, USA - 1anoA | ecosystem: Environmental > Aquatic > Freshwater > Lake > Hypolimnion/Profundal zone | place: USA: Wisconsin... | reverse complement strand
ATTACTACTCGGGGTACAAGCTCCCACTGATGGATGGTCACCGTTTCGGAGGTTAGGGTGATCATCGTTTTGACCAACTATGGGATGGTCTTCATCATTTTGGGTGTCCTCTTCATCGTTATTGTCATCTTGATCCTTGCTTTCTTCTTAATCCCTCAAACTTTTGCTAATATCGTGGGATTAGTAATCCTGAGGAGGTCGGATATTTAGGAATGTTTGCTGGATTTAGTCCCAAGTTAAATCTGCAAATTTGTTAATTTTGGCCTCATGGGTGCGACTGGGGTCACTGTTGTGCTCTCTGACCATCCGAGCGTTTTTGGTGTAGACATAGAACCTGTAAAGCTCCTCAGTTTAGTCAACATAACTTTTTTTATGCTATTGTTTGAATTGTAGGAAAGTGTTGTAAGTGGAGCTTTGGGAAGCAATAAGGAATGTCAGCAGAGCAAAGATAACAAATATCAGCCTCCAATACATTTTGATTTTATTATAACAAACCTTCTAAATCTTACTAATAGCACACTCTTAACGCACATATTAATTATTTTCTTGTCTCGATGCATATCTCTAGTCCCATGGTCGTCACATAGCTATTATGATATTTTCACGCTAGTGTTTTATTTTAGCGACCAGTTCTAAAAATTTGAGCATTGAATAAAATCTTGAATTCTAGCAAATATCCCTAAATACCTGATTCCCATCCAAAAAGCTGCCCTACTTGAAATCTAAAGGTTTGATGTCTGTATCTCTATGTTTTTGTTGCCCAAACCCTATTCCTCATCCGCATGACTCTATCTGGACCAAACAAAACCTCGAAAAAACAACATTAGTCGATTTTATTCCTCGCAATGTCGTTTTTGAAAACGTATTGATAATAATTTTACTACAATCTCTGAACCATCAATTTTGCCTTACTTAAGTTTTGTTTTCCCAAAATAGTTTCTGGATTAATATAATACCCAATAAATATTGGTCCGAATATTGTTGCAGGAATCACAAGATTTCAAGTTTTCAAGACAGAGTCTAGTCTCAAGGCAGAAAATAATTGGAAGAACTTAATAAACAGTTTGATCTTATTCTGCTGTGACCCAATTTATCTCTAAAATTTGGTCCCACTCAGAATGTGATACAGGCTTGGCTATTCAGTTCTTCGAGGTCTAGAGAATCTTCGTCAGTCATCACTATTAGATTAATCTAGATCCAAAATGTTGTTTGTTTTGGTCTAAGTTTTTCAAAAAGCTATGGTTTTCTATACTCAGCAAGTATGACTACAAATTGCGTTCAGGGTTGAACCTAGTAATAAACATCCATCCACTAACAGGTTGGTTCAGTACTACGATTCCTGATAAGTTATTCAGGTACCATCCTATGGGCAGGTACCATCCCATGGGTCATCCCGGGGTCCAAACCAGTTGTTCGGTATGAAGGAGATGACTAGGATAGAGAAAAGGTTGATAATGAAGCTTGAAGAAGCACTTTTTGATAAAGATCATAGCATGGTGGTGTAGGTTCCTCCGGCAAGACAGATGTTGCACGTGTTGTTGGGCGCAAGTCTACCGAACCCTTTTGTCCCCCAAGTCAACCCCCAGGAGTTCTGGATGATCCAATTGTTGCAGTTATCCACTCCCACCAAATAGATCGCATGGTTGAGAGATCCAGCCGGACATTTGACGATATCCAGCACCCCCGAGGCGTAGGACACGAAGGCAGAACTCACTGATATAATCACCACCATGGGAGTCTTGGCCACCTGGCTCAGCAGCGCAGGGCAATTCTTAGTTGCAGTTGTAGAGCTGGCAGTCGTGGTGACTTTGGCGACTTTATAAGGACCAGTAATGGTTTACTTGCACTGACCTTGCAAACCGTTCTTAAAAGTGAACTAGGTGTAGGGATACTTCTAAATACTCGCTATACCTTGGTCTGAGGCATAATACTAGAGCGTATAGGGTGGCCAGCCGCCGTCGCATCCATTGCTAGTTGGATCGCAATCAATGATCTGCTGAGGGGAGAAGGTGAAGTTGACCTTCTTCTGGATGCTCACCATCGTACTCAACAACTCGGCAGTAGCGAAAGCATAGCAACCTCCACATTCGCCTTGGCCGTTAGGGAACACAACAGCAGGGTAGGGATTGCTAGTAGTTTTGTTATGCCACCCTGAGGCATTAATGTTCGGAGTGCACACGCCCACATTCGGATGCTCACTGTTTTGCCCAACCTTGGGGTGCCCATCTGCACTCTCCTCCTCTTGCTGCAGATTGGGGTGGTCATTGCTGACTTGGTGGGATTGGAAGTCGGGAGGTGTGCGCAGGGTCAGGTAGACTTGCTAGAACTCCTCCCATGTTAAGTCGGTGAACTTGTTGATTCCGGCCTCGTGGGTGCGGGTGGGGTCGCGGTTGTGGTCTGTGATGGTCTGGACGTTTTTGGTATAAACATAAAACCTATATATCTCTTCAGTTTGGTCAGCATAGCTTTTCTGATGTTATTACTTGAATTGTAAGAAACTGTTGTAGGTTGGTGTTTGGGAAGCAGTGAGGGATATCTGCAGAGTAAGGACAACTATTATCAGCCGCCAATCCATCTTTATTTATTATAACAATCCTACGAAATCTTACTACTTATAGAATGCCAACCCCACTAATCTAAGTTTTTCTTATTCTTGACGCAGTTCCCTACTTCCCAAGCCATCCCACAACTCTGGCATTATCTTCTCACCAATACTTTCGATTAGGACGAGCAGGGGATCGTTCTAAAAAACGGTCCATCCAATAAAATCTTGAAGTACAAAAATTATAGCTTTTCGACTTCTGGTTGTCTGGAAAACCTGCCTACTCGGAATCTAAAGGTTTGAGATCTGCATCTTTTTGGCTGAGCGCACAGACATTGATCTTAGTGCGTATACTTGAAAAAGCAAAACTTCTAAAAAACGTTATAACTCGGTTCTATTCCGCCAACACCACTGTGCAAAACGCCTTCATACAAATCTTACTACAATATTGGAATCATCAGTTTTATACTACTTGGGTTTATTTATCGCAACCTAGTTTCTACGAATAGTGTATTCCACGGAAGAACCATCTTGGTCAAAAATATTTTCAAGGTCAAGGTCTTAGAGTATAGGCCTGCCTAATTGAGCTAACTTCGAAAATGGAAAATGTTGGTAAGGTCTAGAGACTTATGTTGAGCGGATGATAATTGAAGTGGGCTGTGATGAGATGAGTATCTAAAGTTGATTCTGCGTGGAATGCGAAAGGCATGAGTATCGGAATGGTTTGCGTGTTATCCTAGCGTTCATCAACAATCACCACTCTGTGTTCTAGGCAATGAACTTCAATGTTTCCAGCTGATATTCATTTAGCATTAATGCCTGTCTCCTTCCAAACCGACTGGACAAGATTGTTTGCTTGCTGGGCAGCTTAGTTTAGTACCTTTAGAAAGATATGCTTCTTACGCTTGATATTTTTGGCATTGATGGTTGTCGAGATATGTGCAGCCGACCCTCTAAATTATATCATCTCTTAGTTTATTGTCCTACCTACTCTGTCTAGCCATCTTTCAGCATGCCCTACCTCGTTTTACGCACAGCCCGTATCCCATCGATAGGATAATATCAGCACATAAGCCACCAATCCGCAGCCCCATGGCTCCCGCTTTTTATCTACTGCATCCTTCTCGAAGTTATGATGGCAGGATGGTCTGAAATAGGCTGTCCTTGTATACATCGGTACCCAAAACTGGGTGGCTTAATTCTAAGCCAACAACTATGGACAGTTTGGACCAGCTAAAGCGAAGGCAAGAATAGCCTCAATCTGTTGCCTTACTTCTATTTGCTATCTTTGTCTCGCTTTTGTGACTTTGGCTCATACCTTCAAATACAGGTTCACCTGAGCTGCAAAGCATAAAAGACCCAGTATTTGCAAAACATTAGCTGAGCCAGGTCTACTGAGCTGAATAGGAGGGAAGAGAGAGGATCCGGACCAAAGTAGTATTGTTGACTGCAGATTAGCATAATTGTAATAGCCTTAATAATAGGTTTAATTCCAATCCAAATATTCTCAATCATTCATTCAACCTCAACCCTCATGGATATTTGGCTGCTCCCCTCAACAGCTGCGAATCACATAAAATAAAAGTTAATATGATGAGAAGTCATTATTACAGCCAAACCGTCTTCTGCTTCACGAATGCCATCAATTTGACCACATTAGCTTCGCATCCTAAAAATTTCTAACACTCTTGGATCGCCTTTTCCTTCAACTCTCTGCTGCCAGCCGGGTGCTCCTTTCGTTGATATTTCATAATTTTGTAGATTTTGCGGATGAGAGTATTTTTATAGTGAAAGGAATCAATGAGCTGCTAATTTTTGGAAAGTAGACTCCCCTAAAACTCCTCAACCCTATCCCACTCCTCAACAATCTTCTGCCTGAGCCTGCGCTGCTGTTCCTCCAGCCTCTCAACCAGCTTGATCTAAATAGACTCCAAAGGTACCTCTTGAGGGTGGGTGAGTTTGGCCAGTCTGACCACCGTGGTGACCCCTGCGACGATGTAGCGGTTCATCATGTCCTTGGGGGAAATCCGCTGCAGACGGTCTACGAGACTCTCCAAATCGCGCAGACAGTTCTTGCCTGCCTGCAGTTTGTTGATAATGCCCACGATCCTGCCCTCGAAGGGGTCGTGGCACTTCCGGTAGGGGATAGATACTACTTCGCTCCTGTGCAGCCGCCGGTAGGATTTGCGGACCTCGCTGTAAGGAGATGCCAGATTCTAGGGTAACTTCGCAATCGGCTTCTTGACAGTGGCACTGAGATCAAGAAACAGGTTCTCACTGAAGGACTCGGCGGAAAAGGCTCTGGCCATTTTTTTGCAGGTCGGCTACTCGGATATTTTGCTTATGGGGTTGTCGTCAGGGGTAATAGCCTCGAGTTGGAGATCTGATTAACTGCAAATCTTTTTGGGGACCAGCAGAGAACTGCGAGTGAACCTGCGGGATAGGTCCTATGCGATGATAAGAGATGGAGGTTCGTTATTCGGAGGGGATGTGCTTTACTTTTCGTTTTTGGGGGTGATTTACTATTATTTGTGCTCTTCGATGTTATTGAAGAGATCTCTGGAGTCGAGCTGGGTGAGAGTGTGCCGAGGTTCAAGGTTTTGGGGGTCCTTGGGGCAGGGGTTTTTGAATCTACGCGAGCTACGCAACGCCATGGCTTCCGTCCTCTTCAGGTCTTGAGTTGCCATCTATTATTATAATTAATATTGATTAATAACTATCTCGGCATTCACTTTTTGATAGCTGAGCCACCCTCAACCCTCTCCTCTCTCGCAAACCTACTTTTTTATCACACCATCTACCTAAAAACTTTTCTGAAGGTTTATAGCCTCTGAGGTTCGCTGGCTACTGTTATTTCATGGGGGGAAGTCGATTTCCCTGAAGAGTTGGTGTTGAATCTCTCCAGTAAATTAGGAAAGAGATGGCTGTGAAGATTTGGTTTGCAGAGGTTAGCTTCTTTTGGTGTTTTGAGGTTGTCTGTGTCCAGGAAAGTCCTTTTCTGATGAAGTTCTAATAACTTATATCATAATACGACCCACGTTAAAAATTATAAAGATTGAAATACTCAAGTCTAGAGCCTTTAGGACTGTCTTTGAAAAGAAAACAGTGATTTCAAAGATAGCTAAGAATGCATGATTTGGCCAGGATGGAACAGAGAAGTTGACCCTCCAGCGTTGCATGCGAGCCAAGCGCTGTATAAACTGAGTTATTTCCAGAGCTTCTTCTTTTGATTGGGCCTTATCGGCTGGCTCTGCTAATTATTAAAATATCAGATTTAACTAATCCTGTATCGCTGCTATTGTGTTCGCAATAAAGCAACAGGCAGCAACTTCTGCATATATGCTATATGAGTACCACAGGGAAGTCTTTCGCTACAAACCTCGTTATATTATTACTTGCATTTGCTGCATATGGTTGGGATCATTGATATAAGTGACTTCAAAAAACTAGGTAGTTGAGATGTCCAAATCGCATAGAGTAGGTAGCACACTCAGCCTAGTTGAACTCTTAACCTAGTGGTGCGATCAATGTCCAATTTAACCGTTTCCCTTGAACACTACCAAGTTTTAATCTTGCAGTTGCCCGGTGATAAAGTGAGTGTAAATACCACCTGCATAATCTTAAAATCCTTTTGGATGCTAAATAAGGGTAGATGAGTGAATATCATGAAAATTTATTAACGCCATCATTAGTGCTTCATTCTTGCCGGATTCTCAAGAGTTTTCTGCGCATCTTTCTACTTGAGACTTTCTTCTTGTGGTCTTTCAACCTTACCTTATCCTTTGGTTTGATTTTTACCTTACTCCTTCCTCTTGTTTATCTTCTAAAGGTATCTGCTTCTCAACCCTTTGGATTAGACATAGATTTCAAATGATTTCCATTGCTGGTAAACCCCATATTTCTGCAGGCTATTCATAAAACCCTAAATATCTCAAAAGCTACATATTTGTGTTAGATCTAAAACTTCAAGAACTTGCAAAGTTCAGCCGCATACAACCCGAATCCCGTCTCAGTGAGACTACATAAAATGCGTGTGATTCGCATATGGTTGTGGAATGAAGTCAGCAAAGTTTTGTTCATCCTTTCCTTGAAATCAGGGTTCCTGGAACGCATCAGTTCTCCTGTATGCTTGTCTTTCATTTTGATGCCATAGAAGGCTAGCATCATGTTGTAGGATTTTAGGTAGCGCTCTATTATTTCGGGGTTCGTGCGGAACTACTCTGCCTAAAGGGAGCTCAGTGGTTTGGCGGAGGAATTGAAGCGAGATTGGAAGGAGTTGGGGAAAAGCCATTGGATGAATGAGTGGTCCCTTTCCAGCCTCTAGTAATCCTTTGCCCAAAGTTCGTGCATTTTGTCGATATACTCTCCGTTGGGCTGAGATGGCATTTTATTGAGATAGAAGAGGACATTAGTATTTGTTGGTGGCTGCTTTTAAACGATAGGCTGTGGCGAGCTTGACCTGGCAGATAGGGAGGATAAGGGCTCAGTATGCGACCTATTGGCTTCTTCTTGCCTTTGTTTTTATCTTGTGATTTGGGGTAACTTCTCTTCATTAGCTTTGTTTTCGTGTCCAATTTATACCTTTTGATGCTGCTGGTGTTCCCTCTTCTCAGACTATTTCGAATGCTGGATATTGTTGTTGCTGATGTAGTTGATTATGCTTGCCTGGAACTCTTTCCTAGGTTGTTGGGCTGACTAATAGCCTTTTCGCATAGGTTATTTTAACATAATAATCAAATATGTGAGGATTTTGAATTACGACGTCATTATAATCAAATCTTAGCCAGCCCGGCTTATCAAAAATAGGGCTTCATTTGATCCAAACACTGCTTCCATAGCTACGCTCACTTTCTGAGTAGGTCGTCCTTGCTTTTGCTGACCAAAGGCAAGCTCGATGAAGCAGCCCAATACCCCAGTCTTTCTATAGATTGAGGCTTATGGGTATCTGCCTAGATACCTCTCCGAAATGGATAGGAATAGGCAGATATGGCAGATCTAGAAGAGATAGAAAAGAGGAAAGAACAGAACCCCCGAGATTGGTAAGTTCAATCAAAGGGGTTCACTCCACAAAAAATAAAAAAAAAAAAAAAAACATAGGGTTTGTTCATTGTTTTTTTGTGAGCAAACCCAAAACCAAAAAATTGTTCCAGAGAGGGTGACCTCCTGGAGCAGTAGTAAAAGAAGAAAGGGTAGATGCAGAAGCAGGCCGGCCGCCCAAACCAATCACTTCTTCTTCTTGCCCACAGACTTACTATTGGTAGTCTGCTGCTGGTTGCTCTTGATCCTCCTGGCGTTCTTCGTCGGGTCGATCTAGTCCAGGCTCTCCAAATTCCTGCCATTGCGCTTCAGCTTATCCAAGTAGATCTTGTAGGCTATAGCGATGTGGAAAGCAGAGCGCTTGAGGGGGTAGGCTGATTTGACGTCAGGCTTCACAGTCTCCTCAGGGCTTTTGAAGGATTTGACCTGTTCGGAGAAGAGGTTGGGGTAGACTTTCTGGACAGTGGGTGGCCTGTTCTGCGGGAACATAAACTGCGAACTGTTCTGCATATTGGGCACTCCCATGCCCATCATGCCAAGATTGTTCATGTTGAGGCCCACCGGCATGCCCCCCGGCATTCCCCCCGGCATCCCCCCGTAGATGTAGTTGGGGTAGTTGTTGCGCATGAGCAGATGCGTCAACTCCATGGGATTCATCGCATTCATGCCATTGATGCCGGCCATGCCGTTCATGAAGTTGAGGTTGCCCAGCAGCTGGTTCGGGTTCATCATGGCCTGGAAGTTGGCGGGCAGGTTCGCAAGGTTTATCATGTTCGGGTAATTAACCGGAATATTTGAATTTTGACCGGCCGATGGAACCGTTGCTGGTGGAGGGTTGACAGTCACCTTGGGGGGCTAGACCTTCTTGGGAGCCGTGAGACCGCTGGCTGGTCGGCTGGCTTCGGTTTTCTAAGCAACGGGTCGAGTAGTTTTGGGCTATGGCTGGATTTTAGGCGCAGTCTGAGGTGGGTTCTGGGGTATTTGTGAGGTAGAGAGTGCGTTATTGTTGGGATTTTTGATTTCTTTGGGGGGTGGGGTGGGAGGAGGGTTTTCACGTTTCTTGGAGAGCGAAGGCGCCTATTTTCTTTATTCCTTAAGCTCTATTTTGTTCTATAATTTAGTTAATTATTTTTGTTATTTGAGTTATTACTTCTTGATGGGGACGGTTTAACGTTCCATGGAGACCTAGGTTTTGGGCTTGGAAAGAGGGCGATCAGGGGTGAGGGGCGGCTAAAGCTGGTCGTTGTGGGCAGAGATGAGGCGGTAATCTGAATAAAGAGGAGAGAATACCTTAATTGATGGTTTTAACGAACTTGCTCAAAATTCGTGCATACTTAAAGATTTGGTCAGTGGGGTTGTCTCCGTTCTTTATTAATAGTTGTTTTACCTTCTTGTGCGGAGATCCCTGCTGCCTGAAATCATCGTCATTAAATTCCTTGATTTTATAGCAAAAGTACGTTTTTATCGTTGTTCGTCTGTCCCTTATAAGGGTTTAATGGTTTTTTATGTCTCAGCTTCATAATCAATAACCAACAAAAATTGTGATGCTCTGACTAAAAATTTAATATGAATATAATAAATCATCAAAGAACTTTCCATCCCGAACACGCGCCTTCCGCCACGACAAATTCTCTAATACTTCTTTGGGCTACCAGCCAAAATTACCAGCAAACCTCTAGACTCTGCCTAACGACATTTTGAGGAAGAAGCATAGAAGTTTAAGGCTATGGAATTCCTGAAATTTTAAAGGCACAAACTCTTGTGTTAGAATGCACTGGATTTATAACAGTCGTTCTGATTTTGACTTTTATTTGATAAGTCCGAGGAAGTTGCAAAAAGCGGATATATCTGATCAGAAAAGTACTTAAATTCCTATTTTTTTTATTTTTTCATCTTATTACCTGCACTCAAACATTGTTATTTTATCATGACTAATTTTCTCTGAGAAAAAAACCATCGGATATCAAAAAAAGAATGTAGCTGATTGAAAATTTAAACGATTCATTATGACTGAGCATAATCTGTGAGCAAAATAGAGAGAAAAGAGGGGATTATCGGTGAGAACAATCATGAACACTCATGAATGACCTTTAAAGTAAGACAATTGTGAAATGATTAAAAGGTTTGATAGCTGAAAAAAGGGAGGGAAAAAGCATTAAAATTGCTATGAAAATAAGTAAATATAAAGATGTTCAATAGCTTTTGCCGATAATACTTAACTTTACGATAACTCTTTAAACATATATTGACTTAGTGCATAGTTTATTTGCTTCTTGAAATCTTTTCCCTTTAGAATACTCGACTCGACCAATAGTAAATATAGGCAAATTTTTGCAAGAAATTACTTAGCTCTATCTTAAAATTTAATGAAACAAGTTTATTGATAGTAAAGAGGCGTTGCAGTTTATGGATCCTTTCTTCTTGAGATCAACTTTATGGAGATAAGCAGTCTAAATCTGCTAAAAATAATTCATCTTCAACATATAGGTTTCAAGCATCTGAGCAGAAGATTTTAGACTTTAATTTTGAAATAAAATCTTTGAAGATGACTTTGGATTATAAAAGCCTGCTGAAATGAACATCGAAAACTAGTGCAAAACTATAGTTCACTACAGCCTTTAGGAAATAAGTTTGTTTAGAAAGTTTAATAGATCAAAAGAAGCGAGCTTTGAAGATTTCAGTGTCGAATTTAGAAGAGTATTTGTGGAGAATGATTTTGCTCTATTTCAACCTCAACAACTCTCTTATCTATTACAATAAATCTTCCTCTCCCTATTTCTACATCTCTCCTCCCCCCAGCATCTTCATGATGCATTCTAGTTTGGAACTGTTCAAGAAGATGTTGTAGTCTTTCATCATCAGGAGCTCGCAAACCATCAAGATCTAATCTCTCAGATCTTCACAAAAATGAGCTTAGTTCAGAAGATGGTAGAGCTGATGCGGAATCACAAGGTTATAGTCAACCAACTGGAGGATCGTTTCTTACATTTCGATGATATCGGCGGCAGTGAGTTGCTTGCTAGAGAGAGCAGCCAGCTCGCGGGGATGCAAAGATTGGGTTTCTGTCATTTTCAGCGAGAGGCAAAGACACGTTAATACTTTATTAATATATACTTACATGTAAGCTCTAAGTGCTATTTTCGAATTCTTCTTTTGGCTTTGCAAGTGTAGTAGAGAAGGAGTGCTGACCACAGGCACTATTGGCTTATACTTTTAGACCAGCAGATAGTGATGATCCAACTAACTGCCCTCTGGTTGACCTTCTGGGAAATGTATACTCCTTCCAACGACTCCTCAAACAGCTAAAACCGGAACGGATGTGGAGATTCGGGGACAAAATGGAACACAGTCGGAGAACGTTGGTCTACTTCAGACATGGTAGAGCAAGTTTTACTTGAATTGTTCTCAAATGTTTGGGCCTCGAGCTAGAGCACTCTATTTTCTAGTTCAGACATGAAACGATAATAATAAGTTTGATTTGGTAATTTATATTCATATCGAAGGAAGAAAACGCGCTGTTGACAACAAATTATTCTAAGGGAGAGTTTTGTTATCTAGTGAAGAGGCTGCTAATCAGAATACTTTTGTTTAGGGATAAAGTGCGAGAGAGGGCTCAAAAAGTAAAGAGAAAGCATGATCGATTATTAAAAGGTTTTAAAATTTTTAAGTATCCTTTCTAGTAACAGCATCTCAAATCAATAGTCTTTCTACTTTTATTATAGAATTTCTCAAAAAACTTGAAACATTTTTTCAGCGAACCCAATTATGATGACTGGTTTGATCAAATCTATCAACTAATAAACTTTCTAGGAACACACTTTCCTTGCGATTTGCTTTTAGTAACAAAAATACCAAATAAGTTTACTTCTTTTGTATGAGTTACCGCCTAATCTTTTCGAATACACTTTGCTAGCTGCATTTTCTTTTGACACCCAAATATTTTTTTTCATGGTTGCAACTGAATTACACGTTTTATGCCTAGGTTTAAGGAAATTTCAACTATTTTGCTTTGATTAGCTCCAGGAAGCTGCAGAGCAGCTCAGTTGAAAAGATTATTTTCAGAATCGAACATTATAACATATATTCATTTGATTGCCTCGAACCTTTTTGGATGGTAGCTTAATAAAGATTTAAATTTGATAAGCAAACTAGCTAAAGATATTAGATGGAAACAGAAGAGAGTATCTTGTTGAATTGTAAATCAACAGCTGAATACCTCTATGCGGAAAAACAATAAAGCTAAATGACCCTTTCTCAACAATAAGTTGTTGAAATCAGCCCTAATTTCTGAGACTAAAAGCTCTAGAGTGTTTATTTATTGTGTCTTTATTCCTTATTAAATCCTATAATAATAACGAGAATATGAGCTACTCATTTCTTCTCAAGTACATCATAATTGGAGATTCGGGTAATTTTGATGCGAATTAGGCGTTGGAAAATCCTGCCTACTGCTGCAATATACTGACCAACGCTACAGATAGAAGCACTAAGTGACGATTGGGGTTTAATTTGGGGCCAAAATGCTCAAATTCAAGTAAAACAACATCAAACTCCAAATCTGGGATACGGTAAATCGCATCTTAAGCAGGCGGGCCAGGAGAGTTTTAAAGCTATTACCCGAGGCTACTATCGCAGTGCAGTTGGGGCAATTGTAGTCTTTGATATATCCAACAGAGGCAGCTTTCAACATGTTGCCAAATGGCTGGAATAAGCAAAAACTAGCGGCCATCCTTAACTCAATTTTATCCTAGTCGGCAACAAAAGCGATAAACAATCGGAGTCTTTCATTATTAATGCAGAAGAAAGGTGACTTTCTAGTAAGGACTTCGGTTTGCTAAGGAGCAAGGAATAGCCTTTCTTGAGACTTCAGCTCAAACAGGAAACAACGTTAATGAGATTTTTACGGTGCTAACCGAGACCATTTTGAATAAAATTGAGGACCAAAGAATCGAGGCCAGAAATCATCCGGGAGTGAAGATAGGCAACTAGAAATACTTAGGAATTAAAGAAGAGTTTGGTGGCCAGATCTAGAAAGAAGAAAAAGTTATTATCGAAAACATAAAGAAAAGAAAAGCCCCAAAATCTTCATGCTGTAAATGATTAAAACAAAAATCAATGCTTCAATGTTACACCTGATAGCTAAACCAAATCTTTAAGATGCTATAGACCTATGCCATTTAATTTTTTATAATTAGACTTGATTATCAACAATAGGCAATGGGAAAGAAGGTGAACAATCCTAAACTAATGAAGCCTCAGATCGGCAAAAATGAGACTATGCTATCAGTATTCAATCGATTCGCCAACAAGGTCACCGAGGCAAAGAAAAAGAAGATTGAGAAGGTAGGGGATACCAAGCAGAGACTGATGTAGGCTAAAAAGTCCAATAAACTTGTTAAGGTGTCTAAAAGGACGTCCAAGTTTGCCCTAATTGAGGACAACTAAGCTTTACCCAGCGGCTTAACTCACAGGGGAAAGAACATTGGCGACCTTTAAGAGTTCAACGACATGAACTTTGACCAAGATATTGAAGACGACTAGTTTTTGAAAGCCCATGAAAATTTGAACTTTACTGGATTCGACGAATAATAGCAAGCAAAACCGCAAGATCCAGATCGCCCCAAATCCAAAACCGAAATCTACAAATAGATCATCTAGAAGAGCAAACTGCACAAGCATCTCCGGCAGGAGGTTTATGAGGAAAACTTAGAAAAAGCAGTGTAGCTGGATAAGGAGTTCCCTGATTTGATTGGCAAGCTCAAACTGAGGAACAGAGATAGCAACGTCAAGCAAAAGATAAACCATTTGGATCACTAGTTTGAAAAATTGGCCAATTAGCTGAAAGAGGACGAGAGAGTAGTGTCGAACAAAGTTGTCGAGAAGAATGAGAAGTACACTTAGACGATGAAGAAGAAAAAGAATCAGCAGTTGAACTAGCTTATGAAGGATAGTGATGATGAAGAAGATATCCGGGGATGGATTAAAACTGTCAACTAACGCGAAGATCACGAAGAAATCGCCTCTGATGAGTAGTAGGACGAAATTGATGCGGTAGAGCTATCTTCTGGAGAAGAAGATGAAGAGGATGAATAAGGATAGGAAGATAACGAAGAAAATGAAGAAGATTAGGAGCTGTAAGAGGTATAGGATTAGTAAGAAGAGTAGTAAGTCTAATAATAAGTTTAGGTTCAGCCAACAAAGGTCAAAAACTCTCACAAACATAGCCAAATCAACGGAAAAGGCATCAAGCCAATCAACATCAAGAAAGGGAAATACAATTGATATCTTCATTACCTGTTTGCCTAAATACAGCAATTTATAAGATAATAAAGTTATTAATACATATTTTCAATCTTTATGATACACGCAAGCTAATCCTTCGTCAACTATGAAGAATAACTCTAGTCGAACAGTTGTAGAATCTGTTTGTAGCCCTACCAGGGCGAAGCTTAGTCTTTTTGCAACTGTAAGGGAAATTCGCAATTTGTGCATGAAGTTTGTTTACTCCAATGGGCCAAAAGAGCGATCAAGTTTACCACCAAAGAGTTCCAAGTCTACTTTCTTTGCGATCTCTGCCAAGCCAAAATCTATTTGTAGGTACAAACTACATGCAAATGTAGAAAGAAGTAGGACATAATACTGCTAAGAGGAATCTCAAAGATTTAGCTGGGCCTTTTGCTCTCAACTGTTATCATCTTCGCTTTAATTGCAGTGCTTTGCTTAAGAGCCCTGCTTGCAGGCAATTAACTTAGTGTATTATTGCTGATACTTTCTATTATTTTCGGCCTCATCTCTCTAAGTTCTCTCTCCCTCCTTTTTTGCAAAATATTTTATACAGCTGAGAAATAAGTAGCAGGGCTAAAGCGAATTGAGCCAAGACCTTCTCACTTTCGGATTGCTAATACCCACACCTTATAAAATCTATGATCTAATATCTCTATTTATTATTTATCGTCTGACGAATCTTTATGAAAGAGCTTGAGAGCTAAGCAGAATGGGTAGCTAGGGTTACAAACAAGAGCAGTCGGTGGGAAGCATGATGAGATGGCTGTATTTGCTGATAAATGTTCTTTGGTTGATATCGTTTTTCGGATAGATTGTATTGCTAATGACTAGGGAAAGAAGAAGAAAGCACAAGGATTTGTATTGGATTTCTTCGTTAAAAGCCAAATCTCCAAAACATTGGGCTAGAGTTCATGGCTTGTCATAAACCAGTATTTGTTGGTCATTAAATGCCCATGAACATGTGAATTTTACGCTGATATTAAATTTGGCAAATGAGTCGCTTATCTTATCATGGAGCAGATGCAACAGAGCAATCAGCTGCTTGAATTAAGAAATAAGAGAAAATAAGATCAATATCTATTATTTTTACAAATAATGAAGTTGAAAGCTATTTAAGCGAGAAAATGCAGGAAAAAGGGAAACTAGAGGAAAGATTTATAGAACGAGGGACTGTGCGATTGTATTCATACTATTTTAGTTTCAACATTTACAATTTCATCTTTCTTTAATCCATTCCTTCCGTGAAACAATTTTGAAGACATATAGGCTTGAACCAATAAATATTACTGAACACACCATAAAGTTATTATTTTTTATGCAAGTAGCCCTGCTTTGAATGGATGATGAAAGTTCCAGCCAATATTCATTCCAGTTATTCATCGATCTCAAAACATGTTGTTATTGCTGAGTTAAAAGAAAATTGTCGCCTAAAAACGAACCTATGAAGGAGTATACCTCATTTACCGAAAATCAATCTTTTTGCTTTAAAATGGAAAAAAGTATTAGTATCTTGGCTTAAGGTGTGTAATGCCAATAAAAGAGCTCTAAATAATAGTCATGACTTTCTTCCATTTTTAATTAAGCACTGATATTATATATCAATGGGAGGTAAGGTTGCATAAACTTGTGCGCAGTGGGCCGTTCTGTTATCAAAACACTTCTCTCGAATGATCCAAGCCGAGGAAGAACCCCTATGGAAAAATGGGCTGAAAAAGTTTAAAAAATGCAAAATTGGTCTTCGAAACCATGAAACTGTATGCTGGTGAGTGTATGTCCCCAAAATATCAAAATAAAATAAATTTAAAATAAGGGCATCAGATCTCGCAAATTGCTTATCTCTTTATGCACATTTTGGGGGATTTGGAGAATATTTGCGAGGCGGCAGCTGAAAGGGTTCGGACTTCAGAATCTGACAACTCTTCTTTTAATCTTCTCAGTGATTTAGAATTCTTATAATATATAAGTAAGTTAAATTATGGAAAAAGTTTCAGCCCCCAAAAGGTCAACGGTTAAGCAATCTTTCGTCATAAGCGATGTTAAACTAGGCTAAACAGCCCCTTGGAAGCCCATCAAGATAGTTCCTGTCCAAGGAGAAGAGTTAGCCAAAAAGGTTAGCGAAAGTTTTTTCTCCAACATGAAGCCATGCGTCTACCAACCCTCAAACAATACCCTCAAGCAAATCGTACTCTGCTGAGTTCCGCCCCGTGATTTTTATTTATCTTATTTTGTCTGACTTACTTGCCACTAGCTGCCTTTTTATTTCTTGACAATAAACTCAATAAAAGAAGAAAAAATATATTTGGAGGGTTATGCGCATATCGCTGCTCGAAATGAGTCCGCCTTGAGTTCCTTTGGGAAGGTCAGTGCTTTGGGCTCTAATTGAAATTTATAGTTTATATAGTTTATAGTTTATAGTTTATAGTCTTTGTTCGTTATGGATGTAGTTCTCTAACTCTGTTTAGAAAAAACGGAAAATTGGGCTATAAAATTCTATTATTGGCACACAAAGGGCAAACCAGAACAGGCCTTCGTTAAGTTATCCAATAGCTAGCTTTTTGCAAACATAACATTCGTAATTTTTTCTCAGATGGGTCTTTGCTTGCCGTCCATCCAAATTAGATTTGATTGTATGTTTTCAAAATACTTTTTTTTGAAACTCTAAACCTCCTTCTTCCTTTTAATTATTGTCTAAGCTCCAGAATGTTTGACTCTTCTTATGCTAACCCACTTGTCTCTGAGGGTATCAGGAAGAAGAATCACTTAGTTTTGACAAACTCAGTCATTTGTTCGGTTAATTGCTGCTGTCGCCGGGGAACTGGGGGTTCGAGTATTCCGCGTTGATGTAAAGTGTTTTAAATAATGAATAAACAAGTATTCTAAAGCTCTGTCCCTAGCCGCCAATCGAATTACTTCATTTACTGCATCCAGTAACTTGAATATTGGACATTTTCTCCTATATGTCGGATCTTCCTCAGAAATATTCTTCGAAGATGATAGCACCAAACTATTCGGGAAGGTCTGTGCTCTTCTTTTTCTGCCCAAATCTCCCAAAGTATTGAATTCCGATAGTTTCCTTTGATGAAGCCTGTTTTAGAGAAAATTAGCAGTTAAAATATAGGGAAGAGTTATTAAGATAACCCTAGACAGTACTAAAAAATGCAAATCAATGGAGGCTATTCGACAGCATCAAGAGGAGCACTTTAAGGAGCATTCTTTAGAAAAGGGATTTAGTTCGCTTGGCTTTCAAATATTTATATAATTTGTAACGTTCCAAATGCCAAAAAAATATAAATTGGTCATAGTTATTACACTTTAGAATTCACCTCCAATTCTCTATTGATGTTGTTTAATGTAGTTCTAATACTAGCACTAATCGCCTTTAGGCAAACAGAAGTTCCAAACATTAACAAGCAATTCAGCCCCAAATCCCACGAAATCCTGCTTCCTAATACCAAACAAACACTGAGTGAAGTTTGTGGAAAGTTTACATTTAGATTCCCCAGCACGAAGAACAAGTTTATTTAATTTATTCCATCGCATTAAAAGAACAATAACATGAATTTTGAAGACGCGGAAATTCATAACACCGGGGAGAGCACTCCCAAACCCACCATCCACAGCGTCATAGTACTCACCGACAACCGCAAACCCATACCTAGTGAGTAGCCCAATCCCAACGGCCCCAAAAGTTCTGCTATCAAAGGTATTCCTTCCTCCATCTAGAATCCGACCTAGATCCGCTCTAATTTCCAACCGGAATGCACAACGACCCACAAGACGGCATCATCGCCCAACTCACCCGAAGAATCACCCTACTTGAGGAGAAGGTAGGAGCAATGTCGAGATGCCAAGGGGGCTGCCGCTCGGCCGCACGGGGAGGGCGGGAGAGGCAGCCCAAGATGGCAAAGAAGAAGAACAGACGCAAATTCAAATAGCTAGTGCGAGACAACATGGTAAGTCCAGATTAACTCAGTGCCCGCAATGCAGGAAAGTGTACGGGTCGGACACCGCACTCAAGTACCACTTGAAACTCAAACACCACTCAACAAGCAGTCACTCTTAAGTGTAGTGATTACTTCTCTCCTTTATTTTGTGCACTCGCTTAGAGAAGGTTGAAGGTTGGCTTTGGTTGCTTTTGGAAAATAGGAATATAAAGAGTTAACAATAAAGTTTATCGGAAATCTTTGATGCTTTTGCCATCGAGAAATGGGAATTTGTGTAAAAGTAAACCCCATGGACCGTCACCCAGCTCCACCTCTAGCTAATGTCCAAAAATATGAGGTTTTGGGTACAAAATAATAAAAGCATCAGCGTAAAAAATGCAGCCGACTAAGCTCCTTTACTACACCAAAAATCAAACAATAATGCAAGGTTTTTCAAGCAAAGGTTTTTCGTGTGTGTATAAGGTGTTTGGTATCAAAGTGGACGAAGTGGGTTGGTATTTCTGGATTAATTAAACTTGTATCCTACTCCTTGAGTGGCGCCACTCAAATATCGAACACACAGCGCCTCCATGTCTTCCAAAGTGACCTTGCGATTCTGGTCGACATCCAGAGTATCAAAGAAGGAGTTGACGTCTTCCTTCTGAGGGTTGTAGCTGGAGTTGAATATTCGGTATGTGTTTGCCAAAATGGGCATAGTCTAACTCGAATAGAATGTACTTTGACTGGGTCTATCACCCCTGTCCTGTCTTTATCGTAAAAGCCAAACAGATTATGGGCGATCTGCTTTGCCCCATCGATGTCAGTCAATCCTGTGTTTATGAGGTGCGCTTACCCGTTTTTTTATATCTTTAGGACAGAGCGGACCAGCCCTTGGATCATTGGTTTGTTGTCTATGAAGCTTCTGTTCATTCTGCTGTTCTCAGTGGGCTGGGGAGGGCTGGAATTGCTCTGCCCCTGCGGCTCACTATAAGAGTAATTTTGCTGGTTCATAGGAACGATAGATTATAATAAGCTACCAAAAAGCATATAATCTCAGATGCCTGAATAAACACTAATTATCGGTCCTCTAATAATGATTGTAAAAAAGAGAGCTTTATTGGGTAGCCTTGATTGACTTGCCAAGCAATAAGACAGCCTTATGATAATTCTATGCTACGTGATAAGTTATTGAGTGAGTAGGCGTTTAGCACTGGTCTCGGATAAATAGCTCATGCATTCTGAGGAGCAAGAATTGATAGTTCACTTACTGTTCTCCAATTACGAAGTCGGGTTTGTCTTTGATGCTATAGCCTCGCCAAGAAGATTCTTGCTATTGGCCAAGTTCTAAGATTGAAGAGAAGGTCAATGGATTTTATCAGTCTGATGAGTAATTTGTACGAATCATGGGGCAAATCGATAGCTGATCCGCAATAGTATAGTGGCTATTATCCCTGCCTGTCACGCAGGAGACCCGAGTTCAATTCTCGGTTGCGGAGGTTTTTTATAAAACCCCAAATTCTCAGATCACCCTCATTACATTGCACTGCCACCAGTAAAAACTACCAAATTTGTGCTATTGAGTGCAACGCAGCGTCTTGCTCACCTCAACCCTTGAACTGATGACCTAATCGACAGTCTGGCTGCTCTCACGATGGACGGAATAATATGAAACGCAGCAAAAGATAAACAATTGGGGTGTTGACTGTATCTAAAAGATGCTATCTTAACAGTCAAAACCAGCCAGATCTGATACTTGGGTGTATTCCGCTTTAATTTAGGAAATGGCTCATATATCAAAGCCCAGCAAACTATCAATCTCATGACAACTATGATACAAATCTTCCTCCTTCTTCACCTCCTAAGAATTCTCGCACTCCACACATTTGCACGCAGCCCCACACCTTCTACCACTACTATGGCAGTCACAATAGTTCTTCAAACAGTGACTCTTCTGACACCTGCATTTGGTGCCGTTTTGGCTGGTGCGGATCAGAAACAGCTGCTCCTTGTTGCCGCAACTCACGCACTCGCACTCACTCGTGCAGGGCAGCCCTTGCTTGAAGCACTCGCAGTAGTTCTTCTGGCAGCGGGTTTTGCTGCACAGGCACTTCCGCACTATTCCCTAGGACTCAGCACAGGTCTAGTTCGATAGATTCGAAGTCTTGATCTGCATCCCCTCTGCAGTCTGTATCCCCAAGTGGGAGGCGGGCGCAGGGTTGTAGTCATAGTAGACGGAGCCCCTCTTATCTATGCTGGGCTCAGCCACCAGCAACTCCATCAAATCCTGGTCCTCCTCGTTCTAGTAGATTCCATCAAGCAGGATCATTATCTGCTACTCCGGCTACATCTGTGAGACTGGCTACTCTTCCATCGCTGCTGTTAGGACAAGTAAATATTATACGAGGGTTGGCGGGGTAGACATTACCATCTGCTGAGGGTAGCTGGGACTTGGAGGCTGGTGTGTGGCAGTCTCGACCGTTTTGGAAGGAAAGGCGAGCTTTAGAGGCTATGGGCGTGGGTTTGGGCCTCAGAGAGAGATCATGTAGAAGGTGGGAAGCAAGAACTGTTTCGTTGAAACCAAACACACGGCGGTGACAAAAGAGGTGGCTGCAGGTAGTGCTGCACCCCTGGGGTGGAAATTCAGCAGTTTGTCCAAGAAGAAGGCGGGCGTCTGATTGTAGAGTTTATTAATTAGATAATAAGGATAAGCCAGGTTATGTTGTCAAAAAAGAGCGGCAGTGGCGAAATAATCCCCATTCCATTTCTGAAAGTGCCATGGACTTCCTATACTTATTTTACCACAATATATACTTCATATTATAGATAGATAAGTCTACACTCGAGGCTAGGATGATCATGCACATATCAGCGAGACAAACTTAGACCATCTCTGACTTGCTTTTTCGTTGATTGGTTTAGACATGCTTTCGGTTTGCTAGGCATGAAAGATAATACTCAGGCAGAGAGGCAACCCTGAGTTGTATTTGAGATCAATACAATCGAATAACATTCATGTTGACACAGATCATACGTCACAACAGTGCGCCTGTCTTTAAAATAGGCCTTGCCTCGTATTTCATCCTACTATCTCTTTCGAAGCAGACCACCCGAGTAGATACTATTACAGCAACTGCCATCAAATGGGTCATCAGAGGTCGCTAGTCAAGGTATCTATCCAATAACGTCTCTCAGAAGCACATTCATTTGTCTCAGACCCTTGCCATATCTATCCCACTGTTCTGAAAGCACTGGGACTCGAATTCGAAGGTGGAGTTCGCAAACTTCGCAAACCTTTTGGACAGTTACTAACAGTTCATGGATTCACACTAGCAAATCGAGTCAGTGGCTAAGTCTACTATGCTTGTAATGGAGACAGCTAGAGCCGTAATATCAAATGCATGCTAGTGGACAAATAGGAGTGGCCGTCGCATAGCGATCATTTGATTATAAGTGCCATGCCTAATCATACATAAATTGTAATCCTATCAACTCGATAAACGTCAGCAGAAATAGACGATAAGGCGGTTGCTATTAATACGCAACATGCTAACTTATCCATGACTGCAAAATAGGGCTGGCCAATAGCCAAGAAAAGCAAATCTACTCTCTTCTGTGCCTTTGATGCTAAACTCACGCACAAGGACTTGAGTAGTGGTTATGCCATGGCATCCAATTGAATGGGTGTTTTAGCAGGTAGGAGAGGTATTGAAATAGGTTGAATAATATGTGAAAGGCTAGTATTCTTCATCCATCAAACTCCTCCAAAAACCTTTCGTCCTCCGTCTGCACCCTGTTCTTCAGCAGCCGCGAACTCTCCGGCAGCACCCAACTGTGCCCGCACTTGGCCAGCTGTCCGAACGAACTGGTGCACATCATCACAGCCAGCATCTTGGTCTCGCCCTGGTCGGGTGTGAGCTGGTAGACTGCCCGGTTGTACCCGCAGGAGGGGCACTCGACCTCCACGCTGGGCATGGTGGGGTCGAAGATGTAGGCCTGTTCGGGCACGTATTTCTTGGAGCCTGGATAGAGACAGGGTTACCTACTTGCAGCTACTTGCTGTAGAGCAGACAGTCCTCGCCCTCCTTCTCGCTGTAGTCGAAGTAGCGCGGGGCCATGCATCTTTCGCACCAGAAATCCAGGATGTGGCCATTGCCGTGGGCGGGCTTGAGGAGGGTCTTGCACTCGTGGCAGAAACGCATGCCGTAGACCTGCTTGGTCATGATGCGCCTTTTGTACTACTCCTACTCCTTGCTGGTCTCTCGCGGTCTCTACCTGGGGCGGCCTTAGTCCATCATCATTATAACACACTACGTAAATAATATCAATTCCATCTTTCAAATTATTTGGCACTTTTGTCCACTCCTGACCCCCACCCAATTTTAGCTGCGCAGACTCATCGCGTGGTCGTCTACAGTTCGCTCGTACAAAGCAACCACAGGCCGATGGTCACTGCCCAAGATCTCATACTAGCAGAAGTAGCGGAGCCTAGTCAGCTTGCCACCCCTGCGGTGGAAAATACGGTCAGTCCACCCCGGAATACGATCATTGTTATACTACCTACTACTGACCCCTGAATACCAGCCGCATTACCTATCTTATAAGTAGGAGGGAAGGTGATGACCCCTTCCTCGAACTTGCTGAGAAAGGCGGACAAAGGTTCCCCCTGGTTGCTGAGCTGCTCGTCGGCCAACTTGCACAGATAGTTCATTTAGCTATCGGTGTTGAGCCTGCCCTCGATGGACTTCTTGTACTCAGCCTTCCCCATCTAGATGCGGTAGTTGAAGTCGCCCAGAAAGATGACCTACCCGTGTTCTTTCATGACGATCTAGTGCAGGATGCGGTTGATGGTCTCGTTTCGTTTGGGGGTCTACTCTTGGTTGGCCGCCAGATGGCAGTTGATGAACTGGAATGCCTGTCCCAGCAATGAAAACGAGATACTTATGGCGCCTTTGTTGCCCATCAGACTGCATGGCCCTCCTGCCCTCAGCTTCTCTTTGCTCTCCATCTCGAAATACCCTCGCAGTGGTTCCTTGATGAGCACTGCGATATGCAACCCTCGCATCGTTTGGGACGTCGCTAAGAAATGAGATGTGCAGTGTTCAACAAGCATACCTTACCAAATCTCCTTGGCCTCGCAGCAGAAGGAAGCAACCAGTGATCGCTAACACTCCTGAGTGCCAAAGAATATGATGTCAGGAAGCGGAGTCAGACGTGGTGAGGTGAACAGCTGAGTGAGCGAGGTGTGGGGCGGGAGCGAGCCGAAGAGATTCCACGTGATGGCGGCAATAGTGATTTTCTAGTGCGGGGCGGTGAGGTGGAACTTAGTATGCTGTTCGGATTATTATCTCATCTACGTTATATTTTTAAAGGCAAATGCCTCTAAGTGTTGGATAAGATTGATACAACATACCACCTATTTCTGCTGCTGAACTGCAATTCTACAGCACCATTCAGCACAAGCATCTTTATAAAGTATCCAGAGGTCATCTGGGTGGGATGAATGAATGCAGGCCAAAACTTGAAAGGCAATTGCAAGATTTGAAAAAGGAAGTACGTGGTCAGTGCTTGTTCCCACCTCCACTATTCCTGTTCCCACTTCCACTATCCCTTTAGGTATTACTGTATAAACCAGTATTTCTAACCTACCTTTCCATAATAGCTAACGGTCGGCTAGTGTAGCCTTTATTTATCGCTATTAAACACTAGCCCCAAATCTGCTGTAATATTACGCTTAGCGACATCTTGAGATGCCGCCCGCTGTTCGCTTGCCCTACCTCCTCTGCAGCCAAAGCTACCTCTCATGACAGACAGTGGGCGTTTAACCTAATTTCTAGATAAGATAAACAAATGGTGTGTCCAACCATCATAAAGTACTATCTACAAAAGCCTTTCGAACAATTTCTCACCAGATAGTATGCCTGGACAAAGGTTAGAAAATAAGAAGAGATAAACATACCAAATTCTATTAGTGCCATCATGTGACAGTGCTATGTTGATTCGCTATAATCATAGCTAAGACGATGCCTTGAATCATAGCTAGCAAAGAAAATCTGGAGAAATCGTCAAAACGTCTAAAATAATAGGTTAAGACTTGATCGTTCCATGCGACAGATGCAATCACTATAATAACATCGGACGAATCAGAAGGAGATGTAGAAAAGATACAAACCGTGAAGCGATAGGCTGAGAAACCGATCGACAAGATACTCAAGAACTAGAAAACATAAATCAGAGATAAAAAGACGCCCTACAGAGCCCACCGGGTCATGTATTGCTGAACAATATCTAAACCCTCCTCCAGGCGGTCTCAACACCATGCGGATTCTGTACGACCTTGTAAAACCCCTGTCTTAAATTCGAAAATAAGAATGCCCAAGTATTTTCTCATACTGCTAGCTTGTCTATAAAACTCTAGAAGATAACTAGTCTAAACTTGATTTAGCAAATCCAACCAAAGGCAAGATATGCTGATAAATGCTGATTTGTACACACTTGCTATGCCTAATAAAGATCATAGTTTTACATCATCTCCAGTATTTTGTGCTATCATCATGCTATATAGTCAAAGCTATCAAATACTTCTAGGGTCGCTTATGTTAACGACTTAGACTACATTTTAGGTTGGAGGACATAGGCAGTTTGGTGCATTTGTTGTGGGAAATTCCATCAGAAGATTTTCCATTTAAGGCTCTGCTTTTTTATCAAGCAAATATTCCGATGATTTTTAAGGATATTTCATCAAATTGGTGGCTTAGGATCCCAAAGGCTAAACGGGTAGCCCAATATCATCGAAATAAAATAACTTCGGATTAGCAATCATAGAATTATCCCTAAAGTTGATGAAGGAAAAGCTCCGTCAAAACCACATACGATTCTCAAAATATACTTACTTACAATCCCAAAACTTGCAGTTTTCGAAGGAATCGATAGGAAGTGAGATTTCAGGCAATAACGTCCTTTAAATGATAGAAAAATCATCAAAAAACCAGCTCATATCGAATCCAACAATAAACAGCATAAACCCTTTTGATAGCTTTATTGTCAACAACTCCAAAAGCAATAAAAAATAATATAAAAGTAAATAACGGCATGATTCGTCACACTCTTCCATACCGCATAAAGCTCCCATAGGCACAAGCTACCCATATACTCCAGCTATCAGCCAGCAGTGACGAATAGCAGAGGTTGGTTTGCAGTTCCGCGCAAAAGGATGAAGATATGGGGCTGAGAAAGCTTATAAAGTTTATTTGTTCTCTCAATATAATTTAATCATAGAGTTATCAGACAATGAACATTTCTAAAGATCACCAGCCCAAGAGAAGGTTCACTGGCTCCAACCCCCAATTCCACCTCAAAAACATGCCCTTCCTCGCACCCCACCCCACAACCCCCCACCACAACAAGGGCAAAGTCAGAATCGAACAGTATTAGTACGATGAGGAGAACAAGCTGGGAGAAGGCTTTACCAGCAAGGTATACCTTGGACGCAGAATTGACGACCCAAACAGCCAGTTCGCAATCAAAGTGGTCGATAAACGTAAACTTGGCAAAATCAAATAGAACCTTGAACTGTTAAAACAAGAAATGGCCATCCACAAGCAGCTGGACCACCCCAACATCGTCAAGTGCCACGAAATCATCGAAAAAACCAACTTTTACTACTTCGTACTCTAGTACTGCTCACACGGCACTTTGGACACCTTCATCAAGAAGCATGAAAAACTGACCGAGACCACAGCTATCGGCATCATTGAGCAGGTCATGGCTGGCTATAAGTATCTCATGAAGCAGAAAGTTCTGCATAGGGACTTGAAACCTCCCAATATCCTCAAATCTGGACCCAATTGGAAAATCGCTGATTTCGGGTTTTCAGTAATTGGCAAAAAGAGTTTGCTTGGAGAAATCAATGTTGGAACGCCCGCTTATATGGCACCAGAGGCTCTAGAGAGAACTTACTATTCTCCGAAAACAGATTTCTTTGCACTTGGAGTGCTTTGTTACGAAATGCTATTTGGAGTGACTCCGTGGCAGCATAAAAACTAAAAGATGCTACTGCAACTCATCAAATAAACCAAAATAAAGTAAGAGCAGTTAGAATGCTTAAAGAATGCTAATTTGGCACTGTTTATCAAAAGTTGCTGCGAATCTAACTAGCGTAAAAGAATGAGCCAATAGTAATTTGAAAATTTCAGTTTTTGGAAAGAATCCAAAAAAGAAGAGTCTCAGTAGCCGTTACCTCTCAATTAAACAAACAAACCTAAAAACAGTGGTTTTTGTGATCTGCTAAGTATTGACAAATTGGGCGTAAAGGACGATCCAAGCACCTGCTATTCTAAAACTAGCAAGGCAAGTAACAGTACCTCAACCATTGGACTCTCCCTTTCTTCAAAGAAGGTTTCGAGTTAGTTCTTGCTTTAAGGCAACACTGCTGTACTTTAGAGAGAATTGTACTATGCTACAGTCATTTACATCCTTTTGAAAAACAACTCCTGCTTGCTTTTCGAACAAAGCGAAGAAAAGGAACTCTTTATGTGCCTTCTGAGCAAACACGCAGGTTACATAATCAGAAGAATCAAGCACAGCAAAGTGAATTACTTGTGTTTGAAGAAATGGTAAGAGTACTGCCTAACTGAAGCTTACCTTAACTTGGCTGGCGAGGCGACTGATATCCAAAATAGGGTACTTGAGATAACCAGTGCCGAGATAAAAAGGAGGAGCATTGCTATTATTCGTCAGATAAACAGTAAGTTCGATGAACTTACCTATGACAAACATCTCTCCTTGGCCACTGTTAACAATTTGAAGGCTTATTTGGTCTAAGTTATGAAGCGTCTAATCCTTAGACATGAGTCTCTGGATGTGAGCTCAAAAGAGAATATTTTAACAATCAAAGTTTTGGAATATTTGATGAAGTATTTCAAATATTTGGGAGAAGTGACTGCCACGACTGAGCAAAGTAGGGCGATCGCAATAAAGAGAGAGTTCAAAGACCGTAGCTAATTATAGGAAGATTTTGGATTATCCAAAACATGTCTGGAATAATTTGAATGCCTCAAATAACAGATCACTGCAATTCGCATCTGATCCGTGTTATTGAACCATTGGTTAATGATTTAAACAATCTATGTCTACAATCATTTAGTAATGATTTTGCTACTTGTGCTGCCAATCAAGCACTGTATGAGAGTAAATTGTGCTTTTGGGTGGATATGTTAATATTTTCGTATAAATTGAGAGATTAATGGGTGGGTTCGGCGAATATCGGTCTAGTGCTAGTTGTGGATTCTGTTTAGTCGAACTAATTATCGAGGGTGGCTTTGAAATCGATGTGGTCTCCGAAGTTGCCTGGACGAGTGGGACTCACAATGAAATCTGGTTTATGGAATGGTTGCCTTTAGGTTGTTCGTTGTAAACTTTGATCAACCCAATGTTGAAAGAACTTTCTGAGTGCAGTTTGGTTTACTTGGATTGAGAGAGGGGAATTTCCTCATGATTGAAGACAACATTCTTTCAATTAAATTTGATTGAACCTATCCCTTCGATATTGCGAGGGAGCTAGAATTAGTGAAAAGTGATAAATTCTTAAATATCGTTCGATCAGATGATGCCAATCTTTGAGGCGATTGAGACAGCTTCATCTTCGGGTCTTAGTCTGATGAAGGCTTTCTTTTTGCCATCGGGGCGCACTAAGGTGTTCACTGAACGGGGCACTACGTTGAAGATATCTTTGAAAGCCTTTTTGATTTGGACCTTGTTTGCCAGATTATGCACCAAGAAAGTTAGAGTATTCCTCTCGGTCATGGACTTGTTAGCCTTCTCAGTGTTGTAGGGTTGAACAAGAACCGAGTACTTATCGAACTTGGCCGGCAGTTTAAGTGCTGCAGTTGTGCGTTCATATTTGGGCTTGGAGGCGACCCTCAGAGTCCTGGGCTTGTAGAAGCGGAGTGAGCTTCTGACTTTGTACTTTCTCCTGAGCACTCCCTTTTTGGCAGCCTTGGCGGTTTTGGCGGCTTTGGCAACTTGAGGGGCTTTGGTGGTCATAATTGATGGCGATTAAATTAATTAATATATTAAATCGTTAGTTAGAATGGAAGGGGTCAGTTAGATATCTTCGAACGCCAAATCAAGCCATCGCATCTAAATGCTCATGCTTCTCATTCTGGTACCTTTGTGAAAACTCAGCACATTTCTGCCTGGGCATGTCTCATCAAAAGCGACTATAACTTTGTGTTCATCATGTTCGCATATTTCTACATCGTCAGCCGCAAAGATTCAGTCTCACTCACCATAGTACCTGTTTTGTTAGTTAGATCTTCTATCTTGTAATACTTCTGCTTGTTATGGATCTGATTTTCTATCTGTTTGTGACTTCGAGCTGGATGGCGACTGAGGAGAAGAATTCAGTGTGGAATGGCTTGAAAGGAGCCCATGGTTTTGCCATCTTCTGCTCAATCTTAATCTCTATCCTCAAGGTATCAGATTTCTCATAAAGGTGCCTTTAGTATGGCTTCTCTACTCTTTCAGAAAGTCAGTCGAAATGAAATGAATGATGTGCATTTTCTTGATATTGACTATCTGGTCTCAGCTAAAAGTCAGCAATATTGATGTATTTTTGCGCATATCAAATGGTGAAGGCAAGCAAAACCTTGAGCCTCTTGTTCAGAACTCTGGCCTAGGCCTCACGCTCAAGATTTATCTCGAAGTCTGATTTCTACTATTCGAACATACTCTATATGCCCTTCATACCCTAGACTCCTAAGTCTTATTCCTTGAGTTAAATGCCGGTCTCAGTTTAGAAAAATCCTGCGCTTTTGAGGTCCATCATCTATACTTCATCTTGGTTGTAGTACTTCGCCATAAACTTTTTGACGGCTTCATCAGGGGTCTCATTCTTTTCCTCCTTGGGCTTCTTTACCACGTCGAATTCTCTAGCTCGGATGACAAAGCTGAAGGTTTATACTTGTTTCTATTACTTACTCGATTATTCTTCCTACTCAAATCTGCGATTGGAGACCTCCTCTTCCACGTAGCAGGTATTCATCAACAAAGACTTGAGTTCTTCAAGTTTGCCCAAACTCTAATCTCTTTGGCTTTGCTTGATGTTCATAAACACTCTGACCTTCGCGTGTTTGTTCGACAACTCCTTGATTTGCCTGATCTTGATGATCATATCATTTTTATTGAGGTTGGGCGAGACTTTGATGTTTTTGGTTGAAATGGCTCTAGTCTACTCTAGTTTAGTGTTTGGGTACCTTTCGTTTGGACTTTGCTCACTACCTCTTCGTAAAATCGAGACAGCACTCTGTTCCTGAAATCGACTGCCCTGCAAACCATCGGGTTACTAGTTTTGTTTATTAGCACCATATCCAGCTTCAACCCATTCGCTTTTCTCCTCGCCTCTGAGGCAGTGTATATACCAATCACTCGTCCCCCATCATCGACAAGTTTGACCAACCCACTGGTCTGAACTTGCTCATTGTGAAGCTGAAACTTCTCGTGAAGGAGGCCACACATCGTAGCGTAGTCTTAGTTCGAATAGTCCTCAAGTTTGAACTTGCTGAAGCGGAAAATAGGTCTTAGCAGAATTTTCATCATGATTAAATATCAATTATAAACCTCACCATTTGTTTTATTGGCTAGAGCTTCAACCCTTGGGCTTGGCTTCTTCATTATAGAATGATGGCAGGTGGGCTAATCGTCATTATCTTGGATTTAGCAGCTGACCAAAACAGCCAAATTGACCAAAATAGATAGCCCAAGAAATTTAG
>Ga0316217_10001550_pt1 | contig 29559 bp, 38 predicted proteins | sample 1anoAmetaG_FD_203633 | JGI IMG/M metagenome (GOLD analysis project Ga0316217, IMG submission 203633) | Freshwater microbial communities from Trout Bog Lake, Wisconsin, USA - 1anoA | ecosystem: Environmental > Aquatic > Freshwater > Lake > Hypolimnion/Profundal zone | place: USA: Wisconsin... | reverse complement strand
CTGACCCCCGGCGTGAAGCCGGAGGCCAGCCTGCTCGAGCACCAGACGAGCACCGGCGGGCGTAACGCCCACGGCCGCATCACCAGCCGGTTCCGCGGCGGTGGACACAAGCAGCGCTACCGAATCATCGACTGGCGCCGCGACAAGATCGGCGTCCCCGCGACGGTGGCGACCATCGAGTACGACCCGAACCGGACGGCCCGCATCGCGCTCCTGCACTACGCAGACGGCGAGAAGCGGTACATCCTCGCCCCCGACGGCCTCGCCAAGGGGGACAAGATCGTCTCGAGCCGCAACGCCGACATCAAGCCCGGCAACGCGATGCCCCTCCGCTACATCCCGCTCGGCACCACGGTGCACAACATCGAGATGAAGAAGGGGAAGGGGGGCCAGCTCGTCCGGTCCGCCGGCTCGTCGGCCTCGCTCATGGCGAAGGACGGCGACTACGCGCAGCTGCGCATGCCCTCCGGCGAGGTCCGCATGATCCACCTCGAGTGCCGCGCCGTCATCGGCCAGGTCTCGAACCTGGACCACGGCAACATCTCGCTCGGCAAGGCGGGGCGCTCGCGCTGGCTCGGCAAGCGCCCGCACAACCGCGGCGTCACGATGAACCCGGTCGACCACCCGATGGGCGGCGGCGAAGGCCGCACCTCCGGCGGGCGTCACCCGTGCTCGCCGTGGGGTCAGCTCGCCAAGGGTCTCAAGACCCGCAACAACAAGCGCACTGACAACATGATCGTCAAGCGCCGCGGCCAGAAGGGCTAGGCCGCGTGTCCGTCTCGCACTATTTCGTATCGTTGAAACTGGAGTTTTAAGAGCATGCCGCGTTCGATCAAGAAGGGCGCTTTCGTCGACGGACATCTGGCCGAGAAGATCGCCTCCGCCGGCGCAGCCCAGAGCAAGAAGGTCATCAAGACGTGGTCGCGCCGCAGCACGATCACGCCGGACGCGATCGGGCTCACGTTCGCCGTGCACAACGGCCGAAAGTTCGTCCCCGTGTTCGTGACGGAGAACATGGTCGGGCACAAGCTCGGCGAGTTCGCCCCCACCCGCACCTTCCACGGTCACTCCGGTGACAAGAAGTCGAAGGTCAAGGGGGCAGCGGCCGCACCGGCGAGGTAGTCTCCACCTCGAGGGACGTCGCAGTACCGGGACGCCCGCGTCGTGCCTCCGAGAGGAGGCGCCGCGGGCGTGTCGTGTTTTGTGCGTTCGAGCTCGCCCGGGGTCGACACGTGTGGACACGGTGTCCACAGGTGTCGACTCGGGACCGACAGGTGAGGACATGGTGTCCTATCATCGACGCCGCGCCTCGACACGCCGACGTCATATCGGCCGGTTAGGGGGAGAGAGTTCGCGTGGTGAGGACACGGTGTCCGCTCGAATGCGTCTCGAGCGCATGCCTGGGGACACCGCGTCCACAGCTCGGCGCCGCGGACCTCCTGGCGCTCATCCCGGGCCGGGCTCGCCCGCGCCGCCGCGACCGGAGGGGCGGACGGCGCGTCGAAGGCTCGAAAGGCCGCGGCACGGAGACGAGCATCCCCGGGTGACAATGTGGTAGAGAATCCATGAGGTTGCCGGGGACGGGCCTCGCACCGCACCGGCCCCCCCCGTCGAGCTCGCCGCGCCCTGTCTCTTTTTCGCTTGCCAATCGGCAAGGCGCGCGTAATGTACGCCTCCCCGCGCCGCCCCTTGGGTGAACGTAGGGGTGAATCGCAAGTTGTTTCGTTCGTTTAGGCGGTCGTAACGGCCTCTCCCCCCGTCCTCGCAGCGTAACCACCGGACTTTGCCCCGAATACGGGCCCCGAACGGTGAGCACGCAGAAGGCCGGGCCCTCTCGCTCCTCCGCGCGTTGCGGTCTCGGCGGGTCGGTCGGGAGGTACGACGACGTCGAAAGGTCTAGAAGACATGGTCAGCAAGGCGATTGCGCGCTTCGCGCGGCTCAGCCCGCGTAAAGCCCGAGTTGTGGTCAACCTCGTCCGGGGCCGTCAAGCCGGTGAGGCTCTCCAGCTCCTCGAGTTCACCCAGAAGAGCGGTGCTCCCGTCCTCAAGAAGGTGATCGAGAGCGCGGTCGCGAACGCTCGGACGCAGAGCCCCGGGGTCGACCTCGACGCGCTCTTCATCGAGACCGCCTTCGTCGACAAGGCGCCCAACAAGCACATGCGCCGCTGGCGCCCGCGCGCCATGGGCCGCGCGACGCGTGTCCAGAAGGGCACGAGCCACATCACCGTCATCCTGGGCGAACGCCAAAACTAAGTTCTCGGCTCTCCGGAGAATCGAAATTCATGGGTCAGAAAGTTCATCCGTATGGCTTCCGCCTTGGCATCATCAAGACTTGGAACTCGAAGTGGTTCGAGGACAAGGCCTACGCCAAGTGGCTGCACGAAGACATCCGGATCAAGCGCGCGGTCAAGGACTACCTGATGAACGCGAACCTCGCGTCCGTCGAGGTTGAGCGCGCCGCGAACAAGGCGAAGGTCATCGTCTTCACCGCCCGGCCCGGGATGGTCATCGGCAAGGGCGGCAAGGGGATCGAGATCCTCAAGATCGGGAACCTGAAGACCGCGGCGAAGGGCGAGACGCTCTTCCCAGGGGTCCAGTCGTTCACCGACAACGAGGTCTTCATCGACGTCCAGGAGGTCCGCAAGGCCGAGACGAGCGCGCAGCTCGTCGCCGAGAACGTCTCGACCCAGCTCGAGCGCCGCGTGGCCTTCCGTCGCGCCATGAAGAAGGCGGTCGCCACGGCGATGAAGTTCGGCGCCAAGGGGATCCGCATCCGCTGCTCCGGCCGCCTCGGCGGCAGCGAGATGAGCCGCGTCGAGACGTACCGCGAGGGGCGCGTCCCCCTGCACACGCTCCGCGCCGACATCGAGTTCGGCCTCGCCGAAGCCAAGACCAAGTACGGCATCATCGGCGTCAAGGTCTGGATCTTCAAGGGCGAGGTCCTCCCCCGCCGCGTCCGCCGCGGCATCGCCTGAGCATTCTCCCCCCGAGCCGTCGCGTAGTGAGCGACGGCGCTCCCTGTCCCTCGAGAGCCTAGAGAACCAATGCTGTCCCCCAAGCGAACCAAGTACCGCAAGGTCCAGAAGGGCAACAACCGCGGCCTCGCGCAGCGCGGCGTCGACGTGTCCTTCGGCGACTTCGGCATGCAGTGCACCGAGCCCGGCCGCCTGACCGCACGACAGATCGAGGCCGCCCGCATGGCGATCACGCGTCACGTGAAGCGCGCGGGCAAGCTCTGGATTCGCATCTTCCCCGACCGCCCCGTCACCAAGAAGCCCCTCGAAGTCCGCATGGGTGGAGGCAAGGGTGGCGTCGAGGAGTGGGCGGCCGACGTCCGCCCCGGGCGCGTCATGTACGAGATCTCCGGCGTCGACGAGAAGACGGCGAAGGAGGCCTTCCGCCTGGCGGGTCACAAGCTCCCGGTCGGCTACAAGCTCTTGGCACGAGGAGTGGTCTGATGAAGGCGAAGGACATGCGTGAGAAGTCTGTGGAGGACCTGGTCGAGCTCGAGAAGAGCCTCGTCAAGGACGCCTTCCAGGCGCGCTTCAAGAACTTCACCAACCGCCTCGACGACACGGCTTCGATCAAGAAGGCTCGCCGCGACATCGCGCGCGTCAAGACGCTCCTCGCGGAGCGCGCCAACATCGGCGAGGCGACCCCGACCAAGGCGGAGGCCCCCAAGCCCGTCGCCGCGAAGCCGGCCGCAGCCAAGGCCCCGAAGGCCGCCCCCAAGGCCGCTACCAAGTCCAAGGCGAAGGCCGCAAAGAGCAGTGAGGCGAGCAAATGAGTGAGACGACACAGGCCGCCTCGGCAGAGAAGGCCCAGAGCGAGCACAGCACGACCGGCCACCGTCGCAAGATGGTCGGCAAGGTCATCCGCGACAAGATGGACAAGACCGTGACGGTCGAGGTCGTGAGCTCACGCCGCGACCCGCTCTACGGCAAGTACGTCCGGACGCGCGCGCGCTTCAAGGCGCACGACGAGAAGAACGAGATGAAGATCGGCGACCAGGTCGAGATCCAGGAGCACAGGCCCCTGTCGCGCGACAAGCGCTTCATCGTGACGCGTCTGCTCAAGAAGTTCGTCGAGGAATGAGAGGCTGATTTCATGATTCAGATGCGAACCAACCTGGACGTCGCCGACAACTCCGGCGCCAAGCGGGTCCAGTGCGTCAAGGTCCTCGGCGGGTCCCGCCGTCGCTATGCGACGATCGGCGACGTCATCATCGTGTCCATCCAGGAGGCCCTCCCGGGCGCCAAGGTGAAGAAGGGCGAGACCGCGAAGGCGGTCGTCGTCCGCACCCGGCGCGAGCAGGGGCGCTCGGACGGCAGCTACATCAAGTTCGACACGAACAGCGCGGTGCTCATCAACGCGCAGCTCGAGCCGATCGGCACGCGCATCTTTGGGCCAGTCGCCCGTGAGCTCCGCGGCAAGAAGTTCATGAAGATCATCTCGCTGGCGCCGGAGGTGCTGTGATGGCGGCGCGTCTCAAGACGGGCGACCTCGTGGTCGTCATCAGCGGCAAGAACAAGGGCAAGCAGGGGAAGATCGCGCGCATCCTCGCCGACAACGACCGCGTCGTCGTCGAGGGGGTGAACCTCATCAAGCGCCACCTGAAGCCCACCGCGAAGGTCCCGCAGGGCGGCATCCTCGAGAAGGAAGCCCCGCTGCACGCGTCGAAGGTGATGCCGGTCGACCCGAAGACGGGGAAGCCGACGCGCGTCCGTTTCACGACGGACGCCAAGGGGAACAAGACCCGCGTTGCGGTGAAGAGCGGCGAAGAGCTGTCGAACAACGCGCGTGAAGGCAAAGGGAGCTCGGAGTAAGGGTCATGGCCGACAAGAGCGAAAAGGCAGAGAAGACCACCGAGAAGAAGCCGAAGAAGGCGCCGGCGGAGAAGGCTGCAGGCAAGGGCGACCGCAAGGGCGGCGCGTCCAAGCATGGTGACGAGAAGGCCGTCAAGGTCGTCTCGAACACCGTAGCCATCGCCCCGCGCTTCGCGGAGAAGTACCAGAAGGACGTGACGGCGGCGCTGACCAAGCAGTTCAGCTACACGAACCCGAACCAGGTTCCCCGCCTGCAGAAGATCGTCATCAACATGGGCCTCGGCGCCGCCGTGACCAACCCGAAGATCGTCGACGCGGCGGTGGAAGAGCTCCGCGCGATCACCGGGCAGAAGCCGGTCGTGACCCGCGCCAAGAAGGCGATCGCGAGCTTCAAGCTCCGGGCGGGCATCCCCATCGGCGCGATGGTGACCCTGCGCAGCGGACGGATGTGGGAGTTCTTGGACCGCCTCATCACCCTGGCGCTCCCGCGTACGCGCGACTTCCGCGGCGTCTCTCGCAAGGCGTTCGACGGCAAGGGGAACTACACCCTCGGCCTCCGCGAGCAGATCATCTTCCCCGAGATCAACTACGACCGCATCGACGTCATCAAGGGGCTCAACATCAGCTTCGTGACCACGGCGCGGACGGACGAAGAGGGGCGTGCCCTCCTCCAGCACCTCGGGATGCCGTTCCGGGCTGCCTGATCCCCGGACCCATCCTTCGCATCAAAGCTCTCGTAATCGAATCACTGAGGACAACAAATGGCTCGTGCTTGTCAGTTCGCAAAGCTAAACCGCGCACCGAAGTTCGCGGTCCGCGTGCGCAGCCGCTGCAAGGTGTGCGGTCGCGCGCGTGGGTACTATCGCAAGTTCGAGCTGTGCAGAATTTGCTTCCGGCTCCTTGCGCTCCGCGGGGAAGTCCCCGGCGTCATCAAGGCGAGTTGGTAAAGGCGGTGATGACATGATGACCGATCCGATCGCGGACATGTTGACCCGCATCCGCAACGCCGCCCTCGCGCGGCACGACCGTACCGAGATGCCGTACTCCCGTCTGAAGGAGCACGTCGCACGAGTCCTCAAGAGCGAGGGCTTCGTGGACGACGTCCGCGTCAGCGAGGGCGAAGGCCACAAGCAGTTGACGGTGATCCTCCGCTACGGGCGGGACAAGCAGAGCGCCCTGGACGGCGTCCGGCGCGTCTCGACGCCTGGCCGCCGGGTCTACGTTCGACACGACCGCATCCCGCGCGTCCTCTCGGGCATGGGGGTCTCGATCCTCAGCACGAGCCACGGGGTCATGACCGACAAGGACGCGCGCAAGCAGCGCGTCGGCGGCGAGCTGATCTGCGAGGTCTGGTAAGCATCATGAGCGCTCAAACCACCACCAACGACTCCGCCAAGCCGGCGACCCCGGGGCTCCGCCTCTCGCGCGTCGGCAAGCGTCCCGTGGACCTCCCGAAGGGGGTCACGGCCGTCATCGCGAAGGGGAGCATCGAGATCAAGGGGCCGAAGGGCCAGCTGACTCGCATCCTCCCCCCGAACGTCGACGTGAAGATCGACGCCGGGAAGGTCACCGTCCAGCCGACGATCGTCGGCCGCGACGGCGCCCGCTTCCAGGGCCTCACCCGCGCCCTCATCCAGAGCATGGCGACGGGGGCCGGCACCGGCTACGTCCGCACCCTGCAGCTGGTCGGCACGGGCTACCGCGCCGAGGTCAAGGGGACGACGCTGAACCTCCTCCTCGGCTTCTCGCACCCCATCGCCTTCCCGATCCCGGCGGGCATCAAGGTCGAGATCCCGGCCGACTCGAAGGGGACGCTGCTCGTCCTCACGGGCGCCGACAAGGAGAAGATGGGGCAGACTGCCGCCAAGATCCGCGGCTTTCGTCCGCCGGAGCCCTACGGTGGCAAGGGTGTGCGTTACCAGGGCGAGAAGGTCCGCGAGAAGGCGGGCAAGGCCGGCAAGGGCGGGAAGTAGGAGGACGTCATGGCAATGCAAATCGTAGGACGCGAGCGGAGGAAGCTCCGTATCCGTCGCAAGATCAGCGGGAGCCTCGAGCGCCCCCGGCTCACCGTCTTCCGCAGCAGCAAGCACATCTACGCTCAGGTCGTGGACGACGCGGCGGGCACCACCATCGCGCACGCCTCGACGCTCACGCGCGAGGTCCGCGCGGCGGCCGAGGAGGCGACCAAGAGCGACGCGGCCAAGCAGGTCGGCGCCGCGATCGCGAAGCTCCTCCTCTCGAAGGGGATCGACAAGGTCGTCTTCGACAGGAACGGCTACCTCTATCACGGGCGCGTCCGCGCCCTGGCCGACGCGGCGCGCGAGGCCGGTCTCAAGTTCTGAGTTTCCCCCCCGCTCTCCCGGCGCCCGTGCGGACGCCAGGCGGCGGGGCGTCAATTCTCCCGGAGTAAATATCTCATGGCGTTCGAACAGATCGATGACGAGAAGCTGAAGGAGCGCGTCATCCACATCAACCGCGTGGCCAAGGTCGTCAAGGGCGGCCGGCGTTTCTCCTTCGCGGCGCTCATCGTCGTCGGAGACGAGGCGGGGCACGTCGGCGTCGGTCTGGGCAAGGCGAACGAGGTCCCTGAGGCGATCCGCAAGGGGAATGATCAGGCCAGGAAGAACGTCTTCCGGGTGCCCCTCGAGGGGGTGACGATCCCGCACGATGCCCTCGGGCACTTCGGGGCCGGCAAGGTCTTCCTCCGCCCGGCTTCGGCCGGGACCGGCGTCATCGCCGGCGGCGCCGTGCGCGCCGTCGTCGAGAGCGCCGGGATCCACGACATCCTCACCAAGTGCATCGGCAGCGCGAACCCGCACAACGTCGTCCGCGCGACGATCACGGCTCTCAAGTCGCTGAAGAGCGTCGAGCAGATCGCCAGCAAGCGCGGCAAGCAGCCGATGGACATCCTCACGCTCGACCCGAAGAAGGCGGCGGCCAAGGCCGCGGTCTCCAGCGCCAAGCTCCCCGAGGTGACGCCGTGAGCGCGACCGAGAAGCAGCTCCACGTCGTGCAGACGCACAGCGTGATCGGCGAGCCCGACTCATTCCGCGTCACCATCCGCGGCCTTGGCCTCAAGGGGCCGGGCTCGAAGGTGACCGTCGCGAACACCCCGTCGTTCCGTGGTGCCATCAAGAAGGTGATGCACCTGGTGACGGTCACGGAGGTCGACGCCCCCGTCGCCTCCAAGAAGAAGGCTTCCTGAGACCCATCGCGGTCCGCAGCACGGAATTCAAGGGTAGATCGTCATGGCTGACACGCTGAGCAAACTCGCCAAGCCCGCAGGGGCCACCAAGAAGAAGACCCGCAAGGGGCGCGGCGTGGGGTCGGGCCTCGGGAAGACCGCCGGTCGCGGGCAGAAGGGGCAGTACGCCCGGACGCGCGGCTTCAAGCCGCACTTCGAGGGCGGTCAGACGCCCATCCAGCGTCGCCTGCCGAAGCGCGGCTTCAACAACCCGTTCCCCGCGAAGATCGCCGAGGTCAACGTCGGCGACCTCGAGATCTTCGCCGCCGGCACGAACGTCGACGAGCGCGCGCTGCGCGAGAAGGGCCTCATCAAGGGGCGCTTCGACCGCCTCAAGGTGCTCGGCTCGGGCGATCTCTCCAAGAGCGTCACCGTGACCGCCCACGCCTTCTCCAAGGCGGCCGCCGAGAAGATCACCAAGGCCGGCGGCAAGGTCAACGTCGCGGCTCCGGCCAACGCGACGGCGCCGTAAGAACCGCCCATGAGCGCGTTCTCCGGCTTCGCGAACATCACGAAGGTGCCGGAGCTGCGTAAGCGGCTCCTGTTCACGCTCGGGATGCTCGCGGTCTACCGCGTCGGGGTCTTCGTGACCATTCCCGGCGTGGACCGGAACGTCATGGCCGCGGTCGTCTCCAAACAGGGGGGCGGACTGCTCGGCCTGTTCAACATGTTCAGCGGCGGCGCGCTGAGCAACCTGTCGATCTTCGCGCTCGGCATCATGCCGTATGTCAGCGCCAGCATCATCCTGCAGCTCCTCACGATGGTGTGGAAGCCGCTCGACGAGCTCCGCAAGGAGGGCGAGCAGGGGACGCGGAAGATCAACCAGTACACGCGCTACGGGACGGTCGTCCTGTCGCTCGTGCAGAGCTTCGGCATGGCGCTGAGCCTCGAGGCCCTGAACAACGGCGACCTCTCGGACACCTCTCGCGTCGGTGACGTCGTCACGCACCCGGGGTGGGGCTTCCGGCTGATGAGCATGCTGACGCTCACGACCGGCACGGCCTTCATCATGTGGGTCGGCGAGCAGATCACCGAGCGCGGCATCGGCAACGGCATCTCGCTCATCATCTTCGCGGGCATCGTCGACGGGATCCCGGGCGGCGTGTTTCAGTACTTCGAGACGAACAAGGGGAACATCCAGCCCCTGTCGCTCGCGGCTGTGACGGCGATCATCCTGCTGACGGTGGCGACGATCGTCTTCTTCGAGCGCGGCCAGCGCAAGATCCCCATCTACTACGCGCGGCGAACGGTAGGTCGGCGCGTCTACGGCGGGCAGACGGCGCACCTGCCGCTCCGGGTGAACACCGCCGGGACGATCCCCCCGATCTTCGCCTCATCGCTCCTGATGTTCCCGGCGACGCTGGCGAACTTCAAGATCCCGGGGATGGCGCAGCTTCAGTCGATGCTCCAGCGCGGCGACTGGCTCTTCAACACCTTCTACGTCCTGCTGATCATCTTCTTCTGTTACTTCTACACGGCGGTCACCTTCCAGCCGGTGGATGTCGCGGACAACCTGAAGAAGCAGCAGGCGTTCATCCCGAACATCCGGCAGGGGAAGCAGACGGCGGACTACATCGAGCACGTCCTCTCGCGGATCACGCTCGGGGGCGCGTTCTACGTCGCGGCGGTGTGCGTGGTCCCGTCGATCATCACCGAGGCCTTCCACGTCCCGTTCCGCTGGGGCGGCACCTCAATCATGATCGTGGTCGGCGTCGCGCTCGACACCGTCAGCCAGATCGAGGCGCACCTGATCACCCGTAACTACGAGGGTCTTTCGGGCGGCGGCGGGAAGGTCACGCGCGTCCGCGGACGGAGGGACATATGAGGGTCGTGTTTGTGGGTCCGCCGGGGGCGGGCAAGGGGACACAGGCAAAGGTACTCTGCGAGCGCTGGGCGATCCCTCAGATCTCCACCGGCGACATGCTCCGGGCCGCCAAGGCGGCCGGGAAGCTTCCCGCGGAGCTGGTGGCGCAGATGGCCTCCGGCGGTCTCGTCCCGGACGAGGTCGTGGTCGGGCTCATCGGCGACCGGACGCTCCAGGCCGACGCTGCCCGGGGGTTCCTCCTCGACGGGTTCCCCAGGACGGTCCCGCAGGCGAGCGCGCTCGACACGCTCCTGTCCGGCCGGGGGCAGGCGCTCGACGCCGTCATCGCCCTCGAAGTACCGACCGAGCTGCTCATGGAGCGGGCCGTCCTGCGCCGGACCGATAAACGGACTGGACAGATCTACCACTTGAAGTATAGCTTGCCGCCCCCCGATGCGGAGCTCGAGCACCGCGCCGACGACCACGAAGACGTAGTCCGGAATCGCCTTGAAACGTACTCCCGGATGACGGCCGAGCTGCTCCCGTACTATGAGCAGCGCGGGCTCCTCCGCCGCGTCAACGGGGTGGGGGACGTCGCCGAGATCACCCAGCGCATCCTGTCCCTCGTCGACGCGAAGAAGACGTAAGCACCCGATCGCCCCTCCTTTCCCCTTACCTGTCCAGCGAATCCTTCCCCAAGTGAGCAACCATCGATGAGTGAACGTCGAGAGCGCAAGGAGCCGAAAGGCGACAAGCTCGAGTTCGACGGCGCCGTGCAAGAGGCGTTGCCGAACGCGATGTTCCGCGTCAAGTGCGACAACGGTCTGGTCGTGCTGGCGACGATCAGCGGCCGCATGCGCCAGTTCTATATCCGCATCCTCCCCGGTGACCGCGTCACGGTCGAGGTCAGCCCCTACGACCCCAGCCGGGGGCGCATCACCTACCGTCACAAGTGACCCGCGCACGTTCGCGCAGTCCCGGTCGCCGTCGACACAGAACAGCATCACCCAAGCGAGAGCAGCTATGAAGGTCCGTCCCAGCGTCAAGAAGATCTGCGACAAGTGCAAGGTGGTACGGCGCAAGGGCGTCGTGCGCATCATCTGCGAGAACCCCCGGCACAAGCAGCGGCAAGGCTAGGCCTATCCGGCCGGGCCCCCGAAAACCAAGGCTGTCTCTCCGCTTCACTATCCAGTAGGAACTCATCATGGCTCGTATCGCAGGCGTCGACCTTCCCCGTCACAAGCACATCGCGTATGCGCTCCCGTACCTCTTCGGCATCGGTCGCGCCCTCGCGCGTGAGATCTGCGCGAAGACGAACATCGCGCCCAACAAGATGACGGAGGAGCTGACCGAGAACGAGATCAAGCGGATCCGTGAGCTCCTCGAGGGGGAGTACAAGGTCGAGGGCGACCTGCGCCGCGAGGTGCAGATGAACATCAAGCGCCTGATGGACCTCGGCTGCTACCGGGGCCTCCGCCACCGTCGCGGCCTCCCCGTCAACGGTCAGCGGACGCACACCAACGCCCGCACCCGCAAGGGGCCGCGCAAGGGCGTCCTCTCTCGCGCGCGCACGCCGGCCAAGGCATAAGGTTTCGTACGCAGGTCAAGCACCAAGGATCCTCGAGCTATGTCGAACGTATCGCAGAACACCGGCAAGTCCGGCTCCGGGCCGCGCACGAAGGCCCCCAAGAAGAAGGTCAAGAAGAACGTCGCGACCGGGATCGCGTACGTCCAGTCGACCTTCAACAACACGGTCGTCACGATCACCGACGTGAACGGGAACACCGTGTCGTGGTCGAGCGCCGGCTCGCGCGGGTTCAAGGGCTCGCGCAAGAGCACGCCGTTCGCGGCGCAGCTCGCAGCCGAAGAGGCCGCGCGCCGCGCGATGGAGCACGGGATGCGCACGGTCGCCATCTTCGTGAAGGGGCCGGGCGCTGGCCGTGAGAGCGCCGTCCGCGCGCTCCACACCGTCGGCCTGAAGGTCGCGAACATCCGCGACATCACCCCGATCCCGCACAACGGCTGCCGCCCCCCCAAGCGCCGCCGCGTCTGAGGTTTTCGTTACCCGTTCCCTACCCAGGGTTCATTCGCGCCGCCTGTCGTGGGCGCACGCCGGGACGAAGGGCTCCTGCCCGTAAACCGGTTCCGTGAAGAGTCGAAGCTCGAGCCCACGCTCGGGTCAGCCTTCACAGAAACAGAGAGAGAACAGCATGGCTCGTTACATTGGTCCCGTCTGTCGCCTTTGCCGTCGCGAAGGCACCAAGCTCTTCCTCAAGGGGGAGCGCTGCTACACCGAGAAGTGCGCGGTGACGCGTCGGCAGTATCCGCCGGGCCAGCACGGCCAGGGGCGGATCAAGCTGTCCGAGTACGCTGTCCGCCTTCGCGAGAAGCAGAAGGTCCGCCGCGTGTACGGGATCCTCGAGCGGCAGTTCCGCAAGTACTACACCGAGGCGACGCACCGGAAGGGGCGTACGGGCGAGGAGATGCTCGGCATCCTCGAGAGCCGGCTGGACAACGTCGTCCACCGCCTCGGCTTCGCCGTCACCCGCGCCGAGGCCCGGCAGGTCGTCAAGCACAACCACGTGCTCGTCAACGGCAAGTCGGTCAACATCCCCAGCTACCTCCTGGAGCCGGGCGACAAGATCGAGATCCGCGAGAGCAGCCGCAAGATCGCGGCGATCTCGGCCGCGCTCGCGCAGGTCGAGAAGCGCGCACAGCTCTCCTGGCTCGAGCTCGACAAGGGGAACTTCGCCGGCGTCTACAAGGGACAGGCCGTGCGCGAAGAGCTCAACGAGCCGGCCATCCGCGAGCAGTACGTCGTCGAGTACTACAGCCGCTAGTCCGTAGAGTCTCTGCACCGCCCCGCGGGCAGGCGACGGGCACCCTCCGAGAGCGGGTTCAACGAGGGCGCCGGGATCGCCGCGCATTCACCTTCGATCGATACGAGAGGATCAACGCATGAACATCATCACTCGCAACTGGCGCGACCTTATCCGGCCGCGTGGCATCCAGATCGAGACCGAGACGCTGACCGAGTTCTACGGCCGCTTCACGTGCGAGCCGCTCGAGCGCGGGTACGGCATCACGCTCGGCAACTCGCTCCGGCGCATCCTCCTCTCGTCGCTCCAGGGCGCGGCCATCACCGCCGTGAAGCTCGACGGGGCGCTCCACGAGTTCACGACGATCAGCGACGTCGTCGAGGACGTGACGGATATCATCCTCAACCTGAAGGAGGTCGTCCTCAAGGCCGCCCAGGCCAAGACGTACACCGTCCGTATCGACAAGGAAGGCCCCGGGCCGGTCTACGCGCGGGACATCCAGCTCGTCGACGGTCTCCAGGTGCTGAACCCGGACCACCTCATCGCGACGCTCGACAAGAAGGGGCCCCTGTCGATGGAGCTCCACGTCAACGTCGGGCGCGGCTACGTCCCCGCCGACAAGAACAAGACGCCGACGATGTCCATCGGCACGATCCCGATCGACAGCCTCTTCGCCCCGATTCGCAAGGTGAACTACACCGTGACGAACGCGCGCGTTGGGCAGACGACCGACTACGACAAGCTGTCGCTCGAGGTCTGGACGAACGGGAGCGTGAAGCCCCAGGACGCGGTCGCCTACGCGGCGAAGATCCTGAAGGAGCAGCTCTCGATCTTCATCAACTTCGAGGAGACCGAGGAGACGGCCTACACCATCGGCAGCGCCGAGGACGAGCCGCTCAACGAGAACCTCTTCCGCTCGGTCGATGAGCTCGAGCTCTCGGTCCGCTCGGCAAACTGCCTCCAGAACGCCAACATCACCCTGATCGGAGAGCTCGTTCAGCGCTCGGAGCAGGACATGCTGAAGACGAAGAACTTCGGGCGCAAGAGCCTGAAGGAGATCAAGGAGATCCTCGCCAACATGGGGCTCTCCCTCGGCATGAAGATCGACAACTGGCCCCAGATGATCGAGCGCTGGAAGGCGCAGCAGGCTCAGGCCTGAGCGGTTTTCCGGCTCGTCGAAGAGTTTGATACCTGACGGGCGGCGGCTCCGGTCTCCGCCCCGCATAACGGATCGTTGAAGAGAAGGATTGGGTCATGCGCCACAAGAACGCCGGTCGTAAGTTCGATCGCAACACGAGCAGCAGGCGGGCGATGTTCCGCAATCTCACGGCCAACCTCGTTCTGCACGAGCGGATCGAGACGACCGATGCCAAGGCCAAGGAGCTCCGGCGCGTCGCCGAGCGCCTCCTTACGAAGGCGATCCGGCTCGGCGAGGTCGCGTACACGACGGGCGACAAGCTCTCGGACGCGGACAAGGCGCGCCGGCTGCACGCGAAGCGCCTGGTCGCGGCGTACATCCCGCGCTTCGTCACCAAGATCGAGAAGGGCGGCGTAGAGAAGCGCGTCGACCTCGTCGAGAAGGTCTTCCTCGATCTCGCCCGGCGGTTCAAGGGGCGAGCCGGTGGCTACACGCGCATCGTGAAGTTCGGACCGCGCCGTGGCGACAACGCCCCCATCTCCATGATCGAGTTCGTCGGAGACCTCGCGGATTCGCCCGCGACGGGGAGCGACGCCGCGACGCCGGGCAAGACGACGACGAAGGTCGCGACGGCGGCCGAGCCGACCGCGGCTTCGAAGGTCGAGTAGCTCAGCTCGCAAGGCTCGACGCGCGGCCTCCTGGTGGGGCCGCGCCGTGCGTCAGCGCCGCCCTTTGCGGGCTCGAGGACGCAGGAAGAGGATGAGCGCACACAGCGTCGCGAGGCCGCCGAGGCTCTCCGCGACCCTGCGGCGCCACAGCGCTCTCGTGGCCAGCTCCTCGTCCTGCATGCGGAGGAGCTCGGCCGTGGCCTCGGTGTTTCCGGGGTCCAGGGCGACGGCGCGGCGGAACGGCTCGGGGTCGCGGATCCCGCGAGCGCGGAGATCGCGCCCTTCGAGCAGCGCGAGCGCGCTCTGAATCTGCGCGGACCGCGGGCCTGTGGGGTCGAGGCGCAGCGCCTTCTGGAGGACGTCGCGAGCTCCCCGGGGGTCGGAGGCAATCAGCGACTGCGCGTGGAAGACGTACGCGGGTACGAGGTCGCTCTTCCGGTCCCAGTCGGGTTGTCGCGCGAGGACGTCCTCGAAGGCGGCGACCGCCTCGGAGAAGCGCCCGTCGCGCGTCAGCGCCATCCCCGCCACCACGCGGGTGTCGACGTCCTCGAGGCGCACGCGGTCGAGGGCCTCGAACAGCTTCCTGCGTAGCCAGGCCGGGGGCCAGTCCGGGGGCGCTGCCTCGCCCACGAGCAGGCCGTAGGACTCCCTCAGCTTTGGCACCGCCTGATCGCCGTACGCCGTGATGGCCTCGCGCGCCGCGTCCCTCACGACGCGTCGGTCGGCGTTGACGAAGGAGATGACCACGGAGAGCGCGTCGGCGTCGTGGACCGCGCCGTACGCGCGGAGCACGTCGGCCAGGACCTCCTTGCTCTTGGTCTGCACCGCGTCGCCGGGGGTCCGCTTCCCCAGCGCTTCCAGCTCGGAGCTGGCCCATCTCTCTGCCGCGGGTGCGCGGGAGTGGCTCATCAGCACGAGCCCCGCCGTCGCCCGCTCGCCGAGCGCCGAGAGATGGCGGGTGACCTCGGGGGCGAAGGCACCGCGAGCGTCGAGGGCCACCGGGGCGAAGGCGGCGACGGCCTCCGGCGTGCCGATGTCTGCCAGCGCCCGCACCAGACACACCGTGGTGACGGTCTGGCCGTAGGCGGGCCCCCCTGCGTCGGGACCGAGGTCGAGCAGCGCGTCCAGGCGACCGCCGATGTCGGCCGCGTCGGAGCGGCGCGCCGCGGACAGGGTGCCCGTCACCTCGCTCGCCGTGTGGCCTGGTCGGAGACGAGCCAGCTCGGCAGCCATCGCGGCGGTGGCGGGGGCCCCGAGGGTGTCGATCGATCGGGCGGCGGCCCGCCGCATGTTGCGGTCCGGGCCGAGGAGCTGTCCGAGCAGGGTCCGAAGCGTCCCGCGCGCCGCTGTGGCCGCGTCCGACGCCGACAGCGGGACGCCGGCGTCGTCGCCTGCAGCCGCCCCGCCCGTCGCCGTGGCGGCGCAGAGGACGATTATCCCGAGGATTCGCGTGGCGCGCACGTCTCTAGAACGCCGTCCCAAGGCGTCTTCGTTCTATTCGACGATGCGAAACTCGGCGAACTCTCCGGTGTAGCCTCGCCAGCGGACGTCGACGTTCTCGACGCGCGCGGCGGACGGCCCGTGCTGCGCCCAGCTGACGAGCTCCTTGATGGCCTCCTCTTCCCCTTCTGCCACCAGCTCGATGCCGCCGTCGCTCCGGTTCTTCACCCAGCCCCCGATCCCCAACCTGCGGGCCTCGCGCTGGGTCGCCGCGCGAAAGAAGACGCCCTGAACCCGCCCACGGATGAAGAGTTGTACGCGCTTGTTGGCCATGATCGCGAGGTCCTAGACTCGCCCTCAATCTACCCAAACGTGGCAAGGTTTGGGCAGGATTCCGCGCGAGAGTGAGCCCTTCTACCGTAACGCTCGATGGAATCGGCCTCCGCTCGGGGCGCCGCGCCAGCGTCACGCTGGTCGCGCGCCGGGGCCCGGTCGCGCTGGGCGAGGCTGGACGCGAGCGGCCGCTCGCGGAGGCGCAGGCCGAGGACGCCGACCGGACGACCGTGCTCCGCGCAGGGGGGGGGCTGGTGGCGACCGTCGAGCACCTTCTGGCGGCGTGCGCGGCGCTTGGCCTGCATGACGGGCTCTCGGTGCAGGTGCGAGGCGGCGAGCTTCCGCTCCTCGACGGCGGGGCGCTCGCGTTTGCACGCGCTCTCCTGGAGCTCCGAGTGGCTTCCTCGTCGCCGCGAATGATGGTCGTGCGGGACGAGACGCTCTCGTTCCGGGAGAGCCGCTACACGTTCCGGCGCGCTCCGGGCACGCGCGTGGCGGTTCGCCTCTCGTTCGATGACGGCCGCCTCGACCCCGCGGCGTCCTGGGATGGAGGGGCCGACGACTTCGTCGCGCGCATCGCTCCGGCCCGCACGTTCGCCTTCGCGCACGAGGTCGCCGCCCTTGTCGCCGCCGGTCACGCGGCGCACGTCGACCCCGGGAGCGTCGTCGTCATCGCGCCGGACGGGATCCTGGCGTCGGGGGCACCGTTCCGCGCCGACGAGCCAGCGCGTCACAAGCTGCTCGACCTCCTCGGGGACCTCTTCGTGTACGGGGGACCGCCTCGCGGGGCGGTGGACGCCTTCCGGCCGGGGCACCGGGCGACCCACGCGATCATCCGGCAAGCCCTGGAGCGGGGGGTCGTCACGTGCTGAGCGGCAGACCTGGGCGCGGCCCGGTCGTCGCGCTGGCGCTGGTCGCGTCGCTGTTCGCTGGCATCGCCCGCGGCGACGTGGGCCTCGGTGCGCCGGCTCCCCCCACCGCCGGGGACTCCGACGCGGCCCCGCTCGCGCCGCGCCCCCCCACGCTCCCCGAGCTCACGCACCCGGACTACGAGGTCTCCGCGGAGACGACGTTCGGCGTGGTCACGCCAAACATCATCAAGGCGATCAACTACGACTCGAGCGACGTCGCGGCCATCGTGCAGCGGCTCGGCGTCGAGGCGCCGCTCGACCGGAGGCGCCGACTGTACGCGGGGCTGACGTACGAGGTCGCCGCGGGCTCTCCCCCAGGCGGCGGAGCGTTCCGGTTCGTCCCCAGCAACCTCGACCTCTACGGCCGCATCGTCTGGGCGACGCGCACCGGGCTCACCTTCGGAGGCGGCGCCGGTGCGCTGCTGCCGACGGCTCAGTTTCACGCGGGGAGCGACGCGGCGAGGGTGGCCGAGGCGGCTCAGGCGATTCGCCCGTGGGACAACGCGTTCTTCCTCGACGACTCCGCGACGCTTCGAGCGTTCGTGGACGTCCGTGACGTCGACGGTCGCTTCGTCCTGCAGTTTCGTGAGGGGCTCGAGTGGTCGATCAGCCTCGCGGGGCAGAGCCCCCAGCTCGCAGCGATCGCGCAGGTCTACGTCGGCTACCGCGTCTTGCCGGTGCTTGGCGTCGGCCTCGAGGCGTTCGAGACGTACCTGATCGACTCTCCGAGCATCGTCACGGCCGCGCAGGACCACGAGCGGGCCACGCTCACGATCTCGCCCAGCGTGCGCCTGATGACGCCGTACGTGCAGCCTGCGATCGGGTTCGTGACCAGCATCGGCGATCCGCTCTTTGGGTTCGGGATGGTCGACGGCTTCTGGGCGCTCCGCGTGGGCGCGACCGTGGTGTGGGACCCGACTGCCGGGAGGCGGTGACCCTCGACGGGCGGCGGGGTGACAGGCGGACTCCAGACACAAGAATGCCGGCAGCCAGACGGAGCTGCCGGCACCTTGATGTCGGAGCTGAGCGGCGCGCGGCGCGGTGGAGCGCCCCGCGATCGGCGTCAGTGCGTCGGCGCCGGGACGGGCGCGGGAGCAAGCGCCGGGGCCGGTGCCGACGCCGGGGCAGCGGCCGGCGGAGCCGGCTGCACGGCAGCAGCGACCGGGGCGGCAGGAACGGGCGCGACCGCGGCCGGGGCAGCGGTCGGGGCAGCGGTCGGGACGGCGGCCGGGGCAGCGGTCGGGACGGCGGCCGGGGCAGCGGCCGGGGTCGTCGACCCACCCGCGCACACGGGGCACGGCGGCGTGGCCGGCGCCGGCGGGGCGGCCGGCTTCGCCGTCGAGCTGCCGAGCGCGTAGATCAGCGTGAGCGTCGACGCAGTGTCGAGGTTCTCTTTGCCGGCGAGCGGGGCGCTGTTGTACTTCGCCGAGAAGCCGACGCCGACGGAGAGCCCGGCGCCGAGCTTCGCGGCGAGCAGGAGGTCGAGGTTGAGCCGGGAGCCGGTCAGCGAGATCGAGACGGGGTCGACCTGCTGGCTGAGCGGGTGCTGGGTCGCCGTGGCGGCGCTGAACGCGTAGTACCCGGACGGAGTGACGGGCGTGGCCCCGCCGCTACCGCCGAAGCCCTGCAGGTACTCGAGGCCGACGTTGAGCGAGACCTCCTTGTTGAAGTTGTGCTGCGCGCCCGCGAACAGACGACCCGAGTGGATCGTGTCGGACCGCTGAATCAGGTAGGCGACGCCGTTCGAGTCGAGCGATGCGCCGCCGGCCCCCGCCTGCTCGAGGCCGTTCGAGTCGGTGTAGTTGTTGTCGTACTGGAAGTCGTAGCCGAGCTCGCCCCACACCTTGGTCTGGTGCGTGTGGTAGATGTGCAGCTTCACGCCGGGGTCGACGTTGAGGCGGAACGTGATGGCCTGGAAGGCGTCGTGCGTCCCCGTCACCTGCACGAACGCGCTGAAATCCCGCGAGAAGTAGCGGTCGTAGCGGAGCTTCGCCTGGACGTTCTCGGTCGACTCCTTCCACGCCGCGGGGGCCGCCGGGATCACCGTCGGGTTACCGCCCGGGGTCGCGCTGGGGATGACCGTCGGCGCCGGCGTGACGTACGCCTCCGAGTAGTTCCCGCCGAGGGAGAACGCGAACGCGTCGTCTCCGCGCCGCATGTCGAACTTCCCGAGCCCGGAGGCGGCGGCGAGCCTCGAGTTACCGGTCGCGAACTGACCGCCGGCGGACACCGCGGCGCTCGTCGAGTCGCTCGCGGACGGAAGCGGGCCGGGCGGGGCCTCCCCGGCGACGGCGGGGGCCGACACGGCCGCCTTGAGGTCGGCGGGGGGCGTCGCGCTGGTCTGCGCGAAGCTCGTGGCGGTGACGAAAAGACAAGCGACGAAGGGGCCGACAACCGAGGTGGTCTTGAGCATGCGCGTCGCATTACCGCGCCTTGAACGGGCCTTACAAGCAATTAATCTGGAAGGATTCCTGGGGGCGTGGCGTCACGAATGCGGCGGCGCGACGGTGGGCGTCCGGTGGAGGATCACCCCCGCCTGCGCCTGCGTCGGAAGGAGCCCGTCGAGCTTGCCGGAGAGCCAGAGGAGCCCGAGGAGCACCACGACGGTCGCCGTGATGTAGCGCCGGTACGGCGGCTTCTTCTCGGCGAACGGGTCGTCGAGCAGCCGGGTCGCCCCCTTGGGGAGCTCCGCCATCTTGGTGAGCGCGCCGCCGAAGGGGATGTTGATGCGGGCGAAGGCGTTCACGGCCCAGCCGTTCGCGTCGAGGATCGGCCCGATGTTCCGCTGCGAGAGCTTGAGCCACGCGATGACCATCGACGGGCCGGAGATGGCGAGGAGGAGCGCCAGCAGCCCGAACGGCATCCACATCCCGAGCCCCAGGAACGTCGCGAACACGCTCGAGGCGAAGGTCGCCAGGCCGCCGACCGCGACGCCGATCGCGGCGATCGTGCCGATGTCGAACTTCTTGGCCTCGGGGGGGGCGGCTGCCGTGGCGCCCGGCGCCGCCGTGGCGCCGGCGGCGGCCTTGTCGGCGTCGACGTGCGCGATCGAGGTCGCGTGGTCGTCGAGCCCCTTCTTGGCCTTCTCGTCGGCGGCGGCGGCCCGCTTCGCGACCTGCTCCTCCAGCATCCGGAGGAAGCGCTTGTAGGGGGAGAAGAACGCCTGGCGGACGCTGATGGGGTTCTCGATGATCCGCGTGATGGTCGCGTCCCAGTCGTCCCCCTTCACGTCGTAGAAGACGCCGTTGCGCCCGACGAGGATGTTGTCGACGTCGCCGGCGGTCACGGCCGCGACGATGGTCCGCTTCTCGGCCCCCTTGCGGGTGCACTCGCAGTAGACGAGGTACGCCTTCGCCAGGCCGGCCAGCGTCGCGTGCTTGGCGACGTCGTGCACCGGCAGGCAGAGGTCGCAGCTCCGGCCGTCCACGAAGAGGGTCCCGGTCTGGAAGATGCCCTTCCGCTTGCCGTAGAAGTCGGCGAAGTTGACGAAGTTGCGCACGAGGGGGACGAGGTCCCGGCGCATCCGGATCGCCCGCTCGACCGCCCCGACCCCGCTGTTCTCGGCCTCGAGCGCCTTGTCCTCGGCGATGAGGGCGTTGACCTTCGCCTGGGCGTCGCTCTTCGCGAGGGCGCGGATGCGCTCGTTGCCGAGCGCCGCGACGGGGAGATCGGGCCTCGCCGCCGTCCACGCCGCGTAGGGGGCGAGGCGCGCCTGGAGGTCGCGCCAGTCCGTCTCGCTGATCGACGTGCGGGCAGAGCCCATGAGGGGCGCCACAGTGAGCCGAGCGAAGGCGTCGATCCGGGAGGCCCACGCGGGGTTCACGCCCGCCGTGAGGGAGAGGTCGGCTCCGGCGACGACGCGCCCGAGCGGCCAGCGCGCGACCTCTGCGTCGTCGGGCCCCAGGTCCTTGCCGCCGAGGGCCGTGGCCCCGTCGAGTGACGCGTCGAGCCGCCCGGCCAGCTCCGGTCCGTAGGCGGCGAGCCGCGCCCGCATGAAGAAATCGTCGACCTTCGCGCGGACCGCCGACATGGCCGCGAACGCGGGCCCGGTGGCCTCGGCGACGACAAGGGCGGTCGCGTCGGCGCGCTCGAGCCAGGCGCTGTACTTGCCGACCTGCTCGAAGAACCCGTCGGCCCTGGGCTGATCGATGCCCGGCAGACCGCTCCGGTCCTTCACCCCGCCCATCACCGTCAGGATGTCGGCGATGGCCGCGCCGGTCGCCTCGTCGTCGGTGGCCGAGACGGGGACGACCCCGTCGCCGTTCAGCTTCGTCTGGATGAAGATCTTCTCGGTGTCGAGGACATCCGAGAGCTTGATGGTCGTGGCGTCGGCGTGGCCGAGGTTCTTCAGGATGCGGCGCGCCTGATCGCGGACGGCGCGCCCCTCGTCGGTCTCGGTCGAGAACGCCGCGAGGGGGAGCGCGTCCCCCTCGAGCGGCTCGAACAGATCGCCGAGGCGCGCGAAGATCTTCCGGGTCCACGCGACGGCCGCGAGCAGCTCGGGCGGGCGGATGCGTCCGTCCTTGTCGGTGTCGATGAAGTCGAGCGTGCGCGCGTCGAGCTCGAGCCCGCGCGTCGGGCAGGCGAGCGCGAGCCAGAGCTTCTCGTCGAGCGAGCCGAGGTTCGCCAGCGCCCCTTCGTCGAGCACCACCTGGTCGACCCCTCCTGCGCGGAAGAAGCGGAACCGGTAGGGCGGAGAGTCAGGAGCGTTGGCGGCCATCAGCGTCTGTTCCTTGGGGCTCGTCGATCAGGTGTCGAAGTAGAGCGTGAACTCGTGCGGCGTCGGCCGCATGCGGATCGGGTTCAGCTCGCGCGTCCGCTTGTAGTCGAGCCACTCGTGGATGGCGTCCTTGGTGAAGACGTCGCCGCGGAGGAGGAACTCGTGGTTGTTCTCGAGGTGGTCGAGCGCCTCCTCGAGGCTCCCCGGCATGTGCGGGACGTCCTTCAGCTCCTCGGGGGAGAGGGCGTAGATGTCCTTGTCGAGCGGGTCGCCCGGGTCGATCTTGTTCTGGATGCCGTCGAGCCCGGCCATCAGCATCGCGCTGAAGGCGAGGTACGGGTTGCAGCTCGGGTCCGGGAAGCGGACCTCGATGCGGCGCGTCTTCGGCGAGGGGCCCGTGATGGGGATGCGCACCGAGGCCGACCGGTTGCGGCTCGAGTAGGCGAGGTTCACCGGGGCCTCGAAGCCCGGGACGAGGCGGCGGTAGGAGTTGGTCGTCGGGTTGGTGAGCCCGGCCAGCGCCTTGGCGTGCTTGATGATGCCGCCGATGTAGTGGAGCGCCATCGTGGAGAGCCCCGCGTACCCGTCGCCGCCGAAGAGCGGCTTGCCGTCCTTCCAGAGCGACTGGTGGACGTGCATCCCCGAGCCGTTGTCGCCGAAGAGCGGCTTCGGCATGAACGTCACGGTCTTGCCGTGCTTCCGCGCGGTGTTCTTGATGACGTACTTGAACCAGAGGAGCTGGTCGCCGGCCGGGAGGAGCCGGGCGAACTTCATCCCGATCTCGCACTGGCCGCCGCTGGCGACCTCGTGGTGCCCCACCTCGACCTCGACGCCCGTCGCCTCGAGCGCGAGCATCATCTCCTGCCGGAGGTCGGCCAGCGTGTCGGTCGGCGGGACGGGGAAGTACCCCTCCTTGTGGCGGACCTTGTAGCCGAGGTTCGGGTACTCCTCGCGCCCCGAGTTCCACTGCCCCTCGACGCTGTCGAGGAAGTAGAAGCCCGCGTTGGGCTGCGAGTGGTCGAAGCGGACGTCGTCGAAGACGAAGAACTCGGCCTCGGGGCCCATGAACGACGTGTCTGCGATGCCGGTCTGGCGGAGGTACGCCTCGGCCTTCTTGGCGATGTAGCGCGGGTCGCGCGAGTACGGCTGCTTGGTGATCGGGTCGAAGACCGAGCAGACGACGCTCAGCGTCGGGTGGGCGGTGAACGGGTCCATCCGCGCCGTCTCCGCGTCGGGGATGATCGTCATGTCCGACGCGTTGATCGGCTGCCAGCCGCGGATGGACGAGCCGTCGAAGCTGATGCCGTCCTCGAAGAGCGCCTCGTTCAGGCGGTGGGCGGGGATCGTCGTGTGCTGCCACGTACCGGGGAAGTCGATGAACTTCAGGTCGACGAACTTTGCTTCATGCTTCTGCGCGAGCAGGATGGCTTCTTTGGCGTTCATCAGGGCTGGCTCCTCTCAGATGGCTTCTTTGCCGCGTTCACCGGTGCGGATGCGCACCGCTTCTTCAACCGGAGTGACGAAGATCTTCCCGTCGCCGATGCGACCGGTCTTGGCGCTCTTCTCGATGGCGTCGAGGGCGTCGTGCACCATCTCGTCGGGGATGACGATCTCGATCTTCACCTTGGGGACGAAGTCGACCACGTAGGCGCTCCCGCGGTAGACCTCCTTCTTCCCCCCCGTCCGACCGAAGCCCTTGACCTCGGTGACGGTCATCCCCTGAACGCCGACGTCCGACAGGGCGTCCTTCACCTCGTCGAGCTTGAACGGCTTGATGATGCACTCGATTTTCTTCACGAGCTGCTCCTCTTGTGCGGTTGCACGCGACGCATTCTCGACCCGCCTCGTTTCCGGAAGGTTTCCTGGACCGCGCTAAGCTCCCGTCCCATGAGAATCGGGGTCTACCCTACGCCCGTCCAGAGGCTCCCCGACGCGCTCGGGCCCGGCCGCGACCTGTGGGTCAAGCGCGACGACCTGACCAGCCCTCGCTACGGGGGGAACAAGGTCCGGAAGCTCGAACGGGTCCTCGACGTCCTCGTGGCGCGCGGGGCGAAGCGCGTCGTGACGGTCGGGGGGGCCGGGAGCCACCACGTCCTCGCGACGGCGCTCTATGCCGGCGACCTCGGGATCGAGGTGGAGGCCGTGCTCGTCCCGCAGCCCCGCACGCCGCACGTCGTCGACGACCTCCGGGCCATCGCCGCGCGCGCCCACATCCTCCCGGCCCGCTCGTTCGGCCACGCGGCCGCCATGGTCGTCGACCGCGTCGCGTGCGGCGCGGTCTACCTCCCCCCTGGCGGCTCCACCCGGGCCGCCTCGATCGCCTACGCCGACGCGGCCCGCGAGCTCTGCGGGCAGATCGAGCGCGGCGAGCTGCCGGCTCCGAAGGTCGTCGCCGTGACGCTCGGCTCGGGCGGGACCGCGGCCGGGCTCGCCGCGGGGTTCGCGGCGTCGCTGCCGTCCGTGCGGGTCCTCGCGGTCGTCGTCGCCGAGCCGCGCGGCTGGGTCTCGAGGCGCTCCCGTCGCCTCGCGTCGGTCTGCGTGCGCGACGTCGTCGCGTCTCGCCCCGCCCCGCCGCTCCACCTCGACATCGTCGACGGCTACCTCGGCCGGGGCTACGGCCACGCGACCCCCGAGGGGGAGCGCGCCCTCGTCGCGGCGGCGCGTCACGGCCTCACGCTCGACACCACCTACACCGCCAAGACCTTCGCCGCGGTCCTCGACCTCCCCGCCTCGGACGACCCGGTCCTCTTCTGGCACACGCTCTCGAGCGCGCCGATGGCCCCGCTGCTCGAGGGGGCGCCGGCCGAGGAGGACCTCCCCGCCGACGTCCGCGGACTCCTGCTGGCGCCCGGCGAGCACACATAGGCAGAGAGAGGGGGAGAACCCCCTTCAAATCGTGCGCTTGCGGCGCTTCCTCGTGGCGCACCGATTGCGTGACGTCCACAATCACCGCGGGGGGAGTCTGCTCGGCCGATCAGGGCCGGGGGGACTGACGTGGACGTCATCGAGGCGCGGGAGACTGAATGGCTGGACGACGCGGAGCGATGCCGGACCCGAAGGGGGGAGACGGGGGCCCTCGCATCCACTCTGGCGTGATGTTCCGCGAGGGGCGTCTCGCCCCCGAGCCGTCCGGCGAGAGCGCCCCCGAGCCCCGCGCCTCCGAGCCGAGCATCAGGGCCACCGAGGCCCCGACCCTCCCGCCGCCGCCGCCCGACGAAGGGGAGGAGGGGGACACGAAGGTCTACGCCGCCAAGAGCGGTCCAGCCCCTGCCCGGGTCCGGTCCTACGCCCGCGGGGCCACCCTCGAGTCCATCGTCGCCGACCTCCGCCGCGACCCGCGCAGCGAGAAGTAGCGCCGCCGGTCAGAACCGGCCGATCAGCGCCATCCCCGACTGGTCCTTCGCGACGATCGGCGCGAGGCGCAGGTCGAGGCCGAAGTCGTTCCGGACGAGCTCCGTCTTCGGAGACGCGATGCCGATGGCGAACATGGTGACGCCCCCCACCTGCGCCAGCCCGTCGAGCGCGAGGAAGAAGTTCCCCGTCGCGCTCCCGCCGTGGGTCATCTGGATGAACGGGCCGAGCGCCGGGACCCAGAGCGCCGCCGCGGGGTTGGTGTTGCCGCTGTTCGCGTCGGCGGTGATCGACGCCGCGAGCGCCGAGAAGAAGTAGGTGACCCCGAAGGTCACCGCGCCGCCGATGACCAGCCCTTTGCGGACGTGCGACTCCTGGTGGTAGCCGGCGGGGGCGGGCTGCGAGTCGTCCCAGTCGTGGATGACGCGCGGACCGGTGGGGGCGCCGGGCGTCCCGGGCTGGGGGGCGTAGTAGGGCTGCGCCTGCGGGTAGCCCTGCGGCGGGTAGACAGGCGCCTGGTACATCGGGGCCGGGTACGGCTGCTGGATGATCACCGTCTGCGGCTGCGGGACGACCTGGACCGGCGCGGGGGCAGGGGCGGGAGCGGGGGCCCCCTGCTGGGCGTGGGCGCTGGCGGCAGAGCCGAGCAGACACGCGGCGACGACGGGGGCTACGGCAAGGAGGGGGCGCGTTCGGAGCATGCCGTGCGATACAGCAATGGCCGTGCCGCGAGAAGATTCTCGGGAGTGCGTGCGAATTGCGCAGATTCTGGCGTCACCTCTCCCGCGTCTCCGGTGCCACCGGGCCGAGGTGTGACCGCGCGTTCATGGTGCAGCGGCGCGACTGTCGCTGCGCGCCCCGCCTCGACGCACGGACCGGGGAGCCGGTCGGCGTTACTCGTAGCGGAGGCCGTCGACCGGCTTGAGCTTCGACGCCGCCTTGGCGGGGTAGAGGGTCGCCACGGTGCAGATCGTGATGGCCGACGCCGCCACGATGAGGAAGTCGACGGCGCTCACGTTGATGGGGAGCCGGTCGATGTAATAGACGTCCGGGTCGAGCCGCAGCCCGAACCACTCGAGCCCGAGGCACATGGCGAGGCCGGTCGTCACTCCGAACGCCGTGCCGATGGCGCCGATGATGACCCCCTCGGTCATGAACGTCCGGAGGATGGACGAGTCGCTCGCGCCGAGCGCCTTCAGGATGGCGATCTCCTTCCCCTTCTCGGTCACCATGAGGAGCAGCGTGCAGATGATGCAGAAGCTCGCCACGATCGTCAGCACCGAGAGGATGACGAACGTCGCGAAGCGCTCGAGCTTCAGCGCCCCGAAGAGCGTCCGGTTGATCTCGCGCCAGTCGCGGATGCGGAGATCCTTCCGCCCGATCGCGGCCTCGAGCGTCGGGACGAGCTGGTCGGCGAGGTCGGCGTCCTCGACCTTCACGTCGATGGCGGAGACCTTCCCGCCGAGGTCGAGGTAGCCGCGGGCGATGTCGATGAGCGTGTAGACGTGGCTCGAGTCGTACTCGTACATCCCGCTGAAGAAGATGGCGGCGACGCGGAACTTCTTGGTCCGCGGCATGACGCCCATCGGGCCGAGGTCGCCGAGCGGCGAGACCAGCGTCAGCTCGTCGCCGAGGTAGACGTGGAGCGTCTTGGCGAGCTCGCGGCCGATGATGATGCCGGGCCGGGCCGGCGGGCCCTTGAGCGCGGCGCGGACGGCGGCGTCGGCGAGGAGGCCGTGGGGGTCGTCGGAGGGGACGATGGAGAGGTCGATCCCCTTCAGGTACTGCTCGCCCCCCGGGCCGATGCCGATGACCTCGTCGGGGGGGAGGGTGAGGAGCTTCTCGGGGTGCTCGAGGTACTCGAACTTCCCGACCTCGATGTTCTTCACCAGATCGATGACGTTGCCGATGCTCGTCGGGTCGATGCCGCGGACGAGGACGCCGGCGAGGTTGGAGGGGCTCGAGATCATCACCTCCCCGTTCACGACCGGCGTCGCGGCGACGACGCCCCGGGTGGCGCGGATCTTCTGCAGGACCTCGTCGGTCCCGTCCCAGGTCACCTGCGACTCGGTGTCGACGACGATGTGGGCGTTGTTGCCGAGGATCTTGCGGCGCAGATCGTGGCTGAAGCCGCCGAGGACGCTGACCACGCTCGACTGCGCGCAGGCGCTCACCGCGACGCCGCAGATGGAGAGGACGCTGATGACGGTGAGGAAGCCGCTCTTCTGCGACCGCACGTGGCGGGCCGCGACGAACGACTCGAACTTCCCCCGCTCGAGCCAGTTGAGCAGGGCGGGGAGGAGGCGGCCGAGCACCCAGAGGACGAAGAGGATGCCGGTCGCGACGGCCCCCGCCCGGACGAGCGTGTCCTTGAGGGTCCACATCGAGCCGCGCAGGACCGGCAGGCGGAACGTCCAGTACGTCAGCCCTGCGAACGCGAGCCCGACCCCCGGGCCCGCGATGCGGAAGAAGAGCTTCACGAGCGGCTGCCCGTCCCCGCCGTCCCCTCCTCGGGGCGCAGGAGCGGGAAGAAGATGACGTCGCGGATCGACGCGGCGTTGGTCAGCGCCATGACGAGGCGGTCGATGCCCATGCCGAAGCCGGCGGTCGGGGGCATGCCGTGCTCGAGGGCGCGGACGTAGTCCTCGTCGTAGTCCATCGTCTCCTCGGCCCCGCGCTCCTTCTTCTCGACCTGCGCGCGGAAGCGGGCGGCCTGGTCGTCGGGGTCGTTCAGCTCGCTGAAGGCGTTGCAGAGCTCGCGGCCGTGGACGAAGAGCTCGAAGCGGTCGACCAGCTCGGGGCGGGCGTCGTTCTTCCGCGAGAGCGGGGAGGTCTCGTACGGGTAGTCCTTGACGAAGACGGGGAGCGAGCGCGTGCCGTCCTGGCTCCGGTAGTCCTCGGGGAGGAACGGCTCGGCGAGGTACTCGTAGAGCGCGAAGAGGCGCTCGCCGTCGTTCTCGCACTTGGCGAGCCCCTTCCGGAGGTTGCTCCAGTCGATGGCCTTGGCGCGGGGGGAGGACTTCGCCCACGCCTTGATGTTCGGGCCGAAGTCCTCGCGGAGGACGGGGACGAGGCGGTCGCCGTGGCCGCCGTCCACGATGGCGACCCAGTCGGCGATGCCGGTGTTGAGCGCCGCGAGGGCGACGGCGCGCGCCATCGAGATGCGGGCGAACGGCTCGTCGAGCGTGAAGGGGCGGCCGGCCTTCCAGGCCGGGTACGCCGCGGGCATCGCCAGGGCGAGCTGGGCGTCGACGGCGCGGAGGAGGACCTCGGTGAAGTCCATCAGGTCGTCGTACGTCGCGTACGCCTGGTAGAACTCGAGCATCGTGAACTCGGGGTTGTGGCGCGTCGAGATCCCCTCGTTGCGGTAGCAGCGGCCGATCTCGTAGACCCGCTCGAGGCCGCCGACGACGAGGCGCTTGAGGAAGAGCTCCGGCGCGATGCGCATGAAGAGCGGGAGGTCGAGCGCGTTGTGGTGCGTGTGGAAGGGGCGGGCCGCGGCGCCGCCGATGAGGGTGTGCATGGTCGGGGTCTCGACCTCGAGGAAGCCGGACTCGTCGAGGACCATGCGGGTGGCGCGGACGATGTGGCTGCGGGCGCGGAAGACGTCCGAGACCGCCGGGTTGGCGATGAGGTCGACGTAGCGCTGGCGGTAGCGGGTCTCGACGTCGGAGAGGCCGTGCCACTTCTCGGGGAGGGGGCGGAGGGCCTTGGTGAGGAGCCGGAGGCGCTGCGGCTCGAGCGAGAGCTCTCCGCGCTTGCTGGCGGTGAGGGCCCCCTCGGCCTCGATGACGTCGCCGACGTCGAGGTCGTCGAGGCGCTCGTACTCGGCGCCGAGGGTGGCCTGGCTGACGAGGAGCTGGAGCTCGCCGGTGCGGTCGCGGAGGCGGAGGAAGGAGAGGCCGCCGGTGGAGCGGTGGGCGACGACGCGGCCTCGGACGTGGAAGAGGAGGCCGGAGACGAGCTCGGTGACCTTGTCGGCGCTGTATCGGTCGCCGTCCTTGGCCCCCTCGGCGACGGCCCGGATCGCGCCGAGGTCGATGGTGCGGGAGCCGGGGAGGCGGGGGAGGGCGTCGTTGGCGAAGGGGTTCTCGCCGCGGGCGCGGACGCGGTTGGCCTTGTTCCTGCGGGCCTCCATGATCGCGTGCTCGGAGGAGGCGGCGACGGTGCGGGCGGAGGGGCGGTCTTCGGGGGGGGCGGCCATGGGAGGCTCTTGCTGTAGAGCAACCCGGGAACGGATGGAACCTGCGAGGCAAAGCCGCGCTCGCGGGGCGCTCGCGGAGCGCCGTGTCCCCAGTCGGCCGG
>Ga0316217_10001549_pt1 | contig 29560 bp, 20 predicted proteins | sample 1anoAmetaG_FD_203633 | JGI IMG/M metagenome (GOLD analysis project Ga0316217, IMG submission 203633) | Freshwater microbial communities from Trout Bog Lake, Wisconsin, USA - 1anoA | ecosystem: Environmental > Aquatic > Freshwater > Lake > Hypolimnion/Profundal zone | place: USA: Wisconsin... | reverse complement strand
TAAAGAATGAATCATCGGCAGAAGGTAATTTAAGTTTTATATTGACTAAACCTAACTATAGTATCAGTCTTGAAGGTTCGTATTTTTATTTTTCAAATTACATTATTGGAAAACCTAATATCTCATTATCGTCTATGACTATTGGTGCTTCGGGAGTAAAAGTATATGAGAATCTTCCTCATGCTACACTCTTAAATACAAATCTGGATACAAAAGCCCTATTCATGAGGTATTTTCACTGGGTGAATCGTGCAGCATTTAGCCTGGGGGAAGATAACAAACATAATGCGTTGCCTCTAATAGCTCCATTTTCCTATTCATCATCGGTCGAATTTCTCAGGAAGAAGGTTTCAGGTGCGATAGAATGGCAGGGTGCGACAAAACAATATAAATACAGTCCGGAATATGGAGAAGATGAGACACCTGCATACTCTATACTGAACGTGTCGGCAGGATACGATATTCCTTTTAAGCATAATATCGCCACTTTAAAAACAGGAGTGGAGAATATCTTCGATCGGAAATACTCGACCTATGCCGATTGGAATAATATACCCCGTAAGGGAAGAAATGCATTTCTAAGTTTAACAATACAAGTATTGTAATTGAATTGTAAAAGAAAAAATGGTAAATGAATGAAGATGTGCGTATAGGAAGTATTTCTTTTTGTTGTGTCAAAGATAAATCTGATATTACAAAGAAGAAAAACACAAATGACCAATTGAAATATTATTTGTTATTTGCAGTTTTTCTAGTCCGGGTGATGAATCTGTATGCTGAAAATGTGATTGGAACTGTATATTCGCTTGATAGTTTGGGAAATAAGGCACCTCTTTCAGGAGCAAATGTATATTTCTCCAATTCAAAAACAGGAACTAGATCCGATGCAGAAGGCAAATTCTCTTTAAAAAAAGAAACTGTCAACAATGTTTATTTAATTGCCACATTTGAAGGTTATAGTCCTGATACCATTCCGATCAACAATGTAGAAAATCAAACATTTGGATTCGTATTAAAAGAAGGAAAGTTATTAAAAAACGTGGTTGTAACAGGCTCCAGCCAAAATAACAATTTGATGAAAAACTCCTATATAAAAACAGAAGTTATAAACAAAACAGGATTAATGAAAATGGCTTGTTGCAATTTATCCGAAAGCTTTGAAAACAGTGCTACTGTCACTGTAGGCTTTACCGATGCAATTTCCGGAGCAAAACAAGTACAGCTTCTGGGTTTGTCGGGAATTTATACCCAACTGCTGGAAGAAAATATACCCTCCCTTCGTGGTTTGTCGTCCACTTCCGGTTGGAGCTTTATTCCAGGTAGTTGGTTGGAATCAATTCAAGTTTCAAAAGGAGCTTCATCGGTTGTAAATGGGTATGAAGCTATTTCGGGCCAAATAAATCTGGAATTCAAGAAACCGAATTATACCGATCCGATATTTATTAATTTGTATACTGATCAGTTTGGTTGTTATGAGGGAAATGTAACAGCAGCTACACAGGTTTCACCTGATTTGTGGACAGGTTTAATGGTGTCTGGAACTATTGATAATAATGTTCATGATTATAATAAAGATGGGTTTTTAGATATGCCCAAAATCCAAATGATAAATGTTTACAACAGATGGCTTTATTTAGCACCTAGCGGCCTTCAATCCAGAACAGGCATTAAGTTTCTCAATGAGGACAGGGAAGGTGGACATGATACGAACCACACTCTTTCAAACTTTTCAGGGGCCCATTATTTTACGAACATCGACAATAGAAATTTTACGATTGACAATAAGACAGGATTCCCTATTGGAACCAAAGAAGGTCAAAGTATTGGTATTATAACCAGTTTCACTCATCAGGAACAAAATTCGTCATTTGGTGAGAAAACCTTTAATGGAACTCAAACATCCTTCTATAGTAATGTCTTGTTTACTTCATACATAGGAAGTAGTACAGTGCATAAATACACGGTTGGAGGGAGTTTTGTTTACGACAATTACAAAACTCAGTATTTGGATTCATTGCCGTTTAATCTCACACCACTTACTCCACTAAACCGGCAGGAACTTGTGCCCGGACTTTTTGGAGAATATACCTATTCACCCTTCGAAAAATTTACACTCATCCTGGGGGCACGTACCGACTATAACAGTAAGTATGGCTGGCTGTATACTCCCCGTGCCAATTTAAAATACAACATTTTAGATGATATTATTCTTCGGGGATCTATAGGAAAGGGTTATCGGGCCCCGAATGTGATAGCTGATAATATCGGCATTATGGCTTCATCCAGAAAATTGTATGTCGATGAAATCCCTGATTTGGGTATTGAAAGTGCCTGGAACTATGGAGGAAACCTGACATCTCAAATTCCGATTTGGGATAAACGTAAAGTGACATTAAGCCTTGATTATTTTCATACAGAATTTCAGAATCAGGCAATTGTCGATATTGAACGAAACAGTAACAGTGTATATTTCTATAACCTGAAAGGCAGGTCGTTTGCAGATGCCTGGCAAGTTGACTTGTCCGTTACGCCTTTCAACGGATTCGATGTCTATGCTGCTTTTCGATTCAATAATACGGAAATTACGTATTCAGATGGAAACCAACAGTATCTGGTTGAGAAACCCTTGACATCCCGTTACAGGGGGTTGCTTGATCTGTCATATGCAACGAAGTTTAAGAAATGGGTTTTCGATTTCACAACCCAGATGAACGGACCCTCAAGAATTCCATGCTTAAATGGCTATAATTCAGAATTGAAAGAATCTCCAGCATTTCCGATATATTTTGCACAGGTCACGAAAAATTCAAAACGCTTTGATATATATATTGGAGCTGAAAATATTTTAGATTACAAACAAAACAATCCGATTATCAATCCAACTAATCCGTTTGATCAGGGATTTGAATCTTCATTTGTGTGGGGACCTATTGTTGGACGGAAGATTTATGCAGGTATCAGGCTTCGGATTGGAAAATTAAAATAATGATTTTTGTCAATAATTACAAATAAATAGATTAAAAACATGAAACAGTTCAATACTTGCCTCCCGTTGTACCTAATACTGATCACATTTTTTTCTTGTAACAGTAGTGATATGAAAGAAAACCAGACGATAAGCTTTAATAATTTAGCTCCTCACAATTTAAGCGAAGGTTCTTTTATCTTAAAGGCAACCGCATCGTCGGGATTATCTGTCACTTTTTTTAGCAGTGATTCTACCATTGTAACTGTTCGGGACAGCACAGTCACTTTCCTTCAACCCGGGACAGTTGATATTACTGCAATTCAAAAAGGAAATGCAAAATACTATCAGGCAGCACAGGTAATACGTAGTTTAACTATTAATGAAGATAATAATGCAATAAAAAAGAATCAGGCAATCACATTTGTGCTAAATGATACTATTTGGAAAGTGAGTCAGGGGGCTTTAACGTTGAAAGCAACGGCTTCTTCCGGTTTACCGGTTACTTTTACATCGAGTAATATATCTTATGCTTTAATTACCGGTAATCTATTAACGGTGAGTTCAGGAGCTATAGCAGGTAATAATGATGGAGTCATTGTAATAATAACGGCCAGTCAGGCTGGAAACTATCAATACAACTCAGCACCAACCGTATTGGACACTTTAAGAGTGATACATGATGTTCATTAATTAAGAATAAAGGATTACATTAATAATAAATTTATCAGAAATGAAAAAAAAGAAAGCCTTCCTATTGTCAGTCTTGTTCCTGACAACAATCGTATTTGTGTTGAATGCACAAAATCAAAAACAATCAAACGAGAAGAAAGTTGCTGAAGTAACTTTTAATGTGAATATGCACTGCGAAGGCTGTCAGGCAAAGATTGAACGGATTATTCCATTTGAAAAGGGTGTAAAAGATCTTAAGGTCGATTTGGAGCATAAGACGGTAAAAGTTATTTACGATCCACGAAAAACAAATGAAGAGAAACTAAAGAAATCATTTGAGAACCTGGATTATACTTGCAACAAGGTTGAAGATAAAACAAACTGATTGAAAACGAATATATGAGTATATCAAGCGAAATATTGATAGATACTCAATCAAGGCGTTGTAGCTATTATTGGGAATAACCAGCGAGAGTCTCACAGGGGACTTACAAGAATTGATCTAACTTGCAACATAATTTAACAACAAAATGATAAATATTAAAGATTATGGCTTTTCTACAAAAGCCATACATGTGGGCGAAGAACCTGATTTCAGAGAAGGAGCAACCGGTGATGTAGTAACACCCATACATTTATCGATCCCTTTTGCACGCAGAAAAGTGGATGAATTAACTGCAGGTTACGAATATACACGTATGTCGAATCCCACACGCACTGCCTTGGAGATGAAGCTTGCAAGTCTTGAAAATGCGCGTTTTGGGTTTGCATTCGCTTCCGGGCTTGCAGCTGAGTCTACCATATTACTCGCACTCGTAAAGGCGGGTGATCATATTATAGCTTTCGACGATTTGTACGGAGGAACTAAACGATTGATCGATGAGATTTTCGGCAACTTAGGACTGGAGGTGAGTTATGTTGATGCTGTCGAACCTCAAAATGTCCAACAGGCGATCAAAGAAAACACCCGATTAGTGTGGTTGGAGTCACCCACCAACCCATTATTGAAGCTCTCCGATATAAACGCTATTTCGAAGATTACCAGAGAACACGGTGTTATATTAGTTGTTGACAATACATTTTTGTCACCGTACTTTCAAAAGCCGCTCGATCTGGGAGCCGATGTGGTAGTTCACAGTTCCACTAAATATATTAATGGTCACAGCGATGTATTGGGAGGCTCAGTGATGTTGAACGATAATGAATTGTATGAAAAGATTAAATATCATCAGAATTCGATTGGTGCAGTGTCGGCTCCTTTCGATTCGTACCTTACCCTGCGGGGCATAAAAACCCTGGCATTGAGAATGGACCGTCATAATGAAAATGCACTCAAAATTGCCCATTATTTAGAACGGCATCCGAAAGTAAAAAAAGTAATTTATCCGGGACTTGAAAGCCATCCGCAACACGTACTGGCCAACAAACAGGCGACAGGCTACGGGGGAGTTGTTTCCTTTGAAATAGAAGGGACAATTGATGATGCAAAGACATTTTTGGAAAAGCTGGAACTATTTATTTTGGCCGAAAGCCTGGGTGGAGTAGAATCGTTGATAGAATTGCCGGCTGTAATGACCCATGCGTCTGTGGCAAAAGATATTCGTGAACAGATTGGTATTTCCGATACACTCATCCGGATTTCTGTAGGTATTGAAGATATTGAAGATCTGATGGCAGATTTGGAACAAGCTTTACTTTAAAAGTTAATTAAAGATCCTTTTTGCTTACATACAGTTTATTGTAAATAGGTTAAATCAGTAGGTGAGTTTTAAAGTTTTTAACAGTTATTCAATAAATTAAAATATGAGCGTAGAAATAATTATCAGAACAAGCACCATGACTTATGCCAACGATTTTAGGAGGATTAATGAGGCCTGGATCTCAACATACTTTTGGCTGGAGGAATCGGATATTCAGGTGCTGAGTAATCCCCAAAAATACATTCTGGACAAAGGTGGCAATGTCTTCATTGCATTGTTGAATGGTGAACCTGTTGGAACTTGTGCATTGATAGTTAGGGATATATCTACGTGTGAGCTGGCTAAAATGGCGGTTGACAACCACGCCAGAGGGCGAGGCATCGCTTACTTGCTTGGTGCTGCACTTATCGAAAAAGCACGTGAACGAGGTTTTACAAGGGTCGTCCTCGAAGGGAACACAAAAATGGCAGCTTCCATTTCGTTATACTGGAAACTGGGTTTTAAAGAAATTCCATTTGCCGGCATTGATCAGAAACAAGCTGTTCATACTCGCTGTAATATCTTCATGGAACTGAGATTGAATCCAACTAATCCATCGGAATACATTATTTAATATCGGGTTCTATGCCTAAAATGAAAACACTTACTTTATCATTCAAAAATTTTAGGAACAACACCCAATTCTCCGATAACTTTTTGATGTATTTGGCAAGTTTAATTTATCTCCCGCTCCAACAGGTAATCTAACAGGACAAATTCTTCGACCGTTGATTTATGAATTAATTTCAGCATGCCCCTTCATCTGATGATTGGCAGTTTATAACCCCACACTACCTCATGCCAACTGCAAGCAAGCGACATGAATATAAAAATAATCACCTTTTAGTTTATATTTAGTTATTATATAGATATAATAACATATTAATGATATGATACATCTAAGATACATCTAAGAGGGAACTAAGAGGGAACTAAGTTATACATCATGCCACTTGCATGCCACTTGTTTGCCGTTGGCAGGAGGAAGTCTGGAGGGTTTCCATTCTCAAACGGGTGATAGGTGGCTTTTAAAAGAAGTAGGAAGGGAAGAATCGTGTTTCAATGTGAAGTGAAATAAGTAAAGATAAGTAAAAATATACAAGTATCCGGTCTGTATTTTAACATAAAAACCCTTACAGTTGTCGTTCAAAAAAGAGCGACAATGGATTTACTAAATTTTACAGAACAGGATGCGTTTGCCTATAAAAACGAGTTTTAGGAACAACACCCGATACTCATATTATTTAATCAACAACGAACAATTCTCTAATAGAGAAGATGTTCATTCGAAAGTTCAAATTGATGTCAATATACCATAAACAGGGTATATAAATGACCTATTGCGGGTATTTCCGGTATTGTTTTGTTGACTTACTTTTGCGTTGTAGAAAGGAGGTAAATAATTAATATCCCTTGCAATACAATTATTTGAATATTATCAAAAAGATGCAAATGAAATTTTTCAGAACAAATATAAATTTTTGTTGTTTAATATCATTATGATGTTAAACCGGCTTTTTCGTATTTATACTGAATATAAATTTAAGAACAGTTGGTCGAATAATCGGTCAGCTGTTTTATTTTATAAGCGTTTTATTTCAAATGTTTAGGTTTCGATAATATTAGACAAATATAAACATACTTGTATACAATGGAACATCAAATAGCAAATAATGTATTGGAAATGATAGGTAATACGCCTATGGTTGAACTTACTAAACTGGATACCGGTTTATGCCGTTTGTTTTTAAAACTTGAAAATCAAAACCCGGGTGGATCTATTAAAGATCGTATTGGGGTTTCGCTGATCAACGATGCAGAAGAAAGAGGGTTGATTGAACCTGGGGGAACACTTGTTGAAGCAACAGCCGGAAATACAGGGATTGGCCTGGCACTCGTGGCACTAATGAAAGGTTATAAAATGGTATTGGTCATTCCTGATAAAATGAGTCAGGAAAAGATTAATCATTTACGGGCGTTAGGCGCCGATATTGTACTGACCCGTTCGGATGTAGGAAAAGGACATCCTCAATACTATCAGGATCTGGCACAAAAAATAGCCAACAATACAGGAGCCTTTTATGTAAATCAATTTGAAAATCCCGCTAATCCGCTGGCACATGAAATGACTACCGGACCCGAAATATGGGAACAAATGGAACACGACGTGGATGCCGTGGTGGTCGGTGTAGGCTCATCGGGAACAATAACCGGGCTTACGCATTTTTTCCAAAGGGTTTCCGATAAAACGGAAATGGTACTGGCAGATCCCGAAGGTTCGGTTTTGGCGGAATATATTAATACAGGGAAAATAACCAAAGAAGCCGGTTCCTGGTTAGTGGAAGGTATTGGTGAAGACTTTGTGCCTGCTATTGCTGATTTCTCACTCACAAAGAAAGCTTATACTGTTACTGACCTGGAAAGTTTTGAAACGGTGCAGCAACTACTTAAAAAGGAAGGCCTGCTTGCCGGTTCGTCTTCGGGGACTTTACTCCATGCGGCATTGAAATATTGCAGGGAACAAACCACGCCTAAACGGGTTGTTACTTTTGCCTGTGACAGTGGAAATAAATACCTGTCAAAAATGTATAATGATGGTTGGATGTTTGACCAGGGGTTAAAAAAAAGAGTGGTGTATGGCGACTTACGTGATATAATTTCCCGTCGGTTTGAAGACAATGCCACTGTATTCGTAAGACCTGATGATACCTTGCAAACCGTTTACAACCGGATGAAGAGTTATGAAATTTCTCAATTACCCGTATTGAATGATACTAAAATTGTAGGTATAGTGGACGAATCGGATTTGCTGTCAGCTGTTTATGCTAAAAACTATAATTTCCAATCTACAGTTATTTCAAGAATAATGACTATTGGGCTTTCAAAAGTATTACCCAATGATTCAATCGAAAAGCTGATAGATATTCTCAACCAGGGTTTTGTAGCCATTATCGAGAATGACCAACAAGTATTTCAGGGAATTATAACTAAAATTGATCTAATTAATTATCTGCATAATGGCAAATACTAAAAAATATGGTTTTTCAACCAAAGCAATTCATGTAGGCGAAGAGCCTGATTTCAGAGAAGGAGCAACAGGAGATGTTGTAACGCCTATTCATTTATCCACAACTTTTGCCCGCAAAAAAGTAGAAGAACCCACTGCAGGCTACGAATATACCCGTTCGTTAAATCCAACCCGCAATGCTTTGGAGACAAAGCTTGCAAGTCTTGAAAATGCACGTTACGGTTTAGCTTTTACTTCAGGATTAGCCGCTGAATCCACAATTCTTCTTTCAATCGTAAAACCGGGTGACCACATTATAGCTTTCGATGATTTGTATGGAGGGACCAAACGGTTGATTAACAATGTCTTCAATAACTTTGGATTTGAGGTGAGTTTTGTGGATGCTGTTGATCCTCAAAATGTCCGAAATGCTATCAAAGAAAATACTAAACTAGTGTGGTTGGAGTCGCCCACTAATCCATTGTTGAAACTCTCCGATATAAATGCCATTTCGAAAATTACCAGCGAACATGGTATACTTTTAGTTGTGGACAACACTTTCCTGTCACCATTCTTTCAAAAACCACTCGATCTGGGAGCTGATGTGGTGGTTCACAGTTCTACCAAGTATATTGGAGGACACAGTGATGTGTTGGGCGGTTCGGTAATGCTCAATGATGAAAAGTTATTTGAGAAGATAAAATATCATCAAAATGCTGTCGGGGCAGTATTACCCCCATTCGATTCTTACCTTACCTTGCGAGGGATAAAAACCCTGGCTTTGAGGATGGAACGACACAATGAAAATGCACTTGAAGTAGCCAATTATTTAGGGCGACATCCGAAAGTAAAAAAAGTAATTTATCCCGGACTTGAAAGCCATCCGCAACATGAATTGGCATCCAATCAGGCAACCGGATATGGGGGAGTTCTTTCCTTCGAAATAGCAGGTACAATAGACGATGCAAAAGCGTTTCTGGAAAAGCTGGAACTTTTCGCACTTGCCGAAAGCCTGGGCGGTGTAGAATCGTTGATAGAACTTCCTGCCCTGATGACTCATTCTTCCGTGGCGAAAGAAGTACGTGAACAAATTGGAATATCCGACACCCTGGTACGTATTTCGGTGGGGATTGAAGATGTGGAGGATTTGATTGCCGATTTAGAGCAAGCCTTGTCTTGATTTATAAAACTCTATTCTGAGAAACACTTGAAAGTTCATTCAATCATCGAATACTTTTGAGGGGATTGTAAATATAAATAAAAGAGACTAAGAAAGAAAAGATTGAGCTGATAAAAACGGATTGAAATATTATTCATCAAAAACTTACTGAAATGATGAAAGCTGAAGCTGTTACTAAAATTGCAAGAAAACCTTGTTAGATAAGTAATTGTACTTCCATTTGTCGAATCATTTATAGAAACCGTAAGAGGATCATTGTCGAAAAATGAGAAAATATATATTTGAGAGGGTTTGACAGCTTTATTGTCAGGCAATGGGCTGAAAAATGAACCGAAACATACGCCAAAACACTATTACTATTATTTCTTCTCACAAAATTCCGGCATTCAAACAGGCAAAACAGTTTGAGAATAATATAATATATTTTAGCTGAGAAATGATTATAAATATTCTGTAAAATAGGATATTACGAGTCGTAAATAATAGATAATATCATGAATTAATATTATGCCAATCAACATTCCGGACAAATTGCCAGCTATCGAGCTGCTGAAGAAAGAGAATATCTTTGCCATAGGTAACTCAAGTGCCTCCAAACAAGATATCCGACCAATACGTTTAGCCTTGCTTAATTTAATGCCGCTGAAAATAACCACTGAAACCGATTTGGTACGGGTGTTATCCAATTCGCCATTACAAGTGGAACTTGATTTGATAGGACTTAAAAGCCATACTTCTAAAAATACCCCAATCGAGCATATCCGTGAGTTTTATATTGATTTCGGGCAGATAAAAAATCAAAAATACGATGGTTTGATTATCACCGGAGCTCCTGTTGAACAACTGGAGTATGAAGAAGTAAATTATTGGAAGGAAATAACGGAAATTTTCGATTGGGCTAAGACGCATGTTACTTCCAGTCTGTTTATTTGCTGGTCGGCACAAGCGGCTTTATACCATTACTACGGCATCCCAAAATATCCGTTGGCTAAAAAGATGTTTGGTGCATTCGAGCATACAGTTAATGACCCGTTGAACCCACTTTTCAGGGGATTCGACGATGTGTTTTTTGCACCCCATAGCCGACATACGGAAATAAAACGGGAAGATATGGATAAAGTACCTGGACTGACTGTTTTGTCAGAATCAGAGGAAGCAGGCGTGTATGCCATCATTGGCCGCGATGGTCGGGAAGTTTTTATTACCGGGCATTCGGAGTATGCTCCCGAAACACTCGATAATGAGTATAAACGTGATGTTGCCAAAAATTTACTTATTGATATTCCACGTAATTATTATCGTGATAATGATCCCGGTAAACCACCCGTAGTACGTTGGCGTTCACATGCCAATTTATTATTTTCAAACTGGCTCAATTATTTTGTGTATCAGGTTACTCCTTACGATATTGATTCAATACATTGATTCTAAAGTCAAAAAGAATCACAGAAACAATTCATTATTCATAACGAGGTAAGATACAACGGTTTAAGTGGAGTTTATCCGACTGACGAAAATATTCGGAATAAGAATCGTATACCCTTGAAAAATAAAGCTCGGGTAAGTGGGGGAGGATAGAAAAACACCCGAATAATTTTAGCTTACTGAATCGAATGAAAATGAAAATAAGAAAAACAATCCCTTTAAGATATTCATGGGTAGGTCTGTTTTTTGTGACTGCAAATTTTGCATTTTGTCAGCCTGCTTCTAATGTCAATGATCGTGAAAAAGTAATTAATCTGTCATTGAACGAAAACCCGTTTCCACCTTCTGGAAAAGTAAAAGAGAGCTTGTTGAAAGAACTCCCAGATCTCTATCGTTATGCAGCTCAGGATGGTGAGGACTTTCTCCGGCAAGTTGCTATTCATGAAGGGGTGAGTGCGGAGCAAATTATTCCGGGTGAGATATTAGACTTATTAGGTATTTACCTGGGTTTGAGAGCGGGTGCCGGCGGTGAGTTTATTTATTCCGTTCCCGGTTATCCTGCTTTGGTCGATGCTGCGGCAACCGTGGGCGGCAAGATAATATCGATTCCGCTGAATGATAAACTTGAAAATGATCTGACGTCCATTGAGGCGCATATTACAGCTAAAACACAAGCGGTTTATTTGGTAAATCCTCACAATCCATCAGGAACTGTCATCGATAAAAAGATATTTCACGACTTTGTGAAACGGGTATCAAAACGAACCTTGGTGATTGTTGACGAAGCGTACCTGGAATACACCAATGACTTTACGGGTCGTACTGCCGTTAATAATGTGAAGGAAGGCGATTATGTTATTGTTTTTCGCACCATGGCTAAAGCGTATGGTTTAGCCGGACTTTCAATAGGGTATGCCATTGCACCCCCTGATCTGGCGCACTATCTGAAGGCTAGTGGGTTAGGTGATGCCCATGCGTTAAACCGATTGTCGATAGCAGCCACGGAAGCTGCGTTGAAGGATCAAGAACACATCACGCTTGTAAATAAATTAGTCGCTCAGGAACGCGGGAAATGGAATGCCTTCTTAGATAAAGCAGGTTTGCAACACACAGTTTCAGCTGCCAATTTCGTGTTCTTTGATACTAAGAAGCCTTATGCTGAAGTACAAAAAAAATTAGAGGAAGCCGGCATTATCATTGGCCGTGAATTCGAACCCTATAACACCTGGGTACGTATCAGCATCGGACTACCGGAAGATAATGCCAAAGTTCAGTCAGTAATTCGGGAAATAACAAGTCATTAAAAGTAGTTGAATTAAATATCTATCTAGTTTTTATCTATTGAATATCAGTGGATATCACGAGTTTAGTAAAAAGAGTAACTTGTTCGAAAAAACTAACAGATTCCAACGGTGCATGTTTTTATAATCAGTTGAAACCGGTGAAGGTTATCAATAGAGTTTATATCGATTAATATGTTATTGTATTCAAAAACAAATAAATAAGAACAACCACTAAGCCACTCAGCACACTAAGAGCCACAACAAATAGAAAGAATAGAGAGGGAACTAAAATAAAAACACACCTGTTTTTATCTTTCTAAATCTGTGATCTTCAACATTACTGACACAAATAAGACAAGTCTATTTCATTCTTTGTGTTCTTTAATCTTTAAAGCAAGAAATAGGTAAGAATATTATCTTTGTGGTTCTTAGTGTGCTGAGTGGCTTAGTGGTATATTTCTTGTTTTCAATAGTATGTCTAATGCAAGTCTCACCTTATAAGACATATAAATATCCAGAAATTTAAGAAGATAATACCGGAATTAAAAATGAAATGAGTGAAAAACAATAAAGAATTTAGAAAAGGCGAAAAACGAAGATCAGGTTGGTATTTAATTTGGGAACATGTTGCGTCAAAAACAAACGGTTCATAAACTCTGCAATATCTTCATGGAGCTGAAATTGAATTCTTCTATCCAATCGGAATAAACTATTTAATCAAACAGCCAACAATTATCTTTTACCGAAAATGTTCATTTGAAAATGCAAATTAATAACAATATACCATAAACAGGGTATACAAATACCCTGCTATGGGTATTTCCGGTATTGTTTAGTTCACGTACTTTTGCATTGTCGAAAGAAAGTTTACTTACTATAAGACTAAAAAGGACAGATATTATTAAAATAAGTATAAAATGAAAAAAAGTATTTATTCCATTACGCAAAATGTTCTCTCCGCTTTATTAAAGCGATATAGGGATGGACAGTCTGATACAGTCAGGCATTCTTCTTTCTACAAAATCACGTTCACTTCAGCATTTTTCACTCCCTCATTCTCTCCTTCCATGCAAATGTGTTGTTGTTGCACATGCTGCTAATCCCAACGTTCTCGTTTGATTATTTACTACTACCAAGTTAACGAGACACAATCATTCCCCCGCATTATTTATTTTTAGTTTAAGTGTTTTTTCAGATAACAGAGTCTGATTGAGCCATAAATATATTCATTAAAAAACAAGAATATGAAAACTACTTATTTTTATCAATTGCTATTCGCATTGTTTATTTCTTCTGCCACATTCGCCGCCGGAAATTCATCAACAAAAGAACCTATCATAATCAGAGGTACCAAGTTCACTTATCCTTTGATTCAAAAATGGATTTCGGAGTATACAAAAGTAAATCCGACTGCCAATATTCAATTGGCAGCAAAAGCATCAACCTCAACCTCAACATCACAGACAGCAGATCTGAATATCATTGCACACCAACCAACAAAAGAAGAACTTGGAGAGAATCAGGAGATCATTTATGCCGGCCGTTATGCCTTACTTCCTATTACGAATACTAAAAATCCACTCCTGGCAACGACTGCTAAAAAAGGATTAAACAAAAAGGAGATTGACAAACTTTTCTTTGAAGTAATCAATTACGATGATGAACCGGCAACGAAAGAAAAACAGAAATTTGCAGCCACCATCTATTCCCGTGATAATAAAACATGCGCATCAACGGCATTGGCTCAGTATTTTGGACATACATCCTCGGAAATAAGGGGTAAAAAAGTACTGGGGGAAGATATCTATTTGCTTTCTGCGATTAAAAAGGACAGTATCGGACTAGCTTTCAATAATTTGGGGTATTTATACGATGTCAATTCCCGTAACCTGAAAGAAGGTATTGCACTTTTACCGCTGGAACTTAAAAAAGAAACAAAAGATATCCTGACAGGTAACCTGGACCATGTTATTGAGGTGCTGGAAAAGAATCGTATCGAAACAATACCGGTAGAAAAGATCGGTTTTATTTATTCGCAACAAAATGCCCGCAAAGAGGTGTCGGATTTCCTGAAATGGGTGTTGACGGATGGGCAGAAGTTTAATCACTCGGAAGGTTTTCTCAATCTGGACAAGCAAGTATTGGCTGAACAGTCAAACCGACTGACCGAAAAATTCCTGTCATTGAAATAAAAAAACAATCCTAATTATAAACAAAAGCGAGCGTCCCCCCTTCTCCGTCGGCAAACTGATTGAGGGTACGCCCGCTACAATTCAAAAATTGTATGGCAAAATTACCATTTTATTTTGGAAACGGCAAAACGTTTCCTGCCTTTCTCGTTCGCAAAACAGGAATCCTGTTCCTGTTTGCAATTTTCACCTTCCTATCAGGTCATGCACAATTGATAGAACTTAAAGGAAAAATCCTGGAGGAGAGTTCCAATATATCTGTCATTGGTGCTACCATCAAGGTCAAAGGCCAGAAAACGGGCACTACCTCGGATACAGAAGGCAACTTTTCTCTTAAAGTTAAATCACTTCCTGTTACATTATACGTTTCGACTGTTGGCTTTAAAAATCAGGAAATTGATGTGTATGAAGCAGAACCAATTACTATTTCCCTGGCAGATGATCAGAACAGGCTTAGTAATGTTGTGGTTGTAGGTTATGGAACCCAGAAACGCGAAGATTTAACCGGTTCAGTCGCATCAGTTCAGGTATCCCAATTAAAGGAAGCTGCTCCAACTTCTTTTGTAGATGCTCTACAGGGCTTGGCTTCCGGCGTTCAGGTTACCTCAACTTCCGGTGCGCCCGGTGCTACCTCGATAGTCCGCATTCGTGGCGGTAACTCCATAACCGGAGGCAATGACCCTTTGTATGTGATTGACGGGTTCCCAATTTATAATGATAACAGCTCTGTTGATGCAGGCGCTTTATTTGGAGCTGCAGCAATTACTGCGGGAACAACCAACGGAAACAATCCTTTATCCAGTATTAATCCAGGAGATATAGAATCTATCGAGGTATTGAAAGATGCTTCTGCAACTGCCATTTACGGTTCCCGTGGAGCAAACGGGGTTATTATAGTTACCACCAAGAAGGGCTCTAAGGGTGCGGCTAAAGTAACCTATGATGGCTCTTACGGATTTCAAACAGTATCTCATAAAATAGATTTGCTTAATGCCCAACAATTTGCGGTTTATCGCAATGATGCCCTTGGAACAACTGCATTTACACAAGATCAAATTAATGGTTTTGCAAAAAACAGTACTGATTGGCAAGCAGAGGCTTTTAGAACAGCCCCAATACAAAACCATCAACTATCAATTAGCGGAGGAAATGATAAAACACAATACTCTGCATCCTTAGGTTACCTTGATCAGGATGGTGTTGTAATTGACACTGATTTCAAAAGATATACCGGAAGGGTGGCTCTTAATACGAAATTATCAAAGAACTTTAATTTCGGAATAAATTTAAACCAGAGTTATTCAACATCCGATGCTGCAAGTACAACTACCATTCTAAATGTTTTGGAAATGCCTTCTACAGTACCTGTTTATAGCAGTCCAGGTGTTTATTCATACCAAAATCCTTATAGCACGAATGGCAACCCCGTGGCGTATTTGAATAATTCAACCAATCAAAATATAATACAAAGAACATTAGGCAGTGCTTTCGGAGAATATGATATACTACCGGGATTAAAAGCAAAAGTATTAGTTGGTATTGACTTGCTAGATAATAACCAGTATAGTTACATCCCCCAAACATTATATGAAGGTAGCTCTACATTAGGAGATGCTGCTGTAGGATCAAAGTTCACAACAAACTGGTTAAATGAAAATACCCTTAGCTATTCTAAAACCATCAATGGATCACATAATATTGATTTACTGGGTGGTTTTACCCAACAACATTCAGAAACAATAGGCAGCCTTATTAATGCTTATGGTTTTACTAATGATGATCTTCAATATTATAATTTATCAAGTGCAACGAGTAGGACAGTAACATCAAGTTACACCGCATGGACTTTACAATCTTTTCTTGGTCGTTTAAACTATAATTATCAACATAAATATTTCTTAACTGGTAGTATACGTGCAGATGGGTCATCTCGTTTGGGGGCTAATAATCGCTGGGGTTATTTCCCATCAGGGTCAATTGGCTGGCAGGCTGATAAGGAAGCATTTTTAAAAAATGTAGCTGAAAAGATAAAACTTAGTAATACAAAAATACGATTAAGTTATGGTAGAACAGGAAATTCTGAAATACCAGCATATCAATCTTTAACACTACTTTCAAGTAGTGTCTATCCCAACGGTTCAGGGACAACAAATACAGGCTTTTCTCCAACTCAAATTGGAAACCCTGACTTAAAATGGGAAACAACAAATCAATATGACGGTGGTATTGATATAGGATTTTTTAACCAACGAATTAAATTTACAGCAGACCTTTATTATAAAAGAACTTCTGATTTGTTGATAAGCACTTATGTTCCTTTTACATCCGGCTATGCTTCTTCTTTACAAAATATAGGTGAAGTGGAAAATAAAGGGTTTGAACTTGCTTTAAATACTGAGAATGTTAAAGGTGAATTTAACTGGACTACCAATGCTACATTCTCGGTTAACAGGAACAAGGTGCTTTCATTAGGCAATGGCGTAAGTCAGATTCTTGTAGGTGGTGGTACCCAGGTCGGAAGTGTTATTAAGGTTGGCCAACCTCTGGGGGTGTTTTATGGGTTAAAAACGGATGGTTTGTACACAAATGCCAGTCAAATACCTGCCACTTCTATATTAGGAACGAGTACTAAAGTTGGTGATGTTAAATATGTGGATGTAAATGGTGATGGTAAATTAACAACAGCCGGTGACCAGACAGTAATCGGAAGCCCTCAACCAAAATTTATTTTTGGGTTCACAAATACATTTAACTACCATAATTTCGATTTGTTGATATTGATACAGGGATCCTACGGAAATCAAATATACAGTTATATTTTGAGGCAATTGCAAACTCCTAATGGTACCATAAATTCTATAGCCGGATTCGCAAATCACTATACTTCAACAAATACTACCGCTGAATATGAGCGGCCTAATACTTCAATTAATAATAGTACCAACAGTGATTTGTATGTTTATGATGGATCATATGCCAGGATTAAAACAATCACGTTAGGGTATTCCATACCTAAGAGAATTCTATCCAAAATAAAGGTTGATAACATTAGATTTTATGTGAGTGGTCAAAATTTATTCACCCTCAGTAAATATCCGGGTTTTGACCCTGATGTTAACTCCTACTCACAGGATGCGACTCGCCAAGGGGTAGATTTGGGTGCGTACCCATCAGCGAAATCCATTGTAGGTGGTGTAAATGTAACATTCTAACAATATTCACACACAAATAAAAAAACAAGAATATATGAAAAAAATATTATATATATTACTTCTGGCAAGCACAATAGTATCGTGTACCAGTCTCGAAGAGGATCCTAAATCTCAAATTGCAGCAGTCAATTATTATAAAACAGTATCTGATGCCACTGCTGCCGTTACGGCTCTTTATAGCAACCTTACTCATAATTACAGTGGCGTTGCGTTAGGACTTCCAAATGGTGGATTCGCTTTTTTAAACAGAATGCCCGCGATTACCTATGGCTGTGCGACTGATGATGTTATTGCCGGAGCAACTGCTCCTGATCCTGATTATCGGTCAATCTGTGGATTTTATTCAAATTCTTCGAATACAAAACTTCAGGAAATATGGAGGGAACCTTGGGAAATTATTAATAATGCAAACATAGATATAGATCGTATCCCTCAAATCAATGGAGACTCTGCAACTCTTAACCGCCTTGTAAGAGAAGCAAAATTTATAAGAGGAGTAACTTATTATATCGCAGTCAGACTTTGGGGAAGGATACCGTTGATTACTCATGAGACAACATCTCTATCCAGTAATCTGCAAGTTTCACAAGCAGATACTTCAGCCATATATGCATTAATCAGAAGTGATTTAACAGCTGCTACCGCATTACCTAAAAGTTATACCGGAGCAGATGGATTTCGCGCCACAAGCGGTGCTGCTCATGCATTTTTATTAAGTGTCGCTGTTACTCAAAGAAACTGGACAGAAGCTGTCAGGGAATATAACGTACTTACAAATTCAGGTGGATATAATTACAGTCTGTTTACTAATTATGGTGATAATTTCAATCCGGCGAAAGTAAATTCAACAGAACATATATTTGATGCATATTTTCTTGCGGATGGTACTACCGGAGGTACCGGGAACACAAATCAATTAGGAATTTCGGATGCTCCTCAATATGGATATCTATTTGGCGGTCCTAAAGGAAATGCTAATGTACAGCCAAATGTGACTTTACGTCAATATTTTCAAAAAAAGGATGCCAGAACTAAAGTAACATTTGTTGATTCTGTATTGAAATCCAGTAGTTCAACCAAACCGGATATTTACTATCCTCATTTTAATAAATGGAATCCGCTGACATATTCGCCATCATTAAAAACTTTTGCCAATGATGGTCTAAATATTCCGATTATTCGTTTTGCTGAGGTTCTATTGTTTTATGCTGAAGCGCAAAATGAATTGGGTAACAGTGGAGAGGCATATACCGCTATTAATAAAATAAGAACCCGTGCCGGGATTCCAAATTTGACACCCGGTTTAAGTAAGGACGATTTCAGAGATTCAGTTTTCCTGGAAAGGCGAAAAGAGTTTGCACATGAAGAAACTGTTCGTTGGTTTGATCTTGTTCGTCTAAATGGATCAGGAAGTTATCTTCTTTATAAAGCGATTCCGGCATTAATTGATCCTGTAAAAGGAGCTCCAAGTGATTATTGGTGCCAAACCAAAGCAGCAAATTTTGCAATTAACCCTAAAAAGTATTTGCTTTTCCCTATTCCGTTAACAGAATTACAGGCAAATCCTAATTTGATTCAAAATTACGGTTGGGAATAAAGTAATAAATTTTCATTACTGAACGAAAGCCATGATTCGATAAAAAGTCTGGTTTTCATTCTGTAATGATACTAAAAAGTATAAGCTATGTGGTGGATTTATGCCTTATTTTCAGCATTTTTTGCTGCATTAACTGCGATTTTTGCAAAAATCGGTATTAAGAACGTTGATACCGACCTTGCAACGGCGATACGAACAGTTGTTATTTTGATCTTAACCTGGTCGATTGCTTATTTCAGGGGAGGAACAAATTCAATTAATTTATTAACAAAACACAACTTGCTATTCCTGGTTTTGTCAGGATTTGCAACAGGGCTATCGTGGATATTTTATTTTAAAGCCTTACAACTCGGTAAAGTATCGCAAGTAGCTCCTATTGATAAACTTAGTGTGGCATTGGCCATTGTTTTTTCTATTATCTTTCTTGGAGAAGCATTAACCCTAAAAACGGCAATTGGAGCCGGATGTATCATCGCAGGAACAATTATTATTATATTATAAATAACTTTCAAAATGAGTAAACCAAAACAAATTGCCATTTATGGTAAAGGTGGGATCGGAAAATCGACTACAACATCAAATATTGCAGCTGCCCTGGCAGAGGCGGGTTATAAAGTTGTGCAAATAGGTTGCGACCCCAAAAGCGATTCAACGAATACACTGCGAAGTGGAAACTATCTACCCACTGTATTAGATAGTACTCGTGATGGCGAAAAAGTAGGACTTAAGGATATTTCAGTAGTAGGATTTAAGGGAGTTTTGTGCATAGAGGCCGGCGGACCGGTTCCCGGTGTTGGTTGTGCCGGACGGGGCATTAATGCGGCTGTAAATTTGTTGCAAGACTTGCATCTTTTCGAAGAGTTTCAACCCGATTTCGTATTGTATGATGTTTTGGGTGATGTAGTTTGCGGAGGATTTGCAGTCCCTATCCGCGAGGGTTTGGCCGATAAAGTCTATGTGGTATCCTCGTCAGATTTTATGGCTATCTATGCTGCCAATAATTTATTCAAAGCCATTACCAAGTATGCATCCTCGGGTGGTGCCCAATTAGGTGGAATTATTGCCAACAGCTTGAATGCACCTTTTGCAAAATCCTTGATAGATGATTTTGCCGAGCGGACAGGTGCTTCGGTCATTGGATATGTACCTCGTTCCATAACAGTAGCACAAAGTGAGTTGTATGGGAAAACTGTGATCGAAGCTAATCCGACCTCGGCACAAGCCGATGTTTACCGTAAACTGGCACAACGAATTGTAAAAGATACAGAAACGGTGATACCAAGACCATTGAATGTAACTGAACTTCGTGACTGGGCACGAGAATGGGGAGATAGAATCCTACGAGAAGAAAAAGGTGAGGTATTACAACAAGCATCAATTTAATCAGATCATAAATCATTTATCATAATGAGTTTATTAAAACAAAGAGCCCCGCTGATTCGCGAAAAAAGATTGAATGCTATTGCGGCTTATTATGGGAAGGCAGAAACGCTTTTGACTGAGAATACCAACGAAAGTCAATTCTTACAGCGGGTTCGAACTTTTTCACAAGATGCACCGAGTGACATTTTGTATGCCTTGAGTGTAATTGCAACCATAAAAGATGCTGCCATTGTTGTTCATGGCGGGGCAGGTTGCGCTGCGGCCCGGTTGTCATTAAGTTTGCTTGATCAAAATAATGGTAAATGGGCCGTTACCAACCTCAACGAACGGGATTCCATTATGGGAAGCGAAGTGAAATTACGTGAGGCTATAAAGCAAATCTACAAATTGCATTTGCCTAAAATAGTTTTTGTAATTTCTACTCCAATTGTTGCTATAAACAATGATGACATTGAGTCGGTGGTGGATGAATTGAAGGATGAACTGGGTATTGTGATTGTCCCGGTTTATAGTGATGGTTTTCGTTCAAAAATTGGCACAACAGGGTACGATATTGTATCACATTCAATTGTTAAGTCAATTTTAAATACAAAAAAAGATGCTGTTGGCGACCATATTAATTTGCTTTCTGTTTCTGAAAAAGAAGAAGATTTAAAAGAAGCAAACCGATTGTTGGAAGGACTTGGATTACTGACCAATGTTTTTCCTCGTTTTGCTTCATTAGGGAATATTCAACAAGCAAAGAATGCTGCATTTTCAATCGCTATTAATCCTGATGAAGCGGATTATCCTGGTAAAATATTCGAAAACAGGTTTAAAATTCCTTATATTCAATCGGTTCTTCCTGTTGGAATAGCCAATACTTCACTATGGTTGACTGATATTGCTATTGCAACCGGTCATATAAACGAAGTTCATGGCTTGCTAAGTCGCGAGAAAGAAAAATTGAATAGTTTATTAAATAAAAAAGAAATAAGCAAGCGAAAAGTATTTATTAGTCTTACACCGGCTTTGGGTATAGCATTATACGATTTACTCGAAGAGTTGGGGTTTGAGGTTGTCGGTGTTAAGTTTTCATATATAGATCAATTACATCTTGCTTTTGTTGAAAGAATAAAGGCTGAAAGACCAGACTTAGCTTTGTTTATTGGCGATGGACAGCTGTTTGAAGAGGAAAATGTGATCAGGAAGATTAAACCGGACATATATATTGGGAACGCAAATGATTTTACTGCCGCCATCCGAAATGGAATTCCGGTTGTCAACATTCAAAGTATTAGTATTATAGGATTTGAAGGAGTTATAAATTTAGTAAAGAAAATAAGGAAGACACTGGCTAATACTTCTTTTACCCAAATATTGGCACAAAGCGAAACAAAAACTTATACCAAAGAGTGGCTCAATAAAAGTACGAATTGGTTTATCAAACAGGAAGTTAAATAAAATGTCGAAGCATATTTTACATAAGAATAGAAATGGCTGTGCTTTGCACGGAGCATTAAAAGTGATAAATGCAGTGGATGGTTTTGTTCCGATTATTCATTCCACTGCAGGTTGTAGCATTCAGTCCAAACTAAGTGACAACATCCAGGATGGAAGCAATGGCATTCATTATCGCGGTTGGTTGGAAACACCGGCCACCGCGGTATTTGAAAAACAAATTATATTTGGTGGAACATCGCGGTTGCGTGAGCAAATAAAGAATACGATAAAGGTTCAACCGGCCGATTTATACGTGGTTTTGTCAGGATGTGCACCCGAAATTGTGGGCGATGATATCCCTGCCATGGTAAAAGAAGCTCAGGAGCAAGGATTCCCGGTTATTACCACCAGTACCCCGGGATTTAAAGGTAACGTATATAAAGGCTACGAATGGGCTGTAAAAGCTATTATTGAACGAATTTCTTATCCCAATGTAGATTATAAAATAGAAAAGGGACTGGTAAATATTTGGGGAATTATCCCTAATCAGGATATTTTTTGGGAAGGTAATTTAGCTACATTAAAAAACACATTGAAATTAATAGGTTTAAAAGCCAACACTTTGGTTGGTTTTGACCAAACAAAAGAGAACTGGCGGAATACTCCAAATGCAGAATTGAATTTAGTAGTTTCCCCCTGGGGTTTGGAGGTTGCTCATCAGCTTGAAAAAAAGTTTGGAACACCCTATTTGTATTTTGGTTACTTGCCGGTTGGGGCATCCGATACATCTGAACTTTTAGACCTTCTTGGAGAAAGGTTGTCTGTTTCCAAAGTGCTTATTTCGAATGTAAAAAATAACGAAGAAAAATACCAAACCTATCAATTGCAAAAACTGGCTCAAAGTTATATTACCTACGATTTTCAAAAAGAAATTGCCTTAGTTGGTGAAACATCAAATGTGTTAGGTCTCAGTAGGTTTTTACAAGATAGTTTCGGACAACTGGTCACAACTATTATCATTACGGATAATCCGGATGAAGAACTTCGCCAGCTAATAAAAGAATTGCTACCCACGAATGTTTCTTATCCCACTGAAGTGATTTTCACGAGCGATGGCAAGGAAATAGACGAATGGTTATTGAAATTAAAGCCACAAGTCATTTTTGGGAGTTCATTGGAGGAGACTGTTTCGGATACATTATCGGCTCCATTGATTAAAATATCAACACCGGTTTTCGACAAGGTCTATCTGAATCATTCATATATAGGTTATGACGGCGCAGTTGAACTGTTGCAAGATTTTAGTGAGGCAATATTCAAACAATTACCTCTATATAAAAAATAGTATTCACAAAATTAAATTAAGGAGAAAAAGATTATGTCTGTCGTAAAACAAGAAATTGAAAAGTATCTGGCTGAAACAAAATTAATTGTGTTGGCAACTGTAAATGAAAATGATGCTCCGGCATTGAGAGTATTGGGCGCATTCGGTGTTGAAGGTTATACATTCTATTATTCAACGAAAGGTGGCGCAGCCAAGGTAAAACACACAGATAAAAATCCACTTGTAAATGCCCTTTTTCAACATGAAAATCAGAACCCTGCTGAATTTATCAATGTCAGCATTCAAGGGAAAGCAGTGCAATTATCCATTGACACCGAAATTGAAAAAGCAATAGAAGTGATTGGTAATCGTAGTGCAAAATTCAAAGAACGTGTTGCACAAAATGGGTTGGAAAACAATGTATTGTACCGGGTTGATCCACAGGAGGTAAAAGTACTAGATCGCCGCAATGGTGCGGGCCCTGGATCTATTAATGTTATTACTTTTTAAATTTTTTAAGATAAAATTGAAAAGTTGATTAGATTAATAAGTTAAATAAATGAATTGAAAGAAAAGAATGAGTGAAAACGAGAAAGAATTAAAGAAAGTCGCTAAACGAAAATCAGGGTGGTATTTGCTATGGGAGCATGTAGCCGAACATCCCGTTATTTATGTAATATGCATTTTAAGCATCTCTATATCAGCAATTCTGGCAACAGTAATACCCCGGATAATAGCGGATTTTACTAATACATTTAGTAGTGGTAAACTTACCTTACAATTAGCAGCCCATTTTGGTCTTCTTATTTTAGGAGTTAGTACACTTCGTGTTACTCTTGGTTGGATAGGTCGTCTTATATCGGCTAAACATGGAAGGATGCTCACATATAAAGTTCGAGATAGTCTTTTTAAAAAATGGGAGACTTTACCATTATCTTATTATCATAATCATAGTACAGGCGACTTATTATCACATGCATTGAATGATGTACAAGTGACACAACAGGTCGCTGCAATGGGTATTAATACTTCTGTTAACAGCATTGTTATGATTTCGGGAGCTCTCTATGTGATGTTGATACACATAAATTGGAGCCTTGCGATAGCCGGATTTGGACCATTGTTGGCTATTCCTTTTATTGTTCGGTACTATAGTCCTAAGATTAAACTGCAATCTGCTAAAGTTCAGGAAACCTTAGGAGGAATGTCTCAGTCGGTTGAAGAAATTGTCGGTGGTATTAGAACCGTTAAAGCATTTGGTAATGAAGAAGTAGTTATAAGACGTTTTGGAGACAGAATAGACGAGATTGTGACAGAACGAATGAAGCAAGTTAAATTGTCAGCAATTTTTTCGGCAGTTATTCCTTTTACAGTTTCTATTGGGTTTATTGTTGTGATTGCTTATGGTGGTTATCTGACTATTCATAAGGCGATAAATCTGGGGGATTTTGTTTCATTCTTATTGTATCTGATTTTGTTACGGCAACCATTAGAGATGCTTGGAAATACGTTGAATCTCTTTCAACGGGGGTCGGCTTCATTTTCACGTTTGGCTGAACTTTTAGATGCTCCGCTTGCAGTTTCTGATAGGGAGAGTGCAACAAGCCAGAAGCTAATTAGTGGAGATGTTGAGGTTAGAAACCTTTCTTTCAAGTATCCGAAAGCTAAAAAGAATGTGTTGACTGATATTTCATTCAAGGTAAAAAAGGGACAAACCTTAGGCGTAATTGGATCAATCGGTTCCGGTAAATCAACACTTGCAAGTTTACTGTTAAGGGTTTACGATCCACCACAAGGAACAGTATTTATAGATGGTGTAGATGTTCACAATTATTATCTGAGAGATTTGCGCAATTCAGTTGCTTTTGTGCCACAGAGCGGATTTTTATTCTCAACAACTATTGAAGCGAATATTGCTTTTGCTGATGATGTACTTGATGAGAATAAAGTGGAGGACTCTGCACAGGCATCGGTTGTTCATGAAGATATTTTAAAATTAAAAGATATGTACAAAACAGAAATAGGGGAAAGGGGAGTAAGGCTATCCGGGGGACAAAAGCAAAGGGTTGCTATTGCCAGGGCTATTTATAAAGATGCACCAATTAATGTACTTGACGATTCATTAAGTGCAGTAGATACTAATAACGAGCGATTGATCTTGCAAAATTTACGACAAGGAGAGAAGAATAAAACAAATATAATCATTTCTCATCGTTTGAGTGCTGTTATGCATGCTGATGAAATTATCATACTTGACGAAGGGCGAATAACAGAACGAGGTAGCCATCAGTATTTGCTTGAAACCAGTGAGTTCTACAATAAATTATGGAATATACAATCTGGTGGTGAAGAACATACAGAGACCATCGTTGATGAGACTATAAAAATAGACTTGATAGAATCGATTTTGTCAGTTGAAGACAATGAAGAGGAGGAAGAGAAATCAAGAGAAGGAGGTGAGTATGGCGCTTAGTAAAAAAGATACACTGAAAGTGCTTTTGCCTTATTGGAAAAACCATAGTAAACAGCTCCTTGGAATTTTCTTTCTTGTTATTTTGGTTGTTGGTGCTGATCTATTGCAACCCCTGGTAATGAAGGAAGCAATAGATAAACATATAAATGTTCCTAATCCGGAATATGGTACATTGCTACTTATTTCTGCTCTGTACTTAGTGATTGTTATAATTAGTTTCGGGTTAACTTATTATCAAAGTATCTTACTTCAGTTGACTGGACAAAAAATTATTAAACATATAAGAACTGATTTATTTAGACATATTCAAAGCCTGTCACTGAAATATTTCGATAAGAATTCGTCTGGCCGCATCATTACCAATGTAGTCAGTGATACCGAAGCATTGAACTCGTTTTTTACTGATTTTCTGGCAAATAACATACGAAACATATTTACACTAATCATGATTGTTGTATTTATGTTTAATCTAAATGTTAAAATTGCACTTTACTGTTTCATTGTTGTTCCATTAATAATTTTTATATCTGCTTATTTTCAGAAACGTTTGCGTAAAGTGAATCAAGAAATGCGTAGTCGCTTATCAATTCTAATTTCTTTTCTGGCCGAGAATCTGGCAGGTATGTCAATAGTTCAGATTTTTAATCAGGAAAAAAAACAATACAATGAATTCGAAATTAGAAATGGTACCTATTTAAAATCAGCTATTAAAGAAAACAGGTTAACTCTTGCTTTTTTTCTTTTTACTGAAGTAATCGGTGACTTTGGTGTTGCAGGGCTTATATGGTTTGGTAGTGGTCCTGTAATTCGTGGGGATGTGACTTTTGGGGTGCTATTTGCATTTATTGGATATATACGAAGGTTCGTTCAGCCAATTACCTCAATTACCATGCAGCTAAATACTTTCCAGAATATGCTTGTAGCAACCGAAAGAATTGTCATAACTTTAAATGAAAGGCCGGATATTGTTGAAGCTATTGATGCTGCTGTTCCTGATAAAATTAGAGGTGGTGTAGAGTTTAAAAGTACCTATATGGCTTACAGGGAAGGGATAAATGTTCTTAAAGGCATTTCACTCAACATAAAACCTGGCGACAGCGTAGGATTTGTGGGAGCATCAGGTGCCGGTAAAACCACTTTGATGAGTCTGTTGGCACGTTTTTATGATACAACAGGTGGTTCTATCATTATTGATGGCCAAGATATAAAAAAATGGCCTCTTGCAAAACTTAGGCAAACAGTGGGAATTGTTCAACAGGATATTACTCTGTTCTCAGGTACTGTCCTGGATAATATCCGGTTTTTCAGAAATGAAATTTCTCCAGAACGAGTGATTGAAGTTTGCAAATTAATTGGTGCAGATGGTTTTATAAGTAAACTTACAAAAGGCTATGACACATTATTGTCCGAAAGAGCTGCTACACTTTCCTTTGGAGAAAGACAGTTGCTTTCGTTTGCAAGAGTAATGGTCTTTAATCCGAAAATATTGATACTTGATGAAGCTACAGCAAGTCTTGATTCTGAAACAGAGGCTATTCTTCAGGAAGCAATAACAAAAGTGTCTAAAGATCGTACGCTTTTAGTTATTGCCCACAGACTCTCTACTATTCAGCATATGGATTACATCGTGGTGCTTGATGATGGAATAATTGTTGAAAAAGGCTCCCATGAGGAGCTTCTGGATAATGATGGTCATTACAATTTACTACATAAATCCGGGGTTCTTGTGGAAGAGTTAGCAAGCTGATAAATAACACAATGTTTAGGTTATAAATTATGATTCAACAACTTTTAATAATTAATTAGAAAATGGCAACATTAACAGGAACTCAAACACAAGATAAAGAAACAATTAAACAGCTTCTTTTAGACGAAGCCAGATTAGATCTTGAATTTAACGAAAAGGGTATTTTTTATGATGCTGATGAGATAAAAAGACTTAGAGGAAATGTAGTAGAACCAAAAACATACGGAAGAGAGCCGGTTGGATTTAGTTTTGTTCTCCCTCATGGTATTACTTCGAATGCAAAATTTAATCGTTGGACACCGTATTCTATTGTTGTCGAGAATGATAAACCAATTTTGTATAATGATAAAGAACCAATTGCTGAAATCAAATTTCACAACAGAATACAGCCTCCTGTAATGGAACAACGTCTTTCTACGGGTGAAAAAGTAAGAAGTATAATTGGTAGTAATCAACATGGTGAAATTAGTATTGGCTACAGTGCTGAATGTTCGTTGAAAGATTTGGGTGAAGATTGTTTGTTTTGTTCGATTAATGTGCGTGAAAAAGATCCGGAAAGACCATTACTAAAAAACCCGCGTCAGATTTCAGAAGCTTATCATCTCGCCCGTCAGGCTGGAATTGCAAATCAGTTGCGTATCACCGGTGGTTTTGTGCCTGAGCGACGTGAACTGGAATACTATCTGGATGTAGCCGAAGCAATTCATGAAAATTACGAGATATTCAAAGGGGTTGCAGTAATTGGGGCACCAGCCGATTTGTCAATATTAGAAAAATATAAAGAAGCCGGATATTCAGACATTTCACACAACCTGGAGGTTTGGGATAAAAATCTTTTCGCACTCATCGTACCCGGGAAAAGTAAACGCAATGGTGGTTGGGAACACTGGGTGAGATCACTTGAGAGATCCGTCGAAATTTTTGGAAGAGGAAATGTCCATTCAAATTTCGTTGGGGGATTAGATCCGAAAGATGAATTTATTGAAGGTATAGAGCATTTATCCTCAAAAGGAATTGTTGCACACTTCGGGCCTTTTCGGCCTCAAAAAGGGACTCCATTGGAAGGTTGGCGTAGTCCGGAAGCATCTTTTCACTGGGAAGTGTTGGATAAAGTCACCGACATACAAATTCGTCATGGTTTTACCACCGAGCAGATGTACCGGGGTCCAGGTTCAGGTGATCACACAGGGAGAGTAGTCCGAACTAAAAGAGGGGATTTTGAGGGTAATTATCTGGATACTTATAAATACCCGGCTATTGATTAATAACATCACACCATTAATTCAAACACATTAAAATATAAGCAGAAATGTCAGAAATAGAAACTCAAAAAATAAGAAAAGAAGAGGTTAAACAGCTTCTTTTAAATGAAGCCAAATTGGCGCTAGATTTTAATGAAAAAGGTATTTTTTATGATGCAGGGGAAATAAAACGTCTTAGAAGAACAGATAACGATGTAAATGGATTCCGGCGTAATGGAACCGGAGTTGGTTTTGCATTACCACATGGTATTACCACAAATGCAAAATTTAATCGTTGGACACCCTATTCAATAGTGGTAGAAAATAATAAGCCTATTTTGTATAACGATAAAGAGCCTATTGCTGAAATTACTTTTCCAGATATTACTCCGTTTCCGGTATCAGAACAATTACTAAGTTCAGGTCAAAAAGTTAAAAATATATTGAATATTTCTCAACATGGTGGACTGCATGTTTCATACAGTGACGAATGTTCGTTAAAAGATTTAGGTGAAGATTGTTTATTTTGCTCGTATAATGTGCGTGAAAGAGATCCAGAGAGACCATTAATAAAAAACCCACGCCAGGTTGCTGAAGCCTATCATCTTGCCCGTCAGGCAGGCGTTGCCAACCATTTTCGTATTACGGGTGGTTTTGTCCCAGAACGTCGTGAACTTGAATATTATATTGATGTTGCCGAA
>Ga0316217_10001547_pt1 | contig 29561 bp, 24 predicted proteins | sample 1anoAmetaG_FD_203633 | JGI IMG/M metagenome (GOLD analysis project Ga0316217, IMG submission 203633) | Freshwater microbial communities from Trout Bog Lake, Wisconsin, USA - 1anoA | ecosystem: Environmental > Aquatic > Freshwater > Lake > Hypolimnion/Profundal zone | place: USA: Wisconsin... | reverse complement strand
GGGTGTTCGCCTACGCCAACCTGCCCTACCGGATCAAGCCGTACCCCGAGATGCTGGCCAATCCCCGCAGCACCATCACCTTCGACCAGGACGCCCACGATGCGGCCATGGCCCTGGCCGCGACCCTGGGCAGCGACGGCAAGGTCCTGATGGGGGCCGGCGGGCCGGTCCTGGCCAACCTGACCGAGAAGCTGCTCCTGGTGGCCCTGGCCAAGCTGACCAACTTCGTCCCCGATGCCGGCATCTGGATGAACACCCAGCGTCCGGAATGGAACGACGCCAACAACGCCCTGGTCGGCTACGGGGTGTCGGTGGTGACCCTCTGCTACCTGCGCCGCTACCTCACCTTCTGCCGGGAGCTGTTCGCCTCCGCGGAACCGGGGCAGCTGGAGCTCGCCGTCGAGATCGCCGAGCTGCTTGAAGCCGTCGCTGCGGTCTTCGAGCGTGCGGCCCCGCCGGACCAGCCCCTTCCGCCCCGGGAGCGCAAGCTCATCCTGGACGCCCTGGGCCGGGCCGGCACCGAATACCGGGCGAAGGTCTACGCCGGGGGCTTTTCCGGCGCCCGGACCCGGATTCCGGCGGCGCGGCTCCGGAGCTTCTGCGAGGCCGCCCTGCCGCAGCTCGACCATTCCATCCGGGTCAACCGGCGCGAGGACGGACTCTACCACGCCTACAACCTGATGAAGGTGGCCGGGGACGGGATCGAGGTCCGCACCTTGTTCGAGATGCTCGAAGGCCAGGTGGCCGCCCTCAGTTCCGGCGCCCTTTCCGGGGAAGACGCCGTGGTCCTGCTGGACGCCCTGCGCGCCAGCCGGCTCTACCGGGCGGACCAGGCGAGCTACGTCCTCTACCCCGACCACCCCCTGCCCCGCTTCCTGGAGAAGAACAACATCCCCGCGGGGGCGGTGGCCGGATCGGCGCTGCTGCGCACCCTCCTGGAGCATGGCGACGAGCGCATCGTGGCCCGGGACGTGGACGGCGAGGTGCATTTCAACGCGGACTTCCGCAACGGCGAGTATCTCAGCAAGGCCCTGGAGGCGCTGGACGGCTCCCTGTACGGCCCTCTGGCGCAACAGGAGGGAGCGCGGCTCCTGGAACTCTACGAGCGGGTCTTCGACCACCAGTCCTTCACCGGGCGCTCCGGCACCTTCTACAAGTATGAAGGCCTGGGCTGCATCTACTGGCACATGGTGTCCAAGCTGCTGCTGGCGGTGGACGAGGCGCGCCAGAGCGCGGCCGGCGGCGACCCGGCCATCCTGGCCCGCCTGCAGCGCCACTACCAGGACATCCGCGAAGGCATCGGCGTGCACAAGTCGCCGGCCCTGCACGGCGCCATCCCCACCGATCCCTACTCCCACACCCCGGGGTTCGCCGGCGCCCAGCAGCCGGGCATGACCGGCCAGGTCAAGGAGGACATCCTGACCCGCTTCAGCGAGATGGGTGTCCTGGTGGAGGCCGGCCGGATCACCTTCCAGCCCTGGATCATGCCCCAGGCGGAATTCCTCGATCTGCCGGCGCTCTTCCGCTTCGTGGACACCGGCGGGGCGCTGCAGATCCTTGACCTGCCCAAGGACACCCTGGCCTTCACCATCTGCCAGGTGCCAGTGGTGGCCCACCGGCGGGGGGGCCCGAGCATCCTGGTCACCGGCCGGGACGCCGCCGGCCAGTCCTGCGATGGCCTCGCGCTCGACGCCGCGGTCAGCGGCGCCATCTTCGGGCGCACCGGCGCGGTCCGGCGGCTGGACGTGTTCCTCGGCCTGCCTTGATCCGCTGCTAGCAGAGCTCCGGATACAGTCCGCGCATGACCTGCTTGGGCCGGCGGTCCACCGTGAACAGGCCCCAGTGCTTTTCCGGGTCCAGCGGATCGGCCGAGCCCTTCCAGGGTTCGTCGAAGGCCTCGAACACGAAGGTCAGGATCCCGGACGCCCGGGTCCAGGCCATCAGGTCGCCGTAGTAGGTCTGCTGCAGGTCCTGGGAGGTGTTGTCCATCTGGATGCCCTGGCCGTTCGAGCGGGTGGCCCAGCCGGCCTCGGTGATCACCACCGGCAGGTCCGGGTAGAGCCGGGCGACGCTCTGGTAGTTGTCCATGGTGTAGTGGATCGCCTCGTGGATCCGCTTGTACTCCCAGACCGGATAGCTGTGCAGGGAGATGAAGTCCAGCTCGGGCACCAGTTCCCGCAGCTTGTGCTGCCAGGCCACGTAGTTCTCGCAGAAGGTCACCGGCTGGGCGACCCCGCCGCGCACCCGCCGCACCAGCTCGATCATGCGGCTGACCGGCACGAAGTGGTCGGTCCAGTCGATGGTCGCCTCGTTGCCCACGGCCACCGAGAAGACGATGTCACTGAAGCGCCCCGCCAGCTCCCGGAGCCGCTCGACCTCGGCGTCGTTCTCGGCCCGGCTGGCCTCCAGGGCCTGCTCGCTGAACGTGCCCCCCCACGGGCATCCGAAATTGTTCATCTCGGCCCCCAGGTAGGCTCCGAGCATGACCTGGAAGTCGAGGCCGTCCTCGCGGATGACCTCGAGCACCCGCTCGGCGTGGGGGCTGCAGTCGTACAGGCGCAGGAGCCGCCAGTTCCGCGCCAGGATCAGCAGGTCCTCGCGGATCTCCGCCTTGGAGGGATAGATCCTGATGCCCGGGCCCTGGCCCTGGCGGTAGCCTGAGTAGCAGACCGCGTTTCCGGCCGGAAGGTTCAGCATGGTGTCAGTTCTCCGTTCCTACAGGTACTTGGGCAGGCCGTCCTTGTCCCACAGGCCCCAACAGGCGCCCACATCGCCTTCGCTGCCGACCTTCCAGGCCTCGTCGAAGGCCGAGAAGTAGAAGATCTCCACGTCATCCTCCCGGCCCCAGCGGCAGGTGTCGACGAAGTAGCGCATCGCGCCCTCCACCGAGGGGACCGCGGCGTGGAAGGCGCTGCCGATGTGCGGCCAGCCGGTCTCGCTGATGATCACCCGCTTGCCGCCGGCCACGTCCACGGTCCGGCGGTACATGCTCTGCATGTAGGCGATGGCCTCTTCCCGGGGACAGCCCTCCCAGAACGGGTAGCAGTTGGCCATCAGGACGTCGCAGGCCGCCGCGACCCGGGGGTGCTTCTCGAACAGGAAATAGGCGTCCACGTAGCCCACCGGCACCCCGGGCGCCGCGGCCCTGGCCCGCTCGAGGTAGCCGAGCAGCTGGTCTTCGGACAGGTCGCCGCGCAGCAGGACCTCGTTGCCGATGGCCAGCAGGTCCACATGTCCGGCCCGGGCGGCGGCGATGGCCCCGGCGAGCTCGCGCTCGTTGTCCGCAAGGTCCTTGCCCAGCCAGGCGCCCGCCAGCGTCTTCAAGCCGAGCTCATGGGCGATCCTCGGGGTGTGCTCGTGCCCGTCGGTGAAGGAGAAGCTCCTGACCCAGGCGGTGTGCGGGACGAGCAGCTCGAGCCGGGCGCGGATCTGCGCTTCGCTCACGATCGTCCCCGGCCCCTGGCCCTGGAGGTACGGGCTGAAGCACAGGCCGTGCACGCCGGCGAACAGGACTTCGCGGTACTGGTCGACCAGGGCGGCGAGCTGCTGGGGGGAAAGGGGCTGGGCCGCGGCGCCGGTGCCCGGCGCGTGTCCGGCCCAGCGGGGCTCGGGCGGCGCGGAGGGGGAGCCGCGATGGCCCCAGGTGGCCCCGTCAGTCTTGGTCAGGTTCATGATCGACTCCTGTTCTTGGATGAAGATGGCGGCGGCCTCAAAGGGGGCCTGGAGCGGCCGGAGCGTGGCGGCCGGCTCGGGCGGTTCATCGGCCCTGCGCACGGCCAGTTCAGCCGCCATCCGCTGGACCGTGGCTTCGTCGAGTTCGTAGAACCAGAGCGCGATGATGGCGATGACCGCGCCGATGGCCGGGATGATGCTCATCATCAGCTTTATCCCGTTGATCGTGTGCGGGCCCTGGGCGATGCTGGGCACGTAGCCGAAATAGGCCAGCAGCCAGCCGGTCCCGCCGCCGCCGATGGCCCAGCCCAGCTTCTGGGCGAACGAGGCCGCGGAGAACACCAGGCCGGTGGCCCGGCGCCCGCACTTCCATTCGGAGTAGTCGGCGGTGTCGGCGTACATGGCCCAGACCAGCGGCGCGGTTGGCGCCGCGCAGAAGCTGATGACCACATGGGCTGTCCAGACCAGCGGCAGGTTGGCCGGCGGCACGAAATAGAAGGCGATGGTGAACAGCGCCGCCAGGGTCATGGAAGCCATGTAGAAGTTCCGCTTGCCGAACACCTTCGACAGCGGGGAGGTGGCCATGACGCCGAGGATGAAGGCCACCGCGCCGGAGGTCATCACCGGCCCGAAGTAGCGGCTGCCGCCCGGGACCACATATTCGAAGTAGTAGACGATGACCGTTCCGCGGATGTTCGCGTAGGCCAGGGCGGCGATGCCGACGATGCAGAGCACGACCCACGGCCGGTTGCGCCCGAGGTCCCGCACGTCGTCCCGGAAGGAGGTCTTCTGCTTCGGGGGCGGGGCGACCCGCTCCCGGGTCATGGCGAAGGTCGCCCAGTAGAGCAGCACGGCGGCGACGGAATAGACGATCATCGTCATCTGCCAGCCGTGGGGCGAGTTGTCGCTCCCGCCGAAATGCCTGGTGAGCGGCAGGGCGGTGTTGACGATGATGAAGACCGGGATGAGGGCCATCACGAAGCGGTAGGAGCAGGCGCTGGTGCGGTCCTGGGAACTTGGCGTCAGCACGCCGAGCAGGGCCGAATAGGGGATGTTGACAGCCGAGTAGGCGACCATCATGAGGATCAGCGTCACGTAGGCGTAGGCTGTCCTGGCCGCGCCGCCGAAGCTGGGGGTGGTGAAGGTGAGCACCGCCGTCAGCGCCATGGGGATGGCCATCCACAGCAGGTAGGGCCGGAAGTGGCCCCAGCGGGTGTCGGTCCGGTCGGCGATGGTGCCGATCAGCGGATCGATGACGGCGTCCCCCAGGCGGGTCACCAGCATCATCGTCCCCATGGACGCGGCCCCGAGCAGGAAGACGTCGGTGTAGAACTTGGCGATGAAGATCGAGAACATCTGCCAGAACAGGTTCGAGGCCAGATCGCCGAACCCGTAGCCGACCTTCTCGGAAATGGAGAGCCGCTCCGTTTCAGCCGCCATGATGGCCACCATCCTTTTTTTGGCAATGACTAACTGTGGAAGCAGTAAAGCCGAAAAAACATGGTCTTTCCTCGCATTTCCTGGCGTTTTCTACCTGCTAGTCCGCGGTCAGGTAGACATCGTCGAATTCGGCGCCGGCCGGGCCGTCGCCGGCGAACATGAACAGCTGGGCGATGGCGCTGAAGTCGGAGTTGCAGAAGTCGGTCACCGGGATCAGGAGCTCGTGGTACTGCCCGTCGCGCACCATTCCGTAGGGGTCGGCGCCGCTCTTGAACTTGATCCAGGATTCCCGCACGGCGGTGCCCCCGGGGCTCTTGACGCCGAGCTTGAAGTCCGTGGTGACCGAGGCGGGGACCTTCAGGGCGAGGTGCAGGTGGCCCTTGGCGAAGGCGCTCAGATCGTAGAGCCTGGCTGGGGCGATGCCCAGGCCGTACCAGGCCGCGGCGGGGACCGAAAAGGCGAAGGAGTCCGCCCCCTCGAAGGGCACCCCGGCGGCCAGCGCGAAGTTGGTCTTGTTCCATACCTGGATTGCGCCATCGCCGGCGGGGTCCAGGTTCCCGGCGTCGCAGACCCGGTTGGTGTAGATGCCGAACCTGGAGCCCGCCGGGCGCACCAGGTTCTCCGGGGCGTCCGCCGACCAGTAGATGTCGTCGAAGGCGAAGCTGGCGCCCGGGGTCACCGTGCCGGTGCTCTCGAACATGAAGAACTGCACGATGTCGGTGAAATCGGCGTTGAGGAACCGGGTCATGGGGATGGCCACCTGGTGCCACTGCCCGTCCCGCTTGAACCCGTATGGGTCGGAGCCGCTGGTGAAGGTCACCCAGGCGTCGCCGTCGTTGCCGCCGCTGATGCCCACCTGGAAGCCGTCGCTGGCGGTGGTCTTCATGGAAAAGTTCAGGTAGCCGGCGGCGTAGTCGAGCAGGTTGCGCCGCTGGGTGGCGTCGTAGCCGCAGCCGAACCAGTTGCTGTCCCCGGTCTGGACGGTGAGGCCGGCGGCGGGCTGGCCGGTCACCGCGGTCAGATTGTTCCACAGGTAGAAGTTGGCGTCGGTGCCGAGCACCAGCCGCTCCGGACAGGCGGTGGCGCCGGGCAGGATCCCGAAATTCCCATGGGGCTGGGAAGCGGCTTCATCCCGCACCGTGGAAGCCGCGTTGGCATAGACCCGGACGTAGTCCACGCTCATCTGCTGGGGCAGCGGGCCGTCCGCCTGGGACGGGGCGGTCATGCCGAAACCGGGCGAGCCCACGGCGAGGTTGAGCACGAGGTAGTAGTTGAAGTTCCTGAGCTCCGCCATTTCCGGGCCGGTGATGTCCATGGACCAGTACGGGACGCCGTCGATGCTGCCGCTCAGGCTGGTGGCGTCCCAGTCCACTTCATACAGGTGGTAGTCGGCCGAGAGGCTGGCGGTGCCGGTGAAGGTCCCGCTGTCCATGAGGTGCTGGCCCAGGACCTCGTCCCACCAGTGGGCGGTGGCGAACACCACGTTGTCGCCCCGGCCGGCGGTGCCGCAGAACATCTCGGCCATATCGATCTCGCCGCACATGGGCCACTGCTCGCCCCGGTCGCCCAGGAGCCAGAAGGCCGGCCACATCCGGTCGCCTTCGGGCATCTTGATCCGGGCCTGGAAGCGCCCCTGGTTGAAGCTGAACTTGCCGCGGGTGACCAGCCGGGCCGAGGTGAAGGGCTGGCCGCCCCAGTCCTGGCGCCTGGCGGTGATGACCAGGCTGCCGTTCTCGATGGCGGCGTTGTCGCTGGAGCTGGTGTAGTACTCCCATTCGCCGTTGCCCCAGCCGTACAGGGGCACGGGACTGGTGGGCCCGTTGCCCAGATCGAAGGCCCACTTGCTGGTGTCCAGGGCCGGTCCGTCGAACTCGTCGCTCCACACGAGGCTCCCGGCCTGGCTCACGACCGGGGGCGCGGTGACCGGCGCCGAAGCGGCCGCGGACTGGCCCTGGCCGCCGCCGCAGGCCAGACTCAGCGCGGCGCAGGCCAGAGCCGCCGCCAGGACCAGGGGAGCACGGAGGCTCGCAGAGCAACCCATACATGACCTCAACCGCAATACCAGCGTGGTTCCAGGCTGGCACTACGAAAAAGGGATATATATGGTCTTTTTTCCCATTCCCCGCCGATCTTTCGGATCAGCCGGCCCAGGGCCGGATGTGCGTGGGACCGGGATAGCGAACCGGGCCGCTTGCAGCCGGCGGTAGAATGGGTTCCCCCCCCACAGTGTCCTTCCCAGCGGAGGATTCGATGAACGCGCACAGCATTGCCCGGTCCGTGACGGTTCCATTGGCCGAGGGCGTCCTGGCCCTCGGGTTGCTGCTGGCCCCGGCCTGCGGCGGAGGCGGCGGGGGCGGCGGCGGGTCCGCCCCGGCCACCGCCGGCACCGGCTACGGCATGGCGCCGGCCACGGGTCCCGGCGACGTCCAGGCGTTCTTCCCCGCCGCCGCCGGCGACCAGTGGTTCTACAACCTCACCACCACGGACTCGGGCGCGACCACAGCCTCCCTGGGGTCCTTGCAGGTGATCGGCACCACCTTGTTCAACACCGTCCAGGCGCTGGATTTCCGGCAGACCTCCAGCGACGGCAGTGCGGCCCTGGACACCTACTACTTCGAATCCCCCGGCGGGATCACCTTCCTGGGCAACGGCGACCCGACCGACTGGCTCACCAGCACCGTCGGCCCCTATGTGCAGCTGGGCTTCCCGGTGGCCGCCGGCCCGGTGGCCGATTTCACCAGGACCGGCTACAGCGTGCCCGACCAGAACGGCGACGGCCGGCCCGAAACCCTGTCGGCCCATGTCACCGTCACCGTGGCCGATTTCGAGACCGTGGCCGTTCCCGCCGGCACCTTCACCGGCGCGGCCAAGGTGGTCTCGAGCATCACCGGCACGGTCACCGTCTCCGGTTCGGGCGCCGTCGTCCCCTTCAACTCCACCCAGACGGTCTGGGCCGCCCCCGGGGTGGGGGTGGTCAAGCAGATGGAGGACGACAGCGTCGCATCGGAGGTCAGCCAGACCCTGGCGGAAGTGCGCGGCTACGCCATCGGCGGGGCCAGGCACGGCATGGGCCTGCCCATGGCCCTGTCCCAGGGGCAGCTCCCGGGCGATTCCGACACCAGCGACCCCGGCCGGGGCGCCGTCGCCAGCAACGGCCAGGGCTTCATGGCCGTCACCACCTGGGCGCCGGCCGCCGGCGGCGGGCGCCGGCTCAAGGCGTCGCTGTTCGATGGCATCAACCCCCCGGTCACCGTGGACGCCACCCCGAGTTCGGCCACCGCCCTGACCTCCGACGCCATCGCCCTGGCCTTCGACGGCAGCAACTACCTGGCGGCCTGCTCCCAGAACGACAACTCAGGCACCTACCCGCCGCTCCTGGGCGTGCGCATCGGTCCATCCGGGACGGTCCTGGACAACGGGACGGGCTTCGTCCTCGCTCCGGCCGGGGGCTTCAACCCCGCCGCGGCCGGCGATGGCGCGGGCGGCCTGGTGGCCTACAACCGCTTCGATGCCAAATCCGGCCATCACATCCTGTACGGGGTGATGGTGGCGGCGGACGGAACGCCGGGAACTGAATTCACCATCATGAGCGATCCCGGCAACTCCCTGTACGGCTGCGCCGTAGCCTTCGACGGCACGAATTTCCTGGTCGTCTGCCGCAAGGAGATCGTGGGGACCAACCCTTACAGCTACGACCTCATGGGCGCGCGGGTCAGCAAGGCGGGCGCGGTCCTGGACACCCCGCCCCTGACCCTCGCGACCGCCTCCGCGACCGGGTATCCGGCCCTGGCCTTCGACGGCGGCAACTACCTCGCAGCCTGGATGGACACCCGCAACGCGGGGCAGCCGGACATCTACGCGGCGCGGGTCTCGCCGGCAGGCACGCTCCTGGACGGCACCGCCGCGGCCAGCGGCTTCATGGTCGACGGCGGCGGTACCCTGGGCCGGAGCGACCCGGCGGTGGCCTTCAACGGCTCGGACTACCTGGTCTGCTGGTCCCTGGGGGCCTACCTCGGCACCGGCGCCCCCTGCATCACCGGCGTCAAGGTCACGCCGGCGGGCGCCCTGGACGGCGCCGCCTTCGCCGTGAGCGGGCCGCCGCCGGCCAACGCCGTGCTCGCCAGCCCCGCCAGCGCGGCCTCGCCCCAGGGCAGCGCCGTCATCTGGCTGGTCAACAACGAGGCCGCGGGCACGGTCAAGGAGATGGACGGCGTGGTGGCCTGGTGAACCCGGCCTGAAGGAGGTGCCTGTGCGCGTGCTGCTCATCTCGGCCAACACCGAACGCCTGAACATGGTGACCATCCCCCTGGGCCTGGGCCTGGTGGCGGCGGCGGCGCGCCGGGCGGGGCACCAGGTGGCTTTCCTCGACCTGCTGGACGCGGCCGATCTCGGCGCGGCGGTCCGGGAGGCGGTCCTGGCGGCCCGGCCCGAGGTCATCGGCATCTCCATCCGCAATATCGATGACCAGAACTGCCAGAACCCGCGCTTCCTGCTGGGCCGGGCCCGGGAGGCGGTGGCGGCGTGCCGGGCCCATTGCCGCGCGCCGATCGTGCTCGGCGGGGCGGGCTACAGCATCTTTCCCCACGCCGCCCTGGCCTGGCTGGGCGCCGATTTCGGCATCCGCGGCGACGGCGAGGAGGCGTTCCCGGCCCTGCTGGCCCGGCTGGGCTCGGGCCTGGACCCGCGCGGCATCGAAGGCGTCCACGCGGCCGGGGACCCCTGCGGCGGCGGCAGGGCGGCGGCGGCGGACCTGGACCGGCTGCCGCTCTGGGACGAGGCGCTGGATGCCTATGCCGGCCGCGGCGCCGACGAGATCTGGGTGCCGGTGCAGACCCGGCGTGGCTGCCCCAACGATTGCTCCTACTGCTCCACCGCCCAGATCCAGGGCAAGGCGCTGCGCTGCCGCTCGCCCCGGCGGGCGGTGGAAAGCATCGCCACGGCGGCCCGCCGCGGCTTCCGCAAGTTCTACTTCGTCGACAACAACTTCAATGTCCCCTTGGCGCAGGCCATGGCCCTGTGCGAAGCCCTCCGGGAACTGCGTCTGGACCTGGCCTGGCGCTGCATCCTCTACCCGAAGCCGGTGGACGGCCCGCTGGCGCGGGCCATGGCCGCGGCCGGCTGCGTGGAGGCGAGCGTGGGCTTCGAGAGCGGCGTCGAGCCGATCCTGCGCGGGATGAACAAGCACTTCACCCCGGACGAGGTGCGCCGGAGCATGGACCTGCTGGCCGCCCACGGCATCCGGCGCATGGGCTTCCTGCTCCTGGGCGGCCCCGGCGAGACCCGGGAGACGGTGACCCGGAGCCTGGCCTTCGCCCGTTCCCTGAACCTGGACGGACTGCGGGTGACCGTGGGCATCCGCATCTACCCCGGCACCCCGCTCGCCCTGCGCGCCGTGCAGGACGGCCTCATCCGGCCCGGGGACGACCTCCTGGAGCCCCGCTTCTACCTGGCCCCGGGCCTGGAGCCCTGGATCCACGAAGCCGTGGGCCAGCCGGCGGTGACCGGGTAGCCGGTCGCCGGTGTTGCCACATGGCCGTCCGGCCGGCGCGCCGGAGGCCGCGTTCCCAGCCTCGGGGGCCATGCGGCCGGGCAGGAACCGGATGGAACCCCGGGCTCAGCGCCGCCCGGGCGGCTCCTGGAGGTTGGAGAGGAACTCGTCGTTGGTCCGGCTCTTGCCGAGCCGGTCCAGCAGCAGCTCCATGCTTTCCACCGGGCCGCTGGAGCTCAGGATCTTGCGCAGCACCCAGATCTTGGCCAGGCGCGCGGGCTCGATCAGCAGGTCCTCCTTGCGGGTGCCGGACTTCTGGATGTCCATGGCCGGGAAGATGCGCTTGTCGCTGAGCTTGCGGTCCAGGCAGATCTCGCTGTTGCCGGTGCCCTTGAACTCCTCGAAGATCACGTCGTCCATGCGCGATCCGGTCTCGATCAGCGCGGTGGCGATGATGGTCAGGCTGCCGCCCTCCTCGATGTTCCGGGCCGCCCCGAAGAACCGCTTGGGCCGCTGCAGCGCGTTGGAATCCACGCCGCCGGAGAGCACCTTGCCGGAAAGCGGCACCACGGTGTTGTAGGCGCGGGCGAGGCGGGTGATGGAATCCAGCAGGATCACGACGTCCTTCTTGTGCTCCACCAGCCGTTTGGCCTTCTCGATGACCATCTCCGCCACCTGCACGTGGCGGGTGGCGGGCTCGTCGAAGGTGCTGGAGACCACCTCGCCCTTGACGTTGCGCTCCATGTCGGTGACTTCCTCGGGCCGCTCGTCGATGAGCAGCACGATCAGGAACACCTCCGGGTGGTTCAGGGTGATGCTGTTGGCGATGTTCTGCATCAGCACGGTCTTGCCGGTGCGCGGCGGGGCGACGATGAGGGCGCGCTGGCCCTTGCCCAGGGGCGTCATGAGATCCATCACCCGGGTCGACAGTTCCTGGGGATCCCGCTCCATCTTCAACATGCTGGTGGGGTAGAGCGGCACCAGGTTGTCGAAGTGGACCCGGTCCTTGGCGGCCCCGGGCGGATCGAAGTTGACCGCGTCGATCCGCAGCATCGCGAAGAACTTCTCCTCGTTCTTGGGCGGCCGGATCATGCCCGACAGGGTGTCGCCTGACCTCAGGTTGAACTTGCGGATCTGGCTCGGGGAGACGTAGATGTCATCGGCGCCGGCGAGGTAGTTGTGCTCGGGGGCCCGCAGGAACCCGAAGCTTTCCGGCAGGACTTCCAGGACGCCTTCGGCGAAGAACAGGCCTTCGCGCTGGGCCTGCGCTTCCAGCAGCCGGAAGATGAGCTCCTGCTTGCGCATGGACAGGGGACTTTCGATCCCGTAGGCCTTGGCCATCTCCGCAAGCCGGCCGATGGACTGCTCCTTCAGGTCCTGGAGGCTCAGGACGGCAGGGGCTTGGGTTTCAATTAGCATAGATCTTCCCTCAGGGGGATGGGTGTCAGGTTGAGCGCTTTGGGATCGAGAATGATAACTCAAATTCTACAGTCACGCCAAGGGATTTTCCATGTCAAGCTATTCATATTGTAGTAAAATTCCCGACTCTTTCCGAAAAACCCTTGGGATTTTCCACAGGATAGGCATGACCGACCCCGGGGATGATCTCGAATCGGGAATGAGTTATCAACTTAGCTGTCTCCAGACACTTCCATACCGGCGTCAAGAGGTCTTCAGCCCCGGCCAGGCACAGGACCGGGTCCTGGATCGCTCCCAGCCTTGAACGGATGTCCCATTGAAGAACGCCTTCTATTTGATGGCGCGATCCGTGGAAAGGTTCATTCATATATTTTTGTTTCAGAAAATACGCCTTCAGGACCGGGTAGCGCTGGGCCAGGAACGCATCCCCCCACAGGTAGGGCGCGGCGGCATCGAACTGCAGGCCGGGGCCGCCCAGTTCCAGGCAGTGCAGCCAGTGGCGCAGCCGGAGGGCCATGGCGAAATCGATCCGCGGCACCGAACTGGTGAGCACGGCGCCGCGGAACGCCCCGGGGTGATCCGCCAGCAGCTCCAGCGCCATGGCGCTGCCGTTGGACAGCCCCACCAGCCAGGGCCGCTGGATGCCCAGGACCGCCATGAGCTCCCAGGCCTCCCGGGCCAGCAGCGGCACGGGGTACGGTCCCTCGGCGGGCGCGTCCGACCAGCCCTGCCCCCGGCTGTCGAAGGTCAGCACCCGGTGGCGCGCGGTGAGGCCCGGCAGGGCTCCCGCCCACATGGTGGTGTCGGACAGCATCCCGTTGAGCAGGACCATCCATGGGGCCCCCGGCGGGCCCTGGATCCGGTAGTGCAGCTTCACCCCCCCGGGCAGGACCGCCAGGGAACGATGGCCCGGACCGGTCACTCCTCGCCCCTCAGCTGGGCCGGCGTGAAGTGGGCGGCCAGTTCGAACCTGCCGCCGTTCCAGTGCAGCACGGCGCAGCTGGCCTTCTTCATCTCCACCGCGGCGCCGGTGAGGGCCAGGATCAGGTCCGACAGGAAGGGCTGGTGGCTCACCAGGGCGATGGTGTCGAACGGCTGCACCTCCAGCACCATGCCCTGCAGCCACTCCCGCGCCTCGGCCGGGCTGGCTTCGGGCTCCAGCCCTTCCCAGCACGCCACCGGGAACCCTTCGGCGGTGGCCTCCTTCAGGCAGGCCAGGGTCTCGGCGGCCCGGCGGTACGGGCTGGCGACGCCCCGGTTCGGAAGGTAGCCTCTCAGCACCAGGCCGCGCATGGCGGCCCGGGTCTTTTCCCAGCCTTCGACGGTGAGGGCGCGGTCCGAGTCGCGCAGACCGCGTCTGGGGTTCTCGGCGATGCCGTGGCGAATCAGAAGCAAAGTGATCATTAGGTCATGATCTCATAATCCATGCGGTCCAAGGGAAAAGTGCGGTACGGAGGTTTCCGGTTCCTAGGCCGAGGGGCTCTGGGAGGCGTCCAGGATCATGGGCACCACCACCGGCCGGGTCTGGGTGGTCTTGCGGATGATCCGGCGCAGGGACTGGCGCAGCAGCTCGATGAGGAGGTCCTTGTTCTTGCGGATCTCCAGAGGCGCGTTCTCGAAGGCGGTGCGCACCGTCTCCCGGAGCAGCTCTCCGTAAGCCGGATCGTCCGACAGCACCACGAAGCCCCGGGTGAGGATGCTGGGATCGCCCACCAGTTCGCCGGTGGCCGGATCCACCAGCAGGGTGGCCACCACGATGCCGTCCTCCTGCAGGATCAGCCGGTCGCGGATGACCCGGGCGTCCACCATGTGGTCGACCCCCTGGTCCACGAAGCACTTGCCCACGGGCACGTTGCCGGCCAGCTTGGCCGAACCGTTCTTCTTCAGCTGCAGGCACTCGCCCCCGTCCAGGAACAGCACCTTGTCCTTGGCGTAGCCCAGGCTCTGGGCCAGCTGGCCGTGGCACTTCAGGTTCCGGTAGGTGCCGTGCACCGGCGCCATGATCCGGGGCCGCAGCATGCGGATCATCTCGGCGGAATCCTCCCGGTGGCCGTGGCCGGTGGCGTGGATCGGGCCCAGCCCCTCGAGGGTGGTCTCCGCGCCCAGGCGGGCGGCGACGTCGAGCATGCGCGAGATGCCCACCTCGTTGCCCGGGATGGAGCGGGAACTGAGCACCAGCCGGTCGCCGTCGACCATCTTCAGCCCCTTCATCTCGCCCCGCAGCACCCGGGACAGGGCGCTCATCTCCTCGCCCTGGGTGCCGGTGCACAGCACCACCACCTGCTTGGGCTGGAACATGGAGACTTCCTTGGCGTCGATGAACAAGTCGTCCTTCAGGGCCATTTTCTTCAGGCCCCTGGCCACGGTCACATTGCGGTCCATGGACCGGCCCAGGAGGCAGACCTTGCGCTTCTCCTCGTAGGCCAGGTCCAGGATGGTCTGGATGCGGTGGATGTTGGAGCTGAAGGTGGCGATGAACAGCTTGCCCTTGGTCTTCTTGAAGGCGTCGCGCAGCCCTTCCCGGCAGACCTGCTCGCTGGGGGTGGGGGTGGTCTTCAGGATGTTGGTGGAATCCGACAGCAGCACCGCCACGCCGGCGTCGCCCAGTTCCTTGAGCCGGGCGGTGCCGGTGAGCCGGCCGTCCACCGGGGTGGGGTCCAGCTTGTAGTCGCCGGTATGCACCACCACGCCCCAGGGGGTGTGCAGGGCGATGCTGCAGGCGTCGGGGATGCTGTGGGTGACGGGGATCCACTCCGCCTCGATCTCGCCGCCGCCCACCTTGATCCGGCCGAAGTCCTCCACCACATGCATGTGGCGCGGGCTCCAGAGGTTGAATTCCTTCAGCTTGCCTTCCAGCAGGCCCATGGTGAAGGCGGAGCCGTAGACCGGCACCGGCCAGCGCTCCAGGAAGTAGGGCAGCGCGCCCAGGTGGTCCTCGTGGCCGTGGGTGAGCAGCACCGCGTCGATCCGGTCGGCGAAGGCCTCCAGGTAGGCGAAGTCCGGCACGATGCTGTCGATGCCGGGCTGGTCTTCGGACGGGAACAGCTGTCCGCAGTCGATGAGGAAGAGGCTTTTGGCGGTGTGCACCACCAGCGCGTTCATGCCGAATTCGCCGAGGCCGCCGATGGGGATCAACCGGAGTTCATCCTTGCCGGGCAGTTCCTGCCAGCGTTCGAAAGGGGGTGAGGTGATCTGCATACGGGGCTCGCTCAGGACGGTGGTGCGAAGGAAAGGGACATATTGAAGAGATCGAGCCACAGGGCCGGAGGCACGGCCTCGGCCCGGATGGCGGCGGGGAGGCCTGCGCCCGCCAGCAGGGATCGGGTCTGGTCCGGCGTGAACCTGCCGTGCCAGTTGTTGGCCAGGGTCTTGCGCCGGTGGGCGAAGCTCAGGTGCAGGAAGGCCAGGAGGGCCTTGCGGCCGGTCCGGGGCGCATCCACCCTGGGCTCGAACAGCAGGACCGCGGAATCCACCTTGGGGGCGGGACGGAAGGCGCCCGGCCCCAGCTTCAGCAGCCGGGTGAGGCGGCAGGTGAGCTGGGCCAGGATGGAGAGGGGACCGTATTCCTTTTCGCCGGGACGGCCCATGAGCTTCTGGCCCACCTCCAGCTGGAACATGAACACCATCCGCTCCCAGTCCAGGTCGGTCACCAGGAAGCGGGTGAGGATCGCGGTGGCCGCGTTGTAGGGGAGGTTGCCCACCACGCAGAAGGGACCGCCGAAGTCCAGTGGCGTTTGGACCGCGTCGCCCAGGACCGGGTGGAAGTGGGGCACGCCCTGGAACCGCTGGGCGAGGACGGCGATGGCGTCCGGATCCAGGTCCACCGCCCAGAGCGGGCGTCCGTCGGCCAGCAGGGGTTCGGTGATGACCCCGGGCCCCGGGCCGATCTCCAGCAGGTGGGGCGCATGGGCCGCGAGGGCGGCCTCCGCGATGGTCCGGATCGCCGATTTCTGGATAAGGAAATGCTGGCCGAACCGCTTCTTCGGAATCAATTTCAACGAATCTGATAGACCATGCTCCACCCTATGAGACTACCTCGATATTGCACTTAAATGGTCGGAAATATTGAATTCCGCGCCATCGGGCCGCCCGCCGGACCGTTTGTCGGACCGTCGGCACCGTTCAAGGCGGGCCGGCTCCGGATCCTGCCCGCCAGGCCAGGATCCGGATGCTCCCGGGCGCTCCGGCCGGAGGCGAGGCGACCAGCAGCTCCCGGATCTGGGTGAAGCCCTCCGGTCCCCGCCCCCGGAGCGCGCTCCGGCCGGCGCAGCGCACCAGCCAGAGCCGCCCGGCCGGCCCGGGCCGGTCCCCCGCGGGCGGCGGCAGCGCGCCCAGGCTCCGGATCCGGAGTTCGAAGCCCTGCCGCAGCGCGGCGTCCGCCTCCTCCAGCGGCAACCCGGCAGGGGCGGGGATGGCCCTTTCCTCCCCGGGATCCGCTTCCGCGCATGCCAGGACCGACCGGAAGCCGTCAGGGTCCCCGTCCGCCCAGTCCAGGAACCACGCCAGCCCGGCCTCCGCGGCCGACGCGGCCTTGGCCCCCTGCGCCTGGTCGGCGCACATGGCCAGTTCCCGGAGCAGATTGCGGCTGGTGCCGAACGCCGCTCCGGCCATGAGCGCCAGCAGCATGAAGGCCACCAGGATGGCGGCCCCGCCCCGCTGTTCCCGGACCGCGCCCTTCACAGCCCGAAGTTCCTGGGGGCCACCACCAGCGTCGCGCCGCGCACCGGGGTCCGGTCCCCGCGCCGGACCGGGCCCTGGATCTCCAGGCGCACGCTGACCAGCCCCCCGACCCGGCGGAACCAGAACGGGTCCGAAACCCGGGTGGCCGCCTGGTCCCGGCCGCAGAGGGCCTTGACCCGCGCGTTCAGGTTGGCTACGGTGGCGCCGTAGTCGGCGCCCCGGATCCCGGGAAAGGCGCCGTCGACGGTGAAATCCACCCGGAACCGGCGGACGTTCTCCGCCACCACCTCCCTCCCCTGCGGCCGGGACCGGCGGGGCACCGCCCGGTCCGCCGGATAGGCCGTCTCGGACCGCACCAGGCATGGCACCCGCCCGCCGGGACCCGGATCCCGGCGGCCCGCCTCCAGGGGCATCGGCGCCACCGAATAGCTGACCAGCCGCAGCGGCCGGACCGCCTGGACCAGGGCGCCGGCCTCATGGCGGAAGGCGAACGGCGCCCCGCCGGCGCCGCCGGCACGGACCACCGCCACCGTCCCGGCCCGGCCGGACCTGAGCGCCGCCGGCCGGGCCACCTGGGCGAATTCGAACCGGGCGCCGGCCACCAGCAGCAGATCGCCGGCCCGCAGCCGGAGATCCCGGGCCGGCCGCACCGTTACCGTGGCCGGAACCTGGGCCTGGGCCGGGACCGGGACCTCAGCCTGGGCCTGGTCCGGGGCCCGGACCTGGCTCCCACGCCCAGACCCGTCCCCGGCGGCCGGACCGGCGCACGTTCCGCCCACCCCAGGGCCTTCGGGGGCGGGCCCGGGAATGGGGCCGGCCAGTTCCGCCCGGACCGGAAGGGGTGAATCCATGATGAAGCTCAGTTCGTCCTCGCTCCGGCCGCCGGACAGGCCGGGCACCAGCATGAAGGCGCTTTGCAGCGCCGGGTCGGCGCTGGCCGCCACGTCCAGGTTCCGCAGTTCCGGGGGCGGGAACAGGTAGCCCATCATCCGCAGGTCCTCCCCGATCCGTTCCAGCGCCCAGCGCAGGGCCCGCTGGGCCGTAAGGGTCTCGTTGACCCGGCCCCAGCTGTCCAGGCTGGCCAGGTATACCCGGGCCATGCCCCCCATCAGGAGCCCCATGAAGCCCAGCGCCACCATCAGCTCCACCAGCGAGAATCCGGACCTTCCCTTCGGCGCCATGGCGGTCTCAGAGCGCCACGATCCGCGCCAGATCCAGGCGGCCGGGCGCCGGGCCCGGTCCTTCGGGCCAGGTCACGGCGGCCCGGAAGGCCCATGCGGCCGGGACGGCGTCCCGCCCTTCCCGGGTTCCCGGCGCGGTCCGGGTCACGGTGACGGTGTAGAAGGCGGAGCGGGCTTCCGTGGGCCGGCCGTCCCGGCCGAACCGCGCCACCCATGGCCCGGACCCCGGGCCGGTGTATTTCCCGGACCCCGGCAGGGCCTCCCCGCCCCGCCGGGCCCGGGACGCCCGCCCGGCCTCGGCCAGGACCTCCTCCAGGGCGTTGCCGGCCAGGATCGCCGCGGTCATGCGGTTCCCGGCCCCGCCATGGGCCCGCGCCGTGGCCGCCTGCATGCCGCCCAGGCCCAGCAGTCCCACCGCCAGGATGAATGCGACCATGAGGAATTCGATCAGCGAGAAGCCGCGCCGGGGACCGGCGGGATGGAGGGGAGCAGGCAGCGGAGTCATGGCGGTCAGGATGGGCCGGATCCAGTCCCTGTCAGTTTTTTTTGGCTACAGCAATCGCTCGGTTTGGAGCAGTCCGCAGATCCTGGGAGGATGGGAACCGGGAATTATGACTACTTTTTTTCCACCCCGGAACATTCTCCTGCCTGGGCGAAGCCCGTCAGGTCTGATCCCCCTTTGCCAGTGCCCGCGCCTGCGGGTAGGCTTGGCCCATGCAGCCAGGACAGCCCAGCCGGACCGCCATGGGCGCGGCTTTCCACCGCGCCGCCCACCAGGTGCTGGAGCATGGCCGGCTGTTTCCGGACCCGCTCGCGCTCCCCATCCTCGGCCCGGACGGCGAAGCCGCGGTGCGCGCCGCCGGGCGGGACCCGTCCAGGACCCGGCTGCGCCTGTTCATCGCGCTGCGGTCCCGTTTCGCGGAAGAGGCCATGGTCCGTGCCTCCGGCCAGGGGGTCCGGCAATTCGTGGTGCTGGGCGCGGGGCTGGACACCTTCGCCTACCGGAATCCCCTGGGCGGCGGGGCGCGGGTCTTCGAAGCGGACCATCCGGCCACCCAGGCATGGAAACGCCGGCGGCTGAAGGAGGCGGGGATCGCCGTGCCGCCGGACCTCGCCTATGTCCCGGTCGACTTCGAGCGGGATGAGCTGGCCGCCGCCCTGGCCCGGGCGGGGTTCGACCCCGGGCTGCCTGCCTGCTTCTCCTTGCTGGGGGTGGTGCCGTATCTCACCGCACCGGCGGTTTTCGCCACCCTGGCGTTCATCGCCTCGCTGCCGGGCGGCGCGGCGGTGGTGTTCGACTACGGCAATCCGCCGTCCCCGGCCCCCGGCCCGGATGGAGACGCCGCGGGCCGGGCAGATCTGGCCAGGCGGGTCGCGGCCATCGGCGAGACCTTCCGGAGCCATTTCGAGACTCCGGAGCTGCACGCTCGGCTCGCGGCCCTGGACTACCGGATCGTCGAAGACCTGGGCCCGGCGCTGATCCGGGAGCGTTTCTTCCCGGGCCGGGCAGCCGCGGCGCATGACCGCGGCGGCCATATCGTGCTCGCGGCGGCCGGCCCCTTCCCTACTTCCGGCCGATGATCCAGTCCCCCGCGGGCTCGGGCCGGGTGACCTCCCGGCAGCCGGCCGCTTCCAGCCAGGACCGGTACTCGGCCTCCGTGTAGGTGTTGCCCCGGGAAGTCCCCACCAGCATGTTCAGGGCGAACAGCGCGGCGGCGGGCGGCCCGGCCCGGTCCGGGTCCAGGATGAACTCGCGCACGACCACCCGGCCACCGGGCGCCAGCGCCTTGACGCAGCGGGACAGCAGGTCCCGGTTCTCGTCCTCCCCGAGCATGTGGCAGATGGCCGAGACCAGCACCAGATCGTAGCCGGCGCCCAGGCCGTCGCTGCGCAGATCGCCTTCCCGCGCCGTGACCCGGGCCTCCAGTCCCGCTTCGCGGATGTGGCCCCTGGCGATGGGCACCACCGGGCCCAGGTCCAGCACCTCGGCATGCAGTTCCGGCTCGGCCTGGGCGAAGGCGATGGCGAAGGTGGCCGGCCCGCCGCCCACGTCCAGCAGCCGCCGCACCCCCCGGGCGCCGACCACCCGCAGGGCGTCGCCGGCGACGGTCCGGGCCCGGGCGTGCATGGCGGCGATGAAGTCCTGCACCTGGCCGCCCGGAGGGCCCGAGCGGGCGGAAGTGCCCGACTTCACGCAGGCGGTCAGTCCGGACCAGGTGTCCCACAGGTGCGCCATGTGCAGCATGCCGGCCCGCTCCCGGCCCAGGGCCTCGCCCGCGGCGGTGCAGCGGTAGCGGTCCCCGTCCTTGGCCAGGGCGCCCAGGGCGGCCAGGGCGTTGAGCAGCATGCCGCAGGCCCTGGGATCGGCGCCCACCGCCGCGGCCACACCGGCGGCGGTGTTTCCGGCCCCGCAGGCCGGCAGGACATCCAGTTCCATCGCGGTCAGCAGCACCCGGCTCTCCTGGAAGCCGCGCATGGCCAGGAGCAGGTCCGGAAGGGTTCGAGGCTCGGTCATGGCGCGCTCCCCATGGAAAAATCCCATCAAAGCATACGCCGGTTCCCGCGCGGACCAGGCATGGGCCTTCCGTCCGGAACCGGTCAGACCCCGAAGTTCAACGGATCCCGGTCCAGGGTCACCGGCCCGCCCGCCACCAGCGGCGCGTGGCGCATGGCTTCGCCCAGCACCTGGCGCCCGGCCGCCTTGAGGATCAGCTGCATGCGGTAGCGGTCCTTCACCCGGGCGATGGGCGCCTCCAGCGGCCCCAGGATGCGCAGCCCGGGCAGGCTGTCCAGCCGCGCCCGCAGCTTGCGCAGGGGCTCCAGGGCCTCCAGCGGGGTGTCCCCTTCGCTGCGGTAGAGCGACATGGCGGCATACGGCGGATACCCCAGGGCTTCCCGGTAGGGCAGCTCCTCGGCGGCGAAGCCCTCGAAGTTCTGGGCCACCGCGTGGACGATGGCGGGGTGGTCGGGGCTGTAGGTCTGGAGCAGGACCCGCCCCGGGATCTCGGCCCGGCCGGCCCGGCCCGCCACCTGGGTGAGCAGCTGGAAGGTCCGCTCCGCGGCCCGGAAGTCGGCGATCTTCAGGCCCAGGTCGGCGTTGAGGATGCCCACCAGGGTCAGCAGCGGGAAGTTGTGGCCCTTGGCCAGCATCTGGGTGCCCACCAGGATGTCCACCTCGCCCAGTTCCGCGGCCAGCAGCCCGGCCTCCAGGGAGCCCCGGCGGACCGTGGTGTCCCGGTCCAGGCGCAGGATCCGCGCCTGCGGGAACAGCGCCCTGAGCTGGTCCTCGATCTGCTCGGTGCCTTCCCCCACCCCCCGCAGGTGCTCGGCGCCGCAGTGGATGCAGACCTCCGGCGGCACCGACTCGTAGCCGCAGAGGTGGCAGCGCAGGCGGTAGGCGCCCTTGTGGTAGGTGAGGGTCACCGAGCAGTGCGGGCAGTCGAACGTCTCGCCGCAGGCCCGGCACATCCAGAAGTTCTCGAAGCCCCGCCGGTTCAGCAGCAGCATGCTCTGCTCGCCCCGCTCCAGGGTCTCGCGCATGGCCTTGAGCAGAAGCGGCGAGAAGATCACCTTCTTGCGCTCGGCCTTGTAGCACTCGCGCAGATCCACCACCTTGACCGTCGGCAGCCGCACCCCTGCCGGCCGCTGCATCAGCCGGAGCATCCGGTAGCGGGCCATCTGGGCGGCGTGCCAGCTTTCCAGCGACGGGGTGGCGCTGCCCAGCACCACCGGGCAGCCTGCCAGCTGGGCCCGCTTCACCGCCAGGTCCCGGGCGTGGATCCGGGGGTGCTCCTCGCTCTTGTACGAGCCTTCCTGCTCCTCGTCCACCACGATCAGGCCGATCTCCCGCAGCGGCGCCAGCACCGCGTTGCGCACCCCCACGAACAGCGGGGCGTCGTTCTGCAGCAGGCGCAGCACGTCCGCCTGCTTTTCCGAGGCGTTGAGCCCGGCATGACCCACCGCCACCTTGCCCGGGAAGCGCGCCTCCAGCCGTGACAGCAGCCGCGGGGTGAGCCCGATCTCCGGCACCAGCCAGAGCACCCGCCTGCCGCTCGCCAGGGTCCGCTCGGCCAGTTCCAGGTAGACCTCGGTCTTGCCGCTGCCGGTGATCCCGTACAGCAGGTAGGCCCCGAAGGCGCCGGGCGCGACGCCCGCCACCGCCGCCAGCTGTTCGGCGTTGAGCTGCACCCGCTTGTCCGGCGCGTCATCCTCGCGCCGCTGGGACAGCAGGTCCAGCCTCCGGACCCGCTCCACCAGGCCATGGCGCTCCAGCCCGGTCAGGACCGACAGGCCCACCTTGGCCGCCTCCAGGAGCAGGTCCTCGAGCATGGCGCCGCCTTCGTCCTCCAGGGCGAGCAGGACCCGGGCCTGGGTCGCGGTCACCTTGGGCGGGTTGGGCAGGGCCGTGCGGCGCACCTCGGTGACCCCGGCGCCGCGCAGCCCGCGGCGGTGGAACAGCGACGGGAACGAAACCTCGCCCCGGTGCCAGGCCTCGCCCAGAGCCTTCAGCCGGGTCCAGTCGCCGGCCTCGCGCAGTTCGCTCAGCAGCGGGCCTTCCGGGGTGGCGGTCTGCCAGTCGGCTTCCACCGCCTGGGGCAGGCAGAGCGGCAGCAGATGGGCCAGCCCGCAGCCGTAATAGCGTCCGGCGAACTCCAGAAGTTCCAGCAGATCGGGCGGAAGCAGGGGGAACGGGTCGAGCACCGCCTCCACCGGCCTCAGCTTCACCGCCGGCGGATCGGGATCCGGCCCCAGCACCACCCCCATGGCCGCCCCGTTGCGCACCTTGACCTTGACCCGCACCCCCGGCGGCACTCCGGCCGGGGCCAGGTAGGTGAGCGGCGGCAGCGGCCGGGCCAGTTCAATGCGGGTGGGGACGAGAGCATCCATCAGGGGCATGATATCGTCCCGGGCGGAATGGACGGATCATTTGTGCTCCGCGCCAGTCGGCGTTTTGATTGAAATTAGGAAGTTTATATTTTTTTTGTAAACCAACTAAGAAGGCTATAGACTTGGGGCCATGAACCCGATCCGGAATCCATTCGCTCCCGGCGCCGGAACCCCCCCGCCGGAACTCGCGGGCCGGGAGATCCTTCGGTCGGGGGTGCTTGTCGCCCTGGAACGGATCCGCCAGGGGCGGCCCGCCAGAAGCATCCTGATGGTCGGCCTCAGGGGCGTCGGCAAGACGGTCCTCCTGGACCGGATGCGCGAGGACGCGGAGGGCGCCGGGCTCCACACTGTCTGGATCGAAGCTCCCGAACACCGCTCCCTGCCCGCCCTGCTGGCGCCGCAACTGCGCCTGGCGCTGCTCCGCCTGTCCCGGATCGACGCGGCCAAGGGCTTGGCGGCCCGGGCCTTGCGGGGGCTTTCCGGGTTCGCCCAGGCCCTCAAGGTCAAGTACCGGGATATCGAGGTCGGGCTGGATTTCGACCCGGAACCCGGCCTCGCCGACAATGGCGACCTGGAGCAGGATCTGCAAGCGCTCCTGGAAGCGGCGGGCGCCGCTGCCCAGAAGGGCGGCACCGCGCTGGTGCTCTGCATCGACGAACTCCAGCATGTCGGCGAGGAGCAGCTCTCGGCCCTCATCGCGGCCCTGCACCGCTGTGCCCAGCGCAGGCTGCCCGTGGTCCTGGCGGGTGCGGGGCTGCCGCAGCTCCGTGGTCAGGTGGGGCGGGCGAAATCCTACGCGGAACGCCTCTTCGAATTTCCCGAAATCGGCCCGCTCCCGGACGATGCCGCCAGGGACGCCATTCTCAAACCGGTGCTGGACGAAGGCGCGGAAATCTCCGAAGCGGCCCTGGCGGCCATCCTCGACAAGACCCAAAGGTACCCATACTTCCTCCAGGAGTGGGGCAAGCATGCCTGGGATGCGGCGCCCGCCTCGCCGATCACTGTGGCGGATGTGGATCGGGCTTCCCGGGAAACCATCGCCGCCCTGGACGAGGGCTTCTTCCGGGTGCGCTTCGACCGCCTCACGCCGGCGGAGAGGTCCTACCTGCGGGCCATGGCGGAACTCGGGCCCGGTCCCCACCGTTCCGGCGACATCGCGGAAAGGCTGGGCCGGCGGGTGACCTCCCTGGGACCCACCCGGAACCAGCTTATCGCCAAGGGGATGATCTGGAGCCCCGGACACGGGGACACGGCCTTCACCGTTCCCCTGTTCGACGAGTTCATGCGCCGGATCATGCCGGGCGGGGATTGGCTGGTCCGGCAGGAATGACCCGGACGACAAGGATGGCACCGGTTCGCCATCGGCCCCTTACAGCCCCGCCCCCAGGCTGTCGGTGATCTTCACGGTGAGGTCCTCCGGCGTGAACGGCTTGCAGATGTAGTTGACCGCGCCCGCCTTGATCGCCTGGATGATCTTGCCCCGCTCGGATTCGGTGGTGAGCATCATGACCGGGATGGACTTGAAATCCGGATTGGCCTTGATCCGTTCCAGGAACTCGAACCCGTCCATCTCCGGCATGTTCACGTCCAGGATGATGAGGGCGATGTCGGCGTGGTTCTTGGCCAGGACCTCGAGGCCCTCCAGCCCGTTGCCGGCCTCCAGGAAGCCGTAGCCGAGCACGTCCACGGTGCGGCCGATGATCCTGCGCATCACCCCGGAGTCGTCAACTGAGAGCACCTTTGGCATTTACTCACCTCTCATGATGATGGCTGGCATCGATAGTAGCTGCCGCCGGCGTGGCTGAGCTGGACGAACTCGTCCGTGATGCCGCGCAGCGATTCCACCGCGCTGATGATCAGGTGGCCGTCCGGCGCCAGCAGCCTGGCGATGCCCTGGTAAATCTGCCGCTTGAAGGGGTCGGAGAAATAGATGCAGACGTAGCGCAGGAAGACGATGTCGAAGTGGCCCAGCGGATCCATGGGGTCCTGGAGGTTGAACTTGCGGAAGGTCACCATGCGCTTGATCTCGTCGTTGACCACCCAGACCCGGCCTTCCGGGTGGAAGAACTTTTCCCGCCGCTCCGGCGACAGGCCGCGCCCCAGGGTCGCCTCGTCGTAGCGCCCGCCCTTGGCCAGGAACAGCGCCGAGGGGGAGATGTCCGAGGCCATGATCTCGAACTGGTCGGGCCGCAGGCCGGGGTTGGCCCGGCAGTATTCCTGGATGGTCATGGCGATGGAGTAGGCCTCCTGCCCGGTGGAGCTGGCGCCGGACCAGATGCGGATCCGGAACCGGTTGCCGCCCAGGAGTTCCTGGGCCAGCGGGGGCAGCAGTTTGTCCTTCAGGATGGTGAACGGGTGGCTGTCGCGGAACCAGAGGGTCTCGTTGGTGGTCATGGCATCCACGATCTTGTCCCGCAGCCGGTTCTCCGGGTCCCGGGCCACCAGCCGGTAGAAGGAGCCGTAGTCCTCGCACCCGTTCTCGGTCATGAGCCCGACCAGCCGGGTCTCGATCAGGTAGGCCTTCTCGTCGCCCAGGGCGATGCCGCAGGACTGTTCGATGAGATCGCGCAGCAGCTTGAATTCATTGGCAGTGATGGCCTCCGGCATCAGTTCCCCCTGCCCTTCCTGACCAGATGGGTCATCCGGTCTGCCAGCCGCTCCAGCGGCACCTGCTCATCCGAAAGGCCGGCCTCGTCCACCGACAGCGGCATGCCGTAGACGATGCAGGTGGCTTCGCTCTGGGTGAGGCACAGGCAGCCGCGCCGCTTCATGGCCCGGACCCCCTCGCAGCCGTCGTTGCCCATGCCGGTCATGACCACCGCCAGCATGTTGCCGTCATACTGGGCGGCCAGGGAGCGGAACAGCACGTCCACCGAGGGCCGGCAGCTGTTCTCCAGCGGGTTCTCGTTGAGGCCGACGATGGGGGCGGAGCTTCCGCCGTCGCTGTCCGGCAGCCGCCGCACCACCATGTGCTTGCCGCCGGGAGCGATGTAGACGCAGCCGGGCAGGACCGGTTCGCCGTCCCTGGCCTCCCGCACCGCGACTTTCGATTTCAGGTTCAGGTGTTCCGCCAGCGAGGCGGTGAACAGCGGCGGCATGTGCTGCACCAGCAGGATGGGCACCGGGAAATCCGCGGGCAGCCTCGGGATGAGTTCAGCCAGGGCGTTGGGGCCGCCGGTGCTGACCCCGATGCCGACCACGTCGATCCGGCCGGGGGCGGGCGCCATCCGGCCCGGCCTGGCGGCCGGCGCGGGGGCCTCGAAGGGGGCCGGGCCGGGATGGGTCCGCGGCGCGGGGACCGGCGGCGCGGCGGCGCGGCCGCCGGAGCCCTGGTGCAGGTTGATCCGGGTCTGGACATGGCGCAGCAGCGGCCGCAGTTTCTCCTTCAGCTCGGCCCGGCTCGCATCCGGGTCGGTGCCCTCGGGCTTGCGCAGGAAATCCAGCGCTCCCAGTTCCAGACAGCGCATGGTGGTCTCCGCGGAACTCAGGTTGGCGCCGCTGATCATGACCACGCTGGTGGCGGGAAAGCGCCGCCGGATCTCCTTCAGGGTCTCCAGCCCGTCCATCTCCGGCATCTCCACATCGAGCAGCACCAGGTCGGCGGGGGCCTGCTCCAGCTTGGTGATCGCCAGCCGGCCGTGGGGCGCGGTGCCCAGCAGGGTGACCTCGGGCATGGCTTCCACCACATCGCTGAGGATGCGCCGGTAGACGACGGTGTCATCAACGATGAGTACCTGCAGCCTGGGGTCAGTCATGCCTGGATCCGTTCCTTGAGTGGTTTTGAGTGTAACGCATGCGTTGTTCATTCAAACCAAAGGTGTTGAGGTTCCTCCTGCCGGCAGCATGGCAGAAGCCGCGGCTCAGCGGCGCCATACATAGCGGTCGATGCTTTCCGCCAGGAAGCCGACTTTGAGCCAGAACGGACGGGCCAGGAACCGGACCCGGTCGGCGATGATCAGCGGATGTTCCCGCTGGAAGTGGTCGATCACCGCCCGGGCGTAGCCGTTCCCTTCGAACTCGGGATAGATCATGATCGAGAACACGGTGAACTGCCCCGCTTCTATCCGGCAGCGGGACTTGCCCACCTGGGTGCCCTCCCGCTCGATGTCGAACCAGTCGTAGTCACCCAGTTCCGCACTGCGCGGCAGCTGGATAAGGTCCAGGCCCTGGCCGATACGCAGGCTCATTGCGCGAACCCCCGGCAGAAGGCCAGCACATTGGCGCCCAGGTCCTTGAGGTAGTAGCCGCCTTCCAGCACCGCGAAGCGGCGGCCGCGGGAGGCGCGCCGGGACGCCGCGCCCACCAGCGCGCCGAGCCGCTGGAAATCGGCGGTGTCCAGCTTGTGCCCGACGTCGTGCCGGTAGGCGTCGAAGCCGGCCGATACGGCCAGGATGCCTTTGGCCGGCAGGGCGGCCAGCCGCGCCTCCACCAGGGCCAGGTATTCCCCGGCGTCGTCGGCGAAGGGATTGAAGACTTCGGCCTCGGGCCAGCCGGCGAGCACCTTGCGGGTGCCGTCCCCGGTGTGGGCGTCGATATCGATGACGAAGGCGCTGTCGATCCGCCCCTCGGCCCGCAGCACCAGCAGCGCCGCCGCCACGTTGCTGAAGGTGCAGTGGCCCCAGGCGGTGTCGCGGGCGGCGTGGTGCCCGGGCGGCCGGACGCAGGCGAACGCCGGGTCGCCGCCATGGGCGAGCCGGGCGGCCAGGATGGCTCCGCCGGCGGCCAGCCGGGCCATGGTGAAGCGCGGCGCGTCCTGGGCCACTTCCCGGAGGTAGTCCGCGTCATGGGCGAGCAGGAGCTGCTCCAGCGTGGCCGGGGACGGGGCGATGAAGGACCACGGCCCGGTCCTGACCCCGCTCAGCGCGGCCTCCATCCGCCCGGGGGCGGCCGCGTTGTCCTCGGCGTAGCGGGAATCCAGGAACCGGTCGTCCCAGACGATCTTCAGCGCCCCCTCAGTCATGGAGCAGCGAACCGCGCACGTTGTCGAGGCAGCCGCGAATGAAGGCCGCGGCGTCCTGCAGGACCGGTCCGCCGTGGCCGGGGTAGATGGTCCGCACTTCCAGCCCCGCGAGCCGCTCCAGGGTCCGCAGGTAGGCCCTGGGATAGGCGCCCAGGTGGTCGCTGATCCGGTACAGGCTGTCGCCCGAGAACAGGGTTCCGGTTCCGGGCAGGTAGACGCAGATGGAGTCGTCCGAGTGGCCCGGGGTGTGGATCAGGGTGGCGGCCTGGTCGCCCACCATCAGGGTCATGCCGTCCTGGACCCGCGCCCGACCGCCGGCCGGGAGCCAGGAGAAGACGTCCGGCTGGAACTGGGCGGTGACCCCCGGCAGCCCGCCGCTGTGGTCGAAGTGGGCGTGGGTCAGGATCACCTGCTCCACCGCCTTCTTGCCGATCCCCTTGGCCCGGGTGCCCATTTCTTCCAGGAAGAAGGCCAGGTTGCCCGGATCGGTGCTGCCCGTGTCGATCAGGGTGTTGCGGTCGGCACCGGTGTTGTTCTCCCCCAGGACCCAGTATGAGACGCACGAATAGTCCGAAGGGTCGTCCCGGTGCAGGGCCACGATGCGCATGGGCTCAGGCCAGCGGTTTCTGGAACAGGGGCGTCCCCTCGAAGCGGACGAACCAGTCCGCGCAGGCCTCCGGCAGGGCCTGGGCGCCGTCCAGCGCCAGGTAGCCGCCGGGCACCAGGGACTGGCGGAACATCTCCAGCACCTTCACCTGGTCTTCGGGGGCGAAATGCATCAGCACGTTCTTGCAGACGATGAGCGACATGCCGGTCTCGGGCGGCACCAGGGTGAGCAGATCGTGCTGCAGGTAGCGGACCCGGTCGCGCACCTCCCGGGTCAGCTGGAACACCTCGGGATTCTCCGTGGCCTCGAAGTACTGGTCCTGGTGCGCCTGGGGCACCCAGAAGATGTCCTTGCGGCTGTACCGGCCCTCGGCGATCTGCCCGGCGAACTGCGGAAAGCTGCTCTCCTCGTAGTCGGTGGCGAGGATGTCGAGATTGCGGAACGGGAACGGGCGCAGCTTCGAGGCGAACAGGATGGCCAGGGTGAAGGCCTCCTCCCCGGTGGCGCAGCCCGCGTCCCAGACCCGGATCGCCCGCCAGTGGGCCACGGCCGGGATGACGATATCGCCGATGGCGTTCAGGGCGTCGGTATCCCTGAAGAAAGAGGTGTAGGCCATGATCAGCTCGCAATCAGAACAGCGGGCGGAACCGGGTCGCCCCGGCCCCGCCCTTCCTTCACTTCAAATCTTGAACTTGCGCACGGCGCCCTGAAGCTTCTCGGCGAGCCGGGCCAGTTCCTTGGCGGAGGCGTTGGTGTCGCCGGCGCCGCGGGTGGTGTCCTTGGCCTGGCCGCTCACCGAAACCACGTTCTTGGCCACATCGTTCATGCCCTTGGCCGCCTCCCCGGCGTTCCGGGCCACATCGTTCGCCCCTCCGGCCAGCTGGTTGATGTTCTTGGCGATGTCGTTGACGCCCTTGACCGCCTCCTGCACGTTCTTGGAGACCTCGTTGGCGCCCAGGGCCGCCTGCTGCACGTTCCTGGAGACCTCGTTGGCGCCCCGGGCGGCGTCGCCGACGTTCTTGGAGATCTCGTTGGTGGTGGCGGTCTGCTCCTCCACGGCGGCCGCGATGTTCCCGGAAATGCTGTTGATCTCGTTGATGATCTGGACGATCTCGTCGATCGCCTTCACCGCCTGCTGGGTGTTGCCCTGCATGCCGGCCACCTGGGCCCGGATATCCTCAGTGGCGCTGGCGGTCTGCTTGGCCAGCTCCTTCACTTCGTTGGCCA
>Ga0316217_10001546_pt1 | contig 29570 bp, 14 predicted proteins | sample 1anoAmetaG_FD_203633 | JGI IMG/M metagenome (GOLD analysis project Ga0316217, IMG submission 203633) | Freshwater microbial communities from Trout Bog Lake, Wisconsin, USA - 1anoA | ecosystem: Environmental > Aquatic > Freshwater > Lake > Hypolimnion/Profundal zone | place: USA: Wisconsin... | reverse complement strand
GGCGGCGATTAACGCGTGGACATCCTTGTCACCGGCGATGGGTTCCATGTCGCATGTTCTACCAGCTTTATCTACTGAGCGCAACTCGTAATTGCGAATAATGCAGCCGGAATCCGTGAACGGCTACCGCAGGTCGTACGTACGTCCGTCCCGCCCCGGAGTCATCTGGATAATCCGGCCGGGCGTTGCCGCCGCCCTGGTCGTCGCCGTCGCGTTGGCCTGGTTGGCCGCGGGATTGGCCGCCGGCCGGTCGCTCTGGCACCCCAAGGCGCTGGCTATCAGGGCCAGTGCCAGCAGTATTTTCTTCATCACCCGGTCCTTTATCTTGCAGGCCATATGTCCAGGGCGCCGCAGTATACCAAAACATATGGGGCCTTGGCCGTCCCCGCTCCGTGCGCGGTGCCGTATAGAATGAAATTGAAATAATTTAACATTTTTTTGGACAACTTGAGAATCGAGTCAGACGCTGCACACGGCGATTAATACCACCGGAACGGAAACCGCACTGACGGTTGCCGGTGACATACGGTCCATGGGGTTCAATACCGGCAATCCGGTGGGGCACCAGTATAACCTCGCCACGTTTAACCCTACGGGCATCAACTATGCCAATACCATTGCCGGCGATACGTTTCTGGATGCCGCCACCAACGGCACCTACAACTACGTCGTTGGGCACTTCAACAATGGGCTTTATCAGGCGAATCGCGACTGGACGAATCCGACTTTGCTGTTCACCGTGCCCAATGCGGTATTTTCCTATGGCATTGCGTACGACGCCCAGAATACGTCATTGTGGGTGGTCGATTATCTCACTGGCGTGATCCAGGATCTCACAATGACCGGCAGTGTCATCAGCACTTTCAATACCGGTTAGTCCGCCGCCGGCACGGCCGTGGGCCCGAGTGGAATGGCGTATGATCCCGTGGACCAGACGCTCTGGATGAACATCACTCAGAACAGCTTCTTGAACCAGTACACCACCAGCGGCACCTTGCTCCAGACGTACAACCTGCAAGTCGGTTCCGGCGACGTCTACACGGTTGACGCGGCCGCGCCGTCCGTGCCCGAGCCGGCCAGCCTGGGCCTGCTGGGCCTCGGGGTCAGCGCCCTGCTGCTCCGCCGGCTCCGGACGCGCCAGCGTATGTTGCTGCCATCCTTGGCCTCGGTCTCGCCCGGCAGGCGAGGCCCACATTTTGCAGCGCTTGAAGGTCCCGCCGTATGTAGGTCCCGCCTGTCGGGCGGGACCGCCCCCGCTCCCGCAAAAACGGGTCCGCCCATGGAGCGCGGCAGGCCTGCACCCCCTTGAGCGGTATGGCGGACAGTGGTAGAGTCCGGCATATTCATTCCGGTAATGTCCCGGAATAATCCGTTTCCAACGCGCGGGGGAAATCCCGGATGAGATGCCAGGTGTTTGGCCGGCCGGCGGTGGGCTGGGCTGGCGCGGTGGCGCTGCTCGCGGGGATGGCGCTGGCAGCGCGGGCGCAGACGCTGCCCGAGGGGCGCTTTGGCCGGGCGCTCGATGCCGCGGCTCCCATGATTATCACGGGGCGGGCGGAATACTCCCGGCGGCCCCTGACGGTCGAGTGCTGGACGAAACTGGCCGGCCACCTTCCCGGCGTCTATAACATTTTGCTCGCCAACCAGACCAAGGCCTCGCCGGAGCACTGGGAGATCTTTACCGCGGCCGACAACGGGACGCTGGCCGCCTACCTGCCGGGTTGTCAACCGGCGCTGGTCGCGTCCCCTGCGAAACTGACCGATGGCCAGTGGCATTACATCGCGCTGCTGGCCGAAGCGACGCGCGTGCGCCTGTTTGTCGATGGCAAAGCGGTGGCCGATGTTGCGGTGACCCGTAGCGTCCACCCGGGCGGGACCCCGGAACCCCTGGCGCTCGGCACGCTGGTCGAAAGGGGGCTCGGGTGCCGCGGCCTGATCGATGAAGTGCGGCTCTCGAAGGTGGTGCGGGATGTGTCGCGCGTGCCCGCCGCGCCGTTCGTGGCCGATGACCAGACCGTTGGACTGTGGCATTGCGATGCGCGCCAAGACGGCGTATTGGCCGATGCGTCGCCGCTCAATAATCCCGCGCGGCGGCCGGTGGCGCCCCGGCCGGCGCCGTCGCTGGTCCGCCTGCCACCGGAACCGGACCTGGCCCAGACGCGGCAGCGCCTCGCCGCGGCCCTGGCGCTAATGCCCTTGGCAACCCTGGACAAAGAGCTGGACCTGCGCGACGGATTGCTGCGGGACTGGGAGGAACAATACTTCCAACTCAACGAGCAGTTGCTGGGCCGGGCGGCCCTGCCGCCCAATGCCGCCGGCCAGGTCTTTGACCGCCAGACCCTGGTGGACCCGGCCGATGGCGATCCGCTGGGCGTGCTGCTGCGCCGTACCGCCGCACTGTTGCATTCCTTGCAGGCCCTGCCCGGCGCACCGGCGCTCGACCCTACGACGCAGGATTTGCAGCGCCTGGTGGTCGTGGCCGGCCAGACACCCCTGGCCAATGGTGCCGCGCGCCAGGGGCTTTATCTCGCCGCCTGCGCGGTGCAGCGGCGCCTCGCCCTGGCCAACCCGCTGCTGGATTTCGACCAGATACTTTTCGTGGCGCACGGCGTGGCCGGCGGGGCGCGCAAGACCGGCCCGCGCGGCACCAACGACGCGATGGGGCAGCACTTTGCCACCCAGTATTTCGGCTTCAACGCCCTGCCCGGCGGGGGGCTCTATGTGGTGCGGGATTTCAAGACCCGCCCGCAGGTCCGCAACGTGCTCCAGGAGTCGCGGGTGCAGCGCGGCCGGCTGCAAGGTCAGCGGCTGGAACCCGGGGCGTTTTTATCCCCGGAGCTTTCCTATGATGGCCAGAGCATCCTGTTTGCCTATACGCAGAGCCAGGAACACATTTGGGAATGGCGGCCGGAAACCGCCTATCACCTCTTCCAGGTTAATGTCGATGGCACGGGGCTGGCCCAATTGACCGATGGCCCGGACGATGATTTTGATCCCTGCCTTCTGCCCGACGGGCAGGTGGTTTTCATCTCCGAGCGGCGGGGGGGCTACATCCGCTGTTTCAGCGGGCTGCCGGTGCGGCAGCACGTGCTCCACGCCATGAACCCCGACGGCAGCGCCGTGCACCCCATCAGCTATTTTGAAACCAGCGAATGGCACCCCAGCGTCAACAACGACGGCCTGCTGGTCTACACGCGCTGGGACTATACCGATCGGGAAAACTGCCTGGGTTCGAATATCTGGCTGTGCTATCCCGATGGCCGGGACCCGCGGGCTCCGCACGGCAACTATCCGTATCCGTGGCACACGTTCCCGGACAACACCTATGGCGACAGCCGGCAGGGCCGGCCGTATACGGAGATGAACATTCGCGCCATCCCCGGATCGCCGCGCTACATCGCCACGGCGGCGCCGCACCACGGGGAGTCGTACGGCAGCCTGGTCATGCTGGACCTGCGCGGCCACGACGATGGCGCCATGGGTCAGATCCGCCGCCTGACCCCGTACGAGCCCTTCCCGGAAACCGAAACCCCCGCGCGGAGCCAGTATGCATTTGGCACTCCCTGGCCGCTGAGCGAGGACTTTTACCTCTGCAACCTTTGGGAGAATCTCTACCTGCTCGACCGGTTCGGCAATCGCGTGCTGCTGTGCGAGAACGCCCTGGCCGGCAGGGGGCCAGCCGATGACAATTTCCGCCTCATCAGCCCGATCCCGCTGCGGCCGCGCCACCGGCCCCCGGTGATTCCCGCGCCGACCCCGGACGGGCCTAATGGCCAGCTGCCGCGGGCCTGCATCAGCATCACCAACGTCTACCAGTCGGATCAGCCGTTTCCGCCTGGCACCACGATCAAGTGGCTGCGGGTAACGCAGAACATCCTCAAGAGCAACCCGGAGATGGGCGTGCCGATGATCGGCTACCAGAACGAAAACACGCCGCGCATTGCCCTGGGGATCGTGCCGGTGGAGGCCGACGGCAGCGTCTATTTTGAGGCGCCCGTGGAGCGTGAACTGATATTCCAAGTACTCGACGCCAATTTCATGGCGGTGCAGTCAATGCGGTCGGTGGCCTATGTGCACCGCGGCGAGCACCTGAGTTGCGTGGGCTGCCACGAGGATCGCCACGCGTTGCCGCCGGTTAAAGGTGTGCCGCTGGCGGCGCGGCGGGCGCCCTCGCGCCTGGAGCCGGAGGTCGGCCCGGTCGAGCCGATCACCTACTACCGGCTGGTGCAGGGGGTCTTTGCGCAGGCGTGCGTGCCGTGCCATCGCCAGGAGAATAAGGGCCCCACGGACATGAGTTACCAGAAGTTGGAACCCTACGTATTCTATTTTGCCGGCGGCATGAGCGGGACCACCGGCAAGCCGCTGCACGGCGGATCGCGCACCATTCCGGGCCGCTTTGGCGCCCGCTACAGCAAAATGGGCCAGGCCCTGCTGGACCCCGCGCACCAGGGCAAAATATCCGCCGCCGATTACCGGCGGGTGGTGCTGTGGCTGGACAACAATTCCTTGCGCCTCGGCGCCTACGACAATGAAGACAAACAGATGGCCGGCACGCTGGTCTGGCCGGCGCTGGATGTGGATCCCGCCAATCCGCAGGGTCTGGAGCGTCGTGGGAAGTGAAGCCCCTCCCATTTAGCGGTGGCCCTCGGGGCCAGGCGTCGCGGAAACGGCTATAGCGTCACCGCACACAATTAACCACTTAACTCAATTGACCATTTAATCCCGCGTGCAGCGCGGTCGACATCGCTGGTCAAGTTGGTCCGTTGTGACCATTGCCCCTGGCATCAGCGCAGCCGGACCGGTTTGCCGGTGGTGGCGCTCTTCTGTTCGGCGTGGAGAATCTCCATGGCCTGGAGCGCGGCGGCGGCGGTTACCACGGTGGGGGGGCTATGGGCGGCGATGCACTCGGTAAAGTAGCGCAGTTCGCCGATGTAGCCATCCTCCGGCCCACAATCGATGACTTCCTGCCGCCCTTCGCGGAACACCAGCAGCGGGGTGGCGCGGGCCAGGTCGAAGTCGGCGGTGGCGGTTTCGAAGTTCACCGTGTAGCGCATCTGGAAGCCAAAGCCGTCGGCCAGGCACCAGCCGCCCTCGGCCACGACCAGCGGCGGGGCCTCCGGCCCTTCGAAAACGTAATGGGTCACCAAGTGATCGAGTTGCCCGCTGGTCTTGGCATAGCCGCGGCAATAGACAGCCGCCGGCCGGCCGAAGAGGTACTGGACGAAATCGGTGTCATGGATATGCACATCCATCAGGGCTCCGCCGGAGATCGTTCCGTCGGCATACCACCCGCGCGGCATGGTGGCCAGGCGGCGGAAGATTGCGCCCTTGACCGCCCCGTAGCGGCGGTCGGCAACGGCCCCCTTAAGCCACGCCCACTGCGGCCAGAAACGCATCACCATCGCGGGCATCAGGTAGCCGGAGGAACCGGCGGCGGCGCGGACGACCCGCCGCGCCGCGCTAACGGTGCGGGCCAGCGGCTTTTCACACAGGACATGCCGGCCCTTTTTAAGGGCTGCCACGGCGATCTCCACGTGGGTGGGAGTTGGAGCGCAGATGTCCACGAGGTCCAGGTCCCGCAGGCCGATCAATTGCCGGTAATCGCTGAACGCCTGAAGGTCGGTCATGGCGATCTGCGTGATGCCGCCGGCGAGCACGTTGCCGGCGGTGCCGGCCAGGTTGCCGGCCGCCCGGACGGGGTCGGCATCACAGATGGCCACTACCGTGACATTGGGAAGCTTCTGGTATTGTTCGTAGTGGGTGCGCCCCATCATGCCCATGCCGATGATTCCGACCTTGATCATGTTCGCTCCCATGGGCCGCGGCATCGTGGCGCCAGCCTGGCCCGGGCCGGCGGCCACCGTTATCCGTTGGCATCAACGCCCCCCAAGACGCTGCGCCCGAATAACCCAAGCCATTCAACCATGGATTACGCGGCGCGGCAAGACCTTTGTTGATAGTGGTTCGTTGATAGTGGATAGTGGAACCGGTGGGCGGCGGTAAATTGGATTAGCGCCAGCGCCGCACTGGTCATGGGAATAAGTGAGTAGTCTATGAACACAATACAATATGCATTGCGTTCCAGGGGCGGGCGGCTGCATGGCGGCGCGGCACGATGGCGGCGGCAGCCGCGGCACTGGGGTGGCATAGCGCTGGTCGTGGCGATCATCTGCGGCGGTGCCCTCGGGCGGCCATGCCCGGCGGTGGAGGCCGCCGGTACGCGGCGCACGTTTTATGTCGATGCGGATCGCGGCCACGACGAGGCTACGGGCCTGGCCCCGGTCACCGCGTGGCGCACGCTCGACCAGGTCAATCACGCGCCGCTGCTGCCTGGCGATGCCGTGTTGTTCTGTCGCGGCCAGACCTGGCGCGGCCAATTGCTGCCGCACAGCGGCAATGGCTCCGGCGTGATTACCTATGGCGCTTTTGGCACCGGGGAAAAACCCTGCCTCCTGGGCTCCTGCGCCATGGATCGGCCCGCGGACTGGCAGGCCGCCGGCCCGGGAATCTGGGCCACCATCCCGGCCCCGCCGGGCCCAGGCGATCGGCTGGCGGTGGATGTGGGAAACATTATTTTCGATCAGGGCCGGAGCGTCGGGGTTAAAAAGTGGCGGGTGGCGGATTTGCTGCACGACAACGATTTCTTTTACGACCCGGCGGCACGGCAGGTGCAGTTGCGCGCGGCCGCAAATCCCGCCGCCGCCCACCACGGTATCGAGTTGGCGCTCCGCCGTCATGTGATCGACGAGAATGGCCGCAGTTTTGTGTGCTACGAGAACCTGGACCTGCGTTACGGCGCCGCGCACGGTATCGGCGGCAGCAGCACGCACCATATCACCGTGCGCCACTGCGACATTTCCTTCATCGGCGGCGGGCAGCAGGGCACGGGCCGCGATGGCCGCCCGGTGCGGTACGGCAATGGCATCGAGTTCTGGTCCGAGGCGCACGACAACCTGGTCGAGGATTGCCGCCTCTGGGAAATCTATGATGCTGCCCTGACCAACCAGGGCGACGGCACGAACCGGCAGGAAGCCATTACCTACCGCCGGAATGTGATCTGGAACTGCGAATACTCCTTCGAGCTCTGGAACCGCGGCCCGGCCAGCCACACGCGGCAGATCGTCTTCACGCAGAACATTTGCGTGGATGCCGGCTACGGCTGGGGCCACACCCAGCGCCCGGACCCCAACGGCCGGCACCTGATGTTCTATGACAACAGTTCGATCACCGAGGCGGTGGCCATTCGCCACAATATTTTCTGTCGCGCCACCGACAGCCTCCTGCGCCTCCATGGCCGGGATTGGACCGCCGCCCTGGATTTGGATGGCAACTGCTGGTACCAGCCCGCCGGGCCGCTGGTGTTGTGGGGCGTGGAGAAGATCAGTGCCGAGGCGTTTCCGGCCTTTGGGCGGGCCCACGGCCTGGCGGCCCATTCGCTCCTGGCCGATCCGCAATTCCAGGCCCCGGAACAGCATGATTACCGCCTGGCGCCGAACAGTCCGGCGCACGCGATCATCGGCGCCGATTAGGCGGCCATCGCCCGCGCTGCTACGGGGCAAAGGCCTGGAGCCCCGCGCAGGAGCTGAACGCCTGGGCGGGATTGTCTCCGCCGGCGGGTTGGCCGAGCACGCGCACCCCCCAGACCGCCAGCGGTTGGGCCAGGCGCAGGGTAAAGGCCTGGTTCTCCTGGAGGCCCCGGGCGTCGGTGTTGGTGGTGGCGGGATAGTCGGCCAGTTCGCCGATGGTTTCCCATGGGCCGCCGGCACGGCGCTGCACCTGGACCTGCGGCTTGGCGGCCGCGGCGGCAAACCAGCCGCCGTCATGAAACGATTTGCCGTGTAGAAACTGCACCCGGCCGATGCGCACGGGGGCCGCCAGGGTGATGGCGTACCAATCCTGGGCCGCGGGCTTATTGTCGAAGGTGCAAACGGCGGCCGGCGAATCGCCATTGATCGTGCCGGGGAGATTGCCCGGGCGCGAGCGGCTTTCAACGCCGCCGGCCAGCAGGCTGCCGCCGCCGGTGCCCGGGAGTGGCAGCCAGACTTTGTAGCGGCTGCCCGTGCCGCCGGCCTGGGCGAAGGGGAGCAGCCGGATCGTCAGCGGTTGGCCGCCGTTGCGGGTGACGGCTTGGATGCGAAATACCTGCGCGCCGCTCCAGGATTGGAACCCGGGGGGCGCCGGTTCGGGCGTTACGTCCAGGGCGGCGGCATCGGCTCCGGCGGCGGCGATGGCGGCGAGGCTGTGGTGGGCGTCCGGGAGAAGGGCCTCGTCGGCGGCCAGGACCAGCGGCCCATAGAGCACGGCGATCTGGCCGGCCTGGTGATGGGTGCCGACCACGACGCGCGCCGCCAGGGGCAGGCAGAGCACCAGCGTATCGCCCGGCGACCAGGTGCGTGCCAGCGCCACGTAGCCATCGGCCCCGCGGGCAGCCGGCACCGGCTGGTCGTTGACGCGCACGGAGAACTCACGGCACCACTCGGGAATTCGGAGCTTGACCGTAAAGGCGGCGGGCGCTGCGGGGTTCACGGTGACATGGATGGTGCCATCGGCCGGGTACTGCGTGCGGACGGCCAGGTCCACGGCGGTCTGGTTGCGCAGGATAAGGCGGGCGGTGCCGGCATCGTAGAGGTTAAGCACCACGCCGGCGCTGTCGGTGGCATAGGCAAACGTTGGAATCAGGGCGATGCCGCGCGGCCCGCTGGAGAGGCAGCAATGCCCGTCGAGGGTGGCGCTATAGGGCTTTTTGCCTTCCATCTGCACGTAATAGCCCCAGGCGGTGCAATCGGGCTGCTGGGCGCCCAGCAACTGGTTGAGCGCCACGCGTTCGAGTTGTTCGGCAAAGCGTGCTTCGCCGGTGAGGCGCAGCAGGTGGGCATTGAACTGGAGCCAGGTGACCGTGACGCAGGTTTCGCCGACATTGCCGGTGCTGGGCAGATCGAAATCGTCATGGAAGTGTTCGCCGTAGCTGGCGGCGCCGGTAAGGTAAAGGCGCTTGTCGACGATGTCCTGCCAGGCGTTAAGGCAGGCGTCGAGTATCTGCCGTTCGCCGCCAACGGTGCGGTAATATTCCAGGGCGCCGTTGAGGCAGGAGAGCATCTCGTAAGCCTTGCCGTTGCCCACCTTGTCCACACGCTTCGTGGTCAACAGCCGGGAGATGATGTGCGGGCCATTGGGCTGTTCCCACGCGCGCAGGATGTAGCGGCAGAACTCAAGATAGCGTTGCTCCCCGGTCAGGCGGTAGAGCAGGACCATCGGTTCGAGCACGCTGGTGGGGGCCATGCCCACGTGTTCGCCGGCGGGGATGATATCCCGCCGGCCCGCGGTATCGCCAAAGGTGGAGCATAAAAGATCGCCCATGCGGCAGCAGGTGGACAGCGGCGTGCGATTGCCCGTGTAGCGTATGTAGGTGAGCAGGCCCAGGAGGTTGTACTTGTGCGCCCAGACATCCCAGTTCGTCCAGCGATCCTGGGGGGCGTAGGTGCCCAGGTAGCCATCGGGAAGCTGGCAGCGGCAGAGCTCCGCCGCCACGGTATCGAGTTTTTGGCGCAGGGCCGGGTCGCCGGTATTGACCCAGGCCAGGGTGGCGGCATGGAGCCACTTGCCGACATGCTCCCCATCCCACGACTGGCGGCCGGGGCGGTGGCGATACCCTTCGAGCAGGCGGGTGGGATCGAGCTTCGCGAGGCGCGCGCTTTCGTTGCCGGCGATGCGCTGGCCGAGCAGTCCGGTCAGATGCACGCGGTCGGGCAGCGCGGCATCCTGCTGATCGGGCACGGCACAGGGCACGGCCTCCGCCAGGGGCACGACGGGCTCGGGCGGGGCCGCGGCGCTGGTGGTGGTGGCGGCCGTGCCGAGGAGGCAACAGGTAACAAGGCCAATGGCGCCCAGGCGCAACTTCATATCATCTCCTCGCGCGTGACAAAACGGCGCGATCATAGCACCGGCGGTGGGGTTATGTACATTGACACAGGGCCCTCGCTAAATGAAGCGGGAGGTTTCGGGGCGTTGGGTCTGTGGCCGCGCTACGGTATCATGTCTGCCACATGCCACGCGAAGCCCGGAGTCCTGAGAGAAAAGGAAAACCACGCCATGAAGCCAAAGCCGGAAATACCGTATCACATGAATCATGAGGCCGCCGCCGCGGTGCGGCGCGAAACGTCAATGGCCGTGGCGGGGCGCCGCGCCTTTCTCAAGCAGGTGGGCCTGGCCTGCGGCCTTGCCGCGCTGTCCGCGGGGGGCGCGTTGCCAGCCTGGGGTCAGGAAACCCCGCAACCCGGCTTGGCGGATTATCCATTATTCCCCTTCTGCATCGATTGGCACGATGCAAAAAAACGCTCGTTCAAGGAACAGGCCCAGATGCTCAAGGAACTGGGGTATCCCGGGGTGGGTCACATCTGGCTGGATAAGGTGGCCGAGCGGTTGAAGACCCTGGATGACGCGGGCCTGCGGCTCTTCCAGATCACCATGACGGTGGACCTGACGCCCGGCAAGCCGGCGTATGATGCCCGGTTCAAGGATGTGCTGGCGCTGGTGAAGGGGCGCAAGGTTCAGTTCTGTCTGTTGACCAATGGCGCCAAGTCTTCGGATGCGTCCGCCGACCCGCGCGGCGTGGAGATTCTCCGGGAGATGTCCGCCCTGGCGGAGGATTCCGGGGCCCAGTTGCTGCTGTACCCGCATGTGAAATGCTGGATTGAACGCATTGAGGACTCCGTGCGGGTGGCGGCGAAGGTGGACCGGCCCAATGTCGGCGCGATGTTCAATTTGTGCCATTGGTTGCGCGTGGACAAGCAGCGTGATTACCGCCCACTGCTCCAGCAGGCCATGCCCCGGCTCTGGGCGGTTTCGCTCAATGGCGCCGACGTGCAGGACGAGGCGCCCGGCTGGGCTCATTACATTCAGCCGCTGGACAAGGGCACCTTCGATGTGGGGGCGTTTCTCAAGACGCTCAAGGAACTCGGCTACAAGGGCCCCATCGGGCTGCAATGTTTCGGCATCGGCGGCGATACGCGCGAACACCTGGAACGTTCGATGAAGGCCTGGCGCAAACTGAGCGTAAACCTTAACGGGTCCTAGGTGGGGAGCTACCAGTTTATGGTGAGCGCCAATGCAGGTCCGGGGCCAAGCCTTGCGGTAGGGGGTGAAAGTCGGGCGGGATGAACGGACGCGGTGGAATGGTCGGGGGCGTATGGTCTGGGGGGCGCACATTGACGCCTGGCCCCAGGGCCACCGCTAAATAGTATTGCGCGCACGCCAGGGGGATTACGGCGAGAAATATTCCTGGATCGGCTTGACGGACCAGTCGCCTTTTTGCGTGGCGGCAATCGCGGCGGCGGCGGCTTCGGCGGCGGTGATCGTGGTGATCAGCGTAATCTTGTGCAGCACGGCGGCGGCGCGGATCTGGCCTTCGTCGGTCTTGGGGCCCTTGGTGGTCGGCGTGTTGATCATCAACTGCACCTGGCGATTCTTGATGGCGTCGATGATGTTGGGCCGGCCTTCCTTGATCTTGCCGATGCGCGTGGCCGGAATGCCGGCGTCGGTCACCACTTTGAGCGTGCCGGCGGTGCAGACCAGCTTAAAGCCCAGGTCCGCGAGCTTGCGGGCAATGGGCACCACCAGCGCCTTGTCGGCATCGCGCACGCTGATGTAAACCGTGCCGGTGGACGGCAGGGCGCCGCCTGCGGCCATTTGCGATTTGGCAAACGCCACCGGGAACGTTGTATCGATACCCATCACTTCGCCGGTGCTGCGCATCTCCGGACCCAGGATCACATCGACCCCGGGGAACTTGCTGAACGGGAAGACCGATTCCTTGACCGCCACATGCTTCGTCGGCACCACTTCCTGCGTGATGCCCAGTTCTTTGAGCGTCTTGCCGCACATCACCTTGGCGGCAATCTTAGCCCACGGCACGCCGGTGGCCTTACTGACAAACGGCACAGTGCGGCTGGCGCGGGGGTTTACCTCCAGGATGTAGACCTGGTCGTCCTTGATGGCAAACTGCACATTCATCAGGCCCACGACCTTGAGCTCGCGCGCCATCATCAGCGCATTACGTTTGATTTCGTTGATGATGCCCTGCGGCAGCGAGAAGGGGGGCAACGAGCAGGCCGAATCGCCGGAGTGAATGCCGGCTTCTTCAATGTGTTCCATCACGCCGCAGATCAGGTAATCGGTGCCGTCGCCGATGCAGTCCACATCTACCTCGGTGGCATCGCCCAGGAAGCGGTCGATGAGCACTGGATGCTCGTCGGCCACTTCCACGGCGTATTGGATGTAGTAATTAAGCTGGTCCTCGTTGGAGACGATCTCCATGGCGCGACCGCCGAGCACGAACGAGGGACGCACCAGCACGGGATAACCGATCTGCTTGGCGACGATGCGGGCCTCTTCGGCCGAGCGGGCCGTGCCTCCTTCGGGCTGCTTGAGCTGGAGATTCTTGATCAGCGTGTTGAACAACTTGCGATCTTCGGCGGCCTCGATGGATTCGACGGCGGTGCCGATGATCGGCACGCCGGCATCTTTGAGGCCGCGGGCGAGGTTCAGCGGCGTTTGCCCGCCGAATTGCACAATAACGCCTTGCACCAGCCCACTCGACCCCTCGACCCCTTGACCCCTCGACCCCTGTAACGGCTGTCCGTTCAGGCGCTCGACGATGTTGAGCACATCTTCGTGCGTGAGCGGCTCGAAGAACAGCAAATCGCTGGTGTCGTAATCGGTGGATACGGTTTCCGGGTTGGAGTTGACCATCACCGATTCGAGGCCCAGTTCCTTGCAGGCAAAGGCGGCCTGCACGCAGCAATAGTCAAATTCAATGCCCTGGCCGATGCGGTTGGGGCCGCCGCCGAGGATGATAATTTTCTTGCGCGGGGTGACGCGGATTTCATCGTCGAAGGATGTGGTGGGGGCGGCGGATCCGACACCCAGCTTGGTAATGGCCGATTCGTAGGTGGAATAGTAATAGGGCGTGGCGGCTTCAAATTCCGCCGCGCAGGTGTCCACAAGTTTGTACGCCGGTTCAATTCCGGCGGCTTTCCGCGCCATACGAATGTCGACCGGCTTGCAGCGCCACACGGTGGCCAACTGCACATCCGAATAGCCCCACGATTTGGCCCGCCGCATCAGGTCGGCGGCAACAGGATATTCCAGCCCAGGGATCGTGATCGCGCCGTTGGCCGGCGCGTACGTGCCGGCCCGAATCAGATCCTCTTCAAAATCCACCAGTTCCTTCATGTGCGCCAGGAACCAGCGGTCGATGTTGGTCAGGTTGAAAATCTGGTCAATCGTGTAGCCCTGCTTGAGCGCATAGCGGATGTAATAGATGCGCCCCTGGCTGGGCACCGCCAGCTTGCGCCGGATCTTTTCATCCATGATGGGCCAAATGGCGGCCTGCTGTTCTTCATCCTTCTGGCGGATCATGTCGCTGCCGCGATCGCCCAGGGTTTTTTCCGGCCGCGCATTGGCGGTGCCGGCCGTTAAGATGCGTTGTTCGTACTTCCACCACTTGTCGATCTTATCCAGGCCCAGGCCAAAGCGCTTAACCTCCATCGAGCGGATGCCCTTCTGGAGCGCTTCCTTGAACGTGCGCCCGATGGACATGGCTTCGCCCACGCTCTTCATCTGCGTGGTGAGCGTTTCGTCGGCGTCGGGGAATTTTTCGAACGTCCAGCGCGGGATCTTGACCACCACGTAATCGATCGACGGCTCGAAACACGCCACCGTCTGCTTGGTGATGTCGTTGGGCAGTTCATCAAGCGTGTAGCCCACCGCCAGTTTGGCGGCAATCTTGGCGATCGGGAACCCGGTGGCTTTGCTGGCCAGGGCCGAACTGCGGCTGACGCGCGGGTTCATCTCGATCACGACCATGTCGCCATTGTCCGGGTTGATGCCGAACTGGATGTTCGAGCCGCCGGTTTCCACGCCAATGGCGCGAATGACGGCGATCGAGGCATCGCGCATGCGCTGGTATTCCTTGTCGGTGAGCGTCTGGGCGGGGGCCACGGTGATCGAGTCGCCGGTGTGGATGCCCATGGGGTCGAAATTTTCAATCGAGCAGACAATGACCACGTTGTCGGCCTTGTCGCGCATCACTTCCAGTTCGTATTCCTTCCAGCCGATCAGCGACTGGTCGATCTGGATTTCGGTGGTCATGGAGGCATCCAGGCCGCGCTGGGCCAGGTTTTCAAATTCTTCCATGTTGTAGGCGATGCCCGAACCGGTGCCGCCGAGCGTGAAACTGGGGCGGATAATCGAGGGCAGACCCGTGACTTTAACCACGGCGCGGGCCTCATCCATGGAATGGGCCAGGCCGGCCTTGGGGCATTTAAGGCCGATGGATTCCATGATCTCTTTGAACTTCTTGCGGTCTTCACCGCGGTGGATGGCTTCGCGGGTGGCGCCGATCATTTGGACGCCATATTTTTCGAGCACGCCGGCATCGGACAGACCCACCGAGACGTTCAGGCCGGTTTGCCCGCCGAGCGTGGGCAAGAGCGCATCAGGCCGCTCCTGGGCGATGATGCGCGTAATGGCCTCGATGGTGATCGGTTCAATATACGTGCGGTCGGCCATTTCCGGATCGGTCATGATGGTGGCCGGGTTGGAATTGACCAGGATGATCCGGAAGCCCTCTTCCTTGAGTGCTTTGCAGGCCTGGGTGCCCGAATAGTCAAATTCGCACCCTTGGCCGATGACGATGGGACCCGAACCGATGATGAGGATCGAGCGAATATCCGTTCGCTTGGGCATTGCGCAAAAACCTTCTTTTGGACGCCGATAAACTCGTAAGGTTTTATCAGAAGTAGCGCGCGGTGGATAGTCACCGGCGGTCAGATTTACGGAAAAGTGGGTGGCCAGCTTTTTTGGCCAATGTTTTATGTAGTACCGCCTGTAAGCGGTGGTGGTGGAGTCTGGACCGGCGTGCACCGCCTAGAGGCGGGACTACGAACGGCTATTGCAGCACTTAACATTCCAGCATCCTGATGTTACCTTACAGCCATTAATGCATCGTCTGGAGTGGTCGTCGTGAAAATGTGTGCAAAGGCGAACAATTTTCGGCAAACTCTGATTTTGATCATTCTCGCATTCCTGTTGTTCTGGGTTTCCGCCGTCCATGCCATTGACCAATCTTCCCCGGCCACCCGTCCGGCTGCCGCCACGGTCAAAATTGTGCTGGTCGGCGATTCGACGGTCAATGACCACCAAGGGTGGGGGGTGGCGTTCAAAGGGTTGCTTAAAGATGATGCCCAGTGCGTCAATTGGGCCCAGAATGGGCGCTCATCCAAGAGCTTTCTGGCCGAAGGTTGGTGGAAGAAAGCCCTGGCGGAAAAGCCGGATTACGTATTGATTCAATTTGGCCATAACGATTGCCCGGGCAAAGGCCCGGACCGGCAAACCGATCCGGCTACGACCTATCGGCAATACCTGGCGCAGTATATTGATGAAGCCCGTGCGGCCGGGGCCACGCCAATCCTGGTCACATCCATGACGCGGCGGAATTTTTCGCGTGCCGGCAAAATCGTATCGGATCTGATCCCCTATGCCACGGCGGCCAGCCAACTGGCCGCCGAAAAGAACGTGCCCTGCATCGACCTCCATGCACGCAGTATTGCCCTGCTGGACCAGATGGGGCCGGAGGCCAGCGCCGCGTTTGATCCTGCGCCACCCGCTGGTTCGGTACCGTCGACCCGGCCCGCCAGACCCGATCACACGCACCTGTCGCCCCACGGCGCCCAGGTCATGGCGAAAATTGTGGCCGAGGAATTGCGCCAGGCTGTACCGCAACTCGCCGCGTACTTGAAATAGCACCCATGGCCGCGCTGGGCTACCGATGCCGCCGCGGTTATGATAATAATGTTTGGGTCATTAACCGGTGAGGCAATATGCGCCTTGGTATTCGGCGCAAAGTCATAGGTACGTTGATTCTGGTGGGGTTGTTCCCGCTGGTATTGAGCTTGGGTATTATCCTGGCCGGTGGGGCCGCCATGCGCGTGACCAGCATTAAGAGTGATTACGAACATCTGGCCTATGATTGTGCCAACCAGGTTGCCGCGGCGCTCAAACGCGAAGTGGATCAGGTGCGGCTGGTGTCGCGCCTGCCCAACCAGGTTACGGTGGTGCGCGATTTGAACCAGCGCCGGGCTCTGCGGGAGGCGACCCTGGGGCCTCCGCCCGTGCCGCGCACCACCCGGGAGCCCACGGCCTGGGCCCGTGATATCGAAAGACGCTGGGCGACGCTAAAGGACGATGAACCGCCGCTGGCGGATATCCTGGGAAACTCGGTGGCTACACGGTTGCGTCTAATCAATCAACTCAATGGCACCACGGGACGGCGGTTTATCGTTACCGATGCGGCTGGGGAAACCATCGCCGCCGACCATAAGCCCGCCCGCTTTTTTTACGGCAATCAGGACTGGTGGCAGGGGGCTTATGATGCCGGACACGGTCGCGTGTACCTCAGCAGCGTGCTCACAGACCCTGCGGCCGGTCGTTCCTGGATCTATATCGCCGTGCCGCTGCTCGATCCGGCCGACGACAAACAGATCATCGGCATCCTCTGCGAGGAGTTGGATCTCAATTGTCTGCGCGAGCCGGTGGAATACGCCCTGAATCGACGGGAAGCCCTGGGGCAGCTATTCGATGCCGGACTGGAGCGGACCGTCATGGTGCATAGTGCCACGGCGGACGTGGCCCAACGCCGGCAGGCCGAGCAGGCGTACCGCCGGGAACTGTTTCGCGGATCGACAGGATGGTTTGACGGCTTTTTCACCGATCTGATTGTCGGCTGGGCCCCGGTGCCTTTTGAACGGGTCCTGCCCCCCGGCCTCGATGCCATCAGCCACCCGCAATGGGTCGTGATTGTCAGCAAACCGGCGCAGTCGGCGATGACCCCGGTCTATCGCCTGGCGCTGACGGTGGCGGGAATTGGCGCCGCCCTGATTGTGGCGTTGTTTGTCCTGGGCGTGGCCATTGGGAACCGGGAAATCATTATCCCCATCATGCGCCTGCGTGAGGCCACCGCCGCCGTGGGGCGTGGGGAGTTGAACATCCGCCTTATTTCCACCGAGCATGCCGATCCGATATTCCGCCGCGACGAAATTGGCGATCTGGCGCACGACTTTGATGAAATGACCCGCCAATTGCAGAAAAACATGAGCCAGTTGGAACGCAGCAACGAGGCCAAACGCCGCTTTATGGAGTTGGCCGGCCACGAGTTGCGCACCCCCGTGACGTATATCCTGGGGGTGTGCCAGTTGCTCCAGCGCCAGGTGCAACTGGCGCAGAAAACCGATGACGACCCGGCCGGCAGCGCCGTGACCACCCGCTCCACCGCCGCCATGCAGGGCGCGGTAACCAAGATCATCGCCAAGAGCCAGCGGCTCTCGCGCATCATCGAAAACCTGCTCAAACTGGTCAACAACGATCAGTTCACCACCCGCATGCTGCGGCAACCCATCGATTTGCGGGCCCTGATCCTCCAAGTGTGCAATGATAACCGCCCGTTTGTGTTGGAACGCAAGCAGCAGATGCAGATCGACGTGCCGGAAAACCTGCCGGCATTTGAAGGCGATCGCGACAAACTCGAAGACGTGCTGACGAACCTGATCAGCAATGCCATTCGCTTTTCGCCCGATCATGCGGTGGTTAAGGTTGCGGCGCGGCAGGTGGTCGGCGATATGCTGGAGATCATCGTCGAGGATTCGGGACCGGGTATTCCCCCGGCCGACCTGGCCAATTTATTTGAGCCGTTCTATACCGGCGCCGATATCCTGCACCACCACAGCGGAACCATCGAGTTTGGCAGCAAGGGTATCGGCCTGGGACTGGCCATTGTGCGGCGGTTTGTGGAAATTCACGGCGGCGTGGTGCGGGCTCACGCCACCGGCCATGGCACCCAGTTCCAGATCCTGCTGCCCCTGATGCAGACGTTCACCTCCGAGATTAACTCCGTGCCGCCGGCCAACCTGGACGCGCATCTGTAACTTTGGCGGCTCTGGCACGTTCGAACAATACGGGGCGCGGCGCAACTTCCGTGGGCAGCCGGCGACCGGATGACGTGCCATGCCTGAACCCCGGAGCGCCGCGGCCGTTCCGCGATGGTTAAATATCGAGGCGGTATGCGTTGTAAAATTGGCGTGCTTCAGGTTCCCGTGCTGGTGGCCGCGGTGCTGCTGGGGCAACGCTGCGCCCCGGCCGCCATAACCTCTGCCCCGGTCCCGCAGTCGCCCTATGCGGATCCCGCCGCGCTGGTGCCCGAAACGCCGCTGGATAAATTGGTGGCCAACCGCCTGACGGCTTTGAAGATTACCCCTGCCCAGCCCTGCTCCAATGCGATATTCGTCCGCCGCGTCTTTCTGGACGTTATCGGCACGCTCCCCACGGCGGCGGAGACCACCGCTTTTCTGCAGGATGCCAGTCCGCAAAAGCGGAGCAACCTGATAGACCGTCTGCTCGAACGCGACGAATTTGCCGACTACTGGGCGCTGCGGTGGAGCAATCTGCTGCGCGTTAAATCTGAATTTCCCATCAATCTATGGCCCAACGCCGTGCAGGAATATCACCGGTGGATTCGCACCAGCATAAAGGAGAATCTGCCGTACGATCAGTTTGTCCGGGAACTGCTGACTGCCAGCGGCAGCAATTTCCGCAAGCCGCAGGTGAATTTCTACCGCGCCGTGCAAAGCAAAGACCCTGCGACGCTCGCGCAGGCGGTGGCCCTGACATTTATGGGCGTACGCGCCGACCAATGGCCCAAGGCGCGGCTGGCCGATATGGCGGTGTTCTTCTCCCGCGTGGGCTACAAGACCACGGCGGAATGGAAGGAAGAAATTGTATATTTTGATCTGAGCAAGAGCGCCACGCCGCCGTCCGCAGTTTTTCCGGACGGCACCACGGCGCAATTATCGCCGGAGCAGGATCCCCGCGTGGTGTTTGCCGACTGGCTCATTCGTCCGACCAATGCGTGGTTCACGCGCAACATTGCCAATCGCACCTGGGCCTGGCTGCTGGGCCGCGGCATCATTCACGAGCCCGATGACATCCGGCCGGATAACCCGCCGGTGAATCCGGAACTCCTCGCCCTGCTGGAACGCGAATGTATTGCCTCCCACTACGATCTCAAGCATATGTTCCGGCTGATCCTCAACTCCCAGACCTATCAGCGTTCATGCCTGCCGCCCTCCGCGGATCCGCAGGCCGCCGCCAATTTCGCCTTCTATCCGGTGCGCCGCCTGGAGGCCGAAGTGTTGATTGATGCCATTGACCGGATCACCGGCGCGACCGAAAAATACACCAGCCGCATTCCGGAACCCTTTACGTTCATACCGGAAGAGAAACCCTCGATTGCCCTGGCCGACGGCAGCATCACCAGTCCGTTTCTGGACCTGTTCGGGCGTTCCCCGCGCAATACCGGCACCGAAGCCGAACAACGGAGCAACCTGCCGTCGTCGGCGCAGCAGTTGCACTTGCTCAATTCCAGCCATATCCGCCATAAGCTCGAACAAAGCGCCGCCTTGCATCCCTTGCTGCAAGCCTCCGGTACGCCGCGCCAAATGGCCACCACGCTCTACCTGACGATATTGTCGCGTGATCCGACGGCTGACGAGTTACGAATATTTATGGAATACAACCAGTCCGCCGCGGGCCGTAAACGGGCGGGGATGGATCTGGCCTGGGCGCTGCTCAACAGCGCGGAATTTCAGTTTCGGCATTAGCCGTTCCAGATACGATGCCTGGCGTGATGATTTTCTGGGGAATAAATTAGCCACAAATGAACACGAATGAACACAAATCTGGAATAATTAATAATGGAAGACCTGCGGATGACCCGCCCCCCCCGTCTTCTGTCTCCATTCGTGTTTATTGGTGTTCATTTGTGGCTAATTTACGTCGGCTCCCGGGCTATAGCGTCATTTTGGGGAAACTTTAAGGAAAGGTGCGCTGAACTATGAGTTCACTGATCTCGCGGCGCGAAGTTCTCCGCCGTACGGTATTTGGCGTGGCGGGTATGAGCCTGGCCGACAGCCTGGCGATTCGTACGTGGGCCGCCACGCCTGCATCCCGGGTGACCGGCAAGGCCAAGTCGGTGATTCAAATCTGGATGTGGGGCGGCCCCTCGCACGTTGATACTTTCGATCCCAAGCCCGAGGCCGGGAACGATTACAGCGGCCCGCTTAATCGCCCGATCGAAACCAACGTGCGCGGCACCCGGATTTCCGAACTCCTGCCAATGCTGGCCAAACAGGCGGATAAATATTCCCTTATCCGCAGCATGATGCACGGCAACAACGCCCACGAAACCGCCACTTACATGGTGCAGACCGGGCACAAGGCCGGCGAGCGGCTGATCTATCCCGGCGTCGGGTCGGTCGTCGCGTTGTTCCGGGGTTATGACCGGGGGTATCAGGGGCAGATTCCGCCGTATATCGTCTTGACCGAGCCGCTGGGCCGGTTTGATGAGGCGGGCTTCCTGGGCACACGTTACAAGCCTTTCGTCACCGGCGGAAACCCGGCGCAGAACCGGTTCCTGGTCGAAGGCATCGTCGCCGATGGAATCACCGATCAGCAGCAGCGCGACCGGCGCGGGTTGCTCGGGCAATTGGATACCCTGCCCCATAGCCTGCCGGCCAATCCGGGCTTGCAGGCGCTGGTCCGCTCGCGCGATCAGGCCTACGACATGATCCTGGGCGATGGGGCCAAGGTCTTTGACCTGTCCCAGGAGAAGGACGCCCTGCGCGACCGCTACGGCACCGGCTTCGTGGCCCCCAACGCCCCGGCAACCACCAAAGGTGCCCGCACCGCGTTTGGCCAGGCCTGCCTGGCAGCCCGGCGTCTGGTCGAACGCGGCGTGCCGTACATCACCATCAATTATCCCGGCTGGGATACCCACAAGGACAATTTTGTCGAGATGCGCCGCCGGCTGCCGGAATTTGACAAGGGCGTCGCCGCCTTGATTCAGGATCTCGCCGACCGCGGTCTGCTCGAAAGCACCATCGTCTGGTGTGGTGGGGAATTTGGCCGCACCCCCCGGGTACAATGGGAAGCCCCGTGGAACGGCGGCCGCGGCCACTGGGGCAATGCCTTTACCCATATGGTGGCGGGCGGCGGCTTTAAGGGTGGCCAGGTGGTCGGTGCCACCGATACCAAAGGCGAATCGGTGACCAACCGCCCGGTCTATCCCAGCGATCTGATCGGCACCATCTATAAGCTGCTGGGGATTGATCCCGGCGCCAGCTTGCCCAACCCGCAAGGGCTCGAGGCCCGGGTCATGCCGACCGTGGCCGAAGGCGTGCCGGCTGCCGGATTACTTAACGAAATCACGTAAACCGACAGGGAAATGAGCGACGTATGAAATTTGCCGCTTGGTCATTGTTGCTGGTGTTGGTTTTCGCCTCGCGCGCCCGGGCGCAAAGCGAGCCCCATATCGGTTACGTCTATCCGGCCGGGGGGCGGCAGGGGACCACCTTCGAAGTGACCGTCGGCGGGCGCTATCTCAATACCACAGGGGTCGAGTTTTCCGGCAGCGGTATCAGTGCCACCATCGTCAAGCAGGAACGTCAGGTATCGCCCCTCGAGCAAAGCAATATGCGCGAAGCGTTGGAAAAATTTCGCACCAAGCGCGAGCAGGGCCAACTTTCCGCGGCGGATATCAAGACGGCCATGGATCTGCGGCAGAAACTCATCAATTTTGGCCGGCGCCTCACCAATCCATCACTGGGGGAATTTATCACCCTGCAGGTTACCATAGCGCCGCAGGCCACGCCGGGCAATCACGAAATCCGCCTGCGCACGCAATTCGGCTTCTCCAATCCCATGCTGTTTCAGGTGGGCGATCTGCCGGAAATCAGCAAGAAGGACTGGAAGAACGTGCCCAAGGCCCAGGGCAGCATGGATCCGGAAATCGACCCCAAGCCGCCCGCGAAGAACATCACTTTGCCCCTGACCATCAATGGTCAGATCCCGCCCGGGGGCGTCGATCGCTATCGCTTTTCGGCCCAGGCGGGGCAGAAGATCGTAGTCGTGGTCCGGGCGCGGGAGTTGATCCCGTTTATCTCCGATGCCGTACCGGGCTGGTTCCAGTCCGCCGTGACGCTTTATGATGCCAAGGGCCAGGAGCTGGCCTATACCGACGATTATCAATTCCATCCGGACCCGGTGCTCTTTTACAAAGTGCCGGCCAGTGGCGATTACGTCCTGGAAATCAAGGATGCCCTCTACCGCGGGCGCGAGGATTTTGTCTATCGCATCACCCTGGGCGAGCTGCCTTTTGTCACCGGGGTATTTCCGCTGGGGGGGCAGGTGGGCACGCCATCGACCCTTGCCGTGACCGGCTGGAATACGCCCTTCAAGCAGTTGCCGCTGGATCTGCGGGAGGCCACCCCGGGCATCCAGACCCTGGCCCCGGAACGGCTGGCCAACCGCGTGGTGGTGATGGCCGACACCCTGCCGGAGTGCCTGGAGAAGGAACCCAACAACACCATCGCGACCGCCCAGAGCGTTACGTTGCCGATCATCATCAACGGGCACATCGACCAGCCGGGCGATATGGACGTGTTCCGTTTTACCGGCCAGGCGGGCGCGCAGGTCGTGGCCGAGGTTTATGCCCGCCGGCTCGATTCGCCGCTGGATTCCCTGCTGATCATCTCCGATGCCGCCGGCAAGCAACTGGCGTTCAATGACGACCATGAGGACAAAGGCTCCGGCCTCAACACGCATTATGCCGATTCCTACATTGCCTATACGCTGCCGGCCACGGGCTCCTATTTTGTGCATATCGGCGATACCCAGCACGGCGGGGGACCGGCGTACAGTTATCGCCTGCGCCTGAGCGCCCCGCGCCCCGATTTTTCCCTGCGGGCCACGCCCTCGACCCTGAATGTCCGCGGCGGCACCAGCGTTCCGCTTACGGTGCATGCCTTGCGGCAGGACGGCTTTGCCGGGGCCATTACTCTGCGTTTGAAAGATGCGCCGCCCGGTTTCACGCTCACCGGGGCCCAGATCCCGGAAAACCAGGACAAGGTGCAGTGCACGCTCGATGCCCCGCCGGTGGCGCACGAACCGTTTAACCTGCACATCGAAGGCACGGCCACCATTCAGAGCCGCCCGGTCGTGCGCGCCGCGGTCCCGGCCGAAGACATGATGCAGGCCTTTGCCTACCGGCACCTGGTACCCACGCAGGCGCAGCAAGTCGCCGTGATTGGCCGGGCCTGGCCGGGCGTGGTTAATCGCCTCCTGAGCCCCATGCCCTTGCACATTCCCGCCGGCGCCACCGCCCGCGTGCAAATCCATCTGCCGACCGGCCCGCTCCTGAGCAAGATCCAATTCGAATTGAGCGACCCGCCGGAGGGCCTTACCATTAAGGAATCTTCGCCGACGGAACTGGTATTCCAAGCCGATCCGGCCAAGATCAAACCGGGTTTCAAAGGCAATCTTGTCGTCACCGCCTCCGGCGAACGCACCTTTGCCTCGACCACCCAAAGCCAGCCCGCTACCGCGCGCCGTCTCCCCCTGGGCGCCATGCCTGCGATCCCCTTTGAGGTCGTTCCGCGGTAATCGTGGCCGTTAGCCGGTTAACTGCTTAAACATTTACCCGCGGCGTTTTCCGCGCCGTGCCAGCAATCCCAATGCGCCCAAGCCCAGCAATCCTAAACTCGTCGGTTCGGGGATCACGGCAAACGTGCCGCTGTGATCCAGTACCGCCCAGACCTCATGATTCGCCGTGTCCACGCCATAGGTTCCGACTGCCGTCGGACGGCCATTGGACGTCCACGACCCGAGGTCGTGGGTCAGGGTGGCGGTCCCGCCGCTGTCCTGTCCGGCGGCGTTTACCCATCCGCCGGGGAGCAGTTGCCCCAGGAACAACGCGCTCTCCGGCGTGCCTTGCAGCAGGGCCAGATTCGGGTCGTAACTCATCTCCAGGACATACGTGTCGGCACCCGTGCCCGTCAGATGCAGCACGTCGCTGAAAACAATGTGGGTATCGGCCGACGTCTGTGCCAGCCATTGCATGCTCACGGTCGCGGAGGAAGTGCTCCCGGTGATGTCCGCCGTGGTCGGATAGGCCCCACTGCTGGTCCGGAGGGTCGATCCGGGACCACTGGCGGTCGCCCCCAGGCCGACATAGCTGCCCGCGACGTTCCGGCTGATCTGCGGATTCGTGGCAAAGCTGGCATCCGTGCCCACCTGGACCATGACACTACCGGATCCATTGTTGGCCAGGCTGCCGGTAACATTGAGCGTGCCGCCGGTCACGGTGGTTGTGCCGGTGTAAGTGTTGGCCCCGGCCAGCGTCTGGGTGCCACCGCTGACGGCCAGGCTGGTGGTGCCGGTGCCATTCTGGATGATCCCGCCAAACGTGCCGTTGACCGCGACCAGATCGCCATTGATGCCCGTGAGGGTCAAGGTGCTGGTGCCGGTGTTCGTGACAATGTTGCCATTGGTGCTGCCGCCATTGCTCAGGGAGTTCAAGGCGGCAATGGCTTGATTGTTGCCGTTGAGGTTGTAGGTATTGGTAACCGCACCATCGGTCGTGGCCCCCAGGGTCAGAACCGTGCCGGTCGGCAGGGCGTTGGCTATGCCGTTAATCAAGGTGCCGCCGCTGACCACCGCCGTGGGACCGTAGTAGGTATTGACATTCGAGAGCGTGGTGGTGCCGCCGGTGATTACCAAGTCGGAGTTGAACGAAGCCGAGGATCCGCCGGTGATCCGGCCCGTGACGTTGATGCCGCTGGTGCCGCCGTTGAGATTGAGCACCGTGCCGGACTTGGTTAGCGTGCTCGAAAGCACCAGCACGCCGGTGCTGCTGTTGCTGTTCTGGATCGTGTCGCCGCCGTTGCCCAGGGCATTGATCGCCTTGTCGAGGGTTCCGCCGGCTCCGGTGTACAGCAGCGTCCCGGAGGCGGTGCCGGCGGTGCCGAGGTTTACCGTGCTGCCCTGGCCCAGCGCTTGGGCATTGGTCGAAACAGCGACGGTATCGATCGACAGGGTTCCGGTGCTGATGGTGGTCGTGCCGGTGTAGGTGTTGGAGCCCAGGAGCACCAGCACGCCGGACCCGGCTTGGATCACGTTGCCGGCGCCGGCGATTACGGCGGCAAAGTCGGTGCCTTGCGTAACGGTGTTGCAGCGGTTGAACGCCAGGTTTCCGTTATTGGTGATGGCGCTGGTGGTGGCCAGCGCTCCGGTCGCGCCGCCGTTGCCGATCTGCAACGTGCCGCCGGTAATGGTGGTTGGGCCGCTGTAGGTGTTGGCGCCGGAGAGCGCCAGGCTGCCGCTGCCGTTCTTGGTCAGCGTGCCGGAGTTGCTGATCACGCCGCCATAGGTCCAGTTGTCGGGCGTGTTGATCGTCAAGGCGCTGTTATTGGTGATGTTCCCGGCGATCCGCGAACCGCTGGTAACCCCATCGCCAATGACCAGCGCGCTGCCGCTGTCGATGGTCGTGCCGCCGGTGAAGGTGTTGGCGCCGGTGAGCGTGAGGCTGTTGGTGCCGGTGAGTTCCAGGGCGACCGTGGAATGGCCGCTGCCCAAGCTGTCCTGAATCACTCCGGCATACGTGCTGCTGTTGCCGCTGACACCGGTGCCAATGGTCAGGAGCGCGGCGTTGGTTCCATTGTTGCTGATGATCGGCGTGTTGCTGCTCGTGCCGGGGATAACGCCGCCGAAAGTGCCGCTGCTGTTCGCGGGCTGATGATTGACGATGGTGCCGGTGAAACTCTTGTTCAATTGCACGTAGAGTCCCGAGATGGCCGCGATGGTCGTTCCACTCGGGAAGTCCGACGAGGTGAAGGTCTGCCCCACCAATAATCCACTGGGCAGTAGGGGCTGGTTGCTGCTATCGAACAACTCGATGACATTGCCACCGGTCACCGTATTGCCCGCAAAGCCGCCGCTAGTCTTAGTATAATTCCAGCCCTCAACGACGATGTGGTCGTATCCGAGCGGCACCGCCGCGCTGGCGGCCGTCGTGCCGGTCAGCGTGCTCACGGACACATTCTGCCCGCCCAGATCCAACGTGGGAATGTTCCCGCCGGTATTGGTCGTCGGACTCATGACCAGGGCCGTGCCACTGGGTAAGGCCCCAGGGGCGCCCAGAACCACCGTCCCGTTCTGAATGGTCGTGCCGCCGCTGTAGGTGTTGCTCCCATTCAAAGTCAGGATGCCGGCGCCGAACTTGGCCAGGGCAACCACGCCATTGCTGACCGTAGCGCCATTCTGGATTACGCCGCTGAAAGTGGTGGTCTGGTTGTTATCTCCCACCGCCAGCAGGGCGGTGGAGTTGGCCTGCAAGTTGGTAATCAAGCCGGGGTGTGCCGTGTCCAAGATACCCGCATCGCCCAGCCCGTTGATGGTATTGCCATAGCCGTGGAGATCCAGGGTCGCACCGCTCGCGATCAGGACATTACCGTTGGTACCCGAACCCTTGTTTTCTTTCAGGGTGCTCAGGCTCGGCAGGGCCTCGGTGGCGCCCAATTGGAGTGTCCCGCCGCTGATGGTGGTGTTACCACTCCAGAGGCCGGGGGCATTGACGAGGGTATTGTCGATGCCGGCCGCGAGAATCCACGTGCCGCTGCCGGCCTTGACCAGGGATACCGCCGCCGCCGTGCCGCTATCAGTGAGCTTGAGGCCCAGGGTGTTGGCCGCGGTGCCGGTGCCTTCGCCGGCCAGGGTCAGGGTGGCCGGATTAGAGGCGGCGATGTAGTTATGGGCGGGGATCAACGGATCCGGAGCGAAACTGAGCGCCCCGCCGCCGGTGGACGTGATCGTTACGTCCCCGGAGATGCCGGTTTGGTTGAGGCTGAAGGTGCGATGGGTGGTCGCATCGGAACCGGTGTAATTGAGGGTGCCGCCATTGAGAACCAGGTAGCCGTTATTGCTGCTGAACGCCCCCAGGGAATCGGGGGTGCCCGCGGCGCCCGCCAAGTTGCTGACGCTTAACTGACCGCCATTAACGGTGGTGATGCCGGAGTAGTTGTTCACGGCGTTCAAGACCAGCGTACCGGCACTGGCGGCCAGCGTCAGGCCGCCGACGTTGGAACTGTCGAGGGTTCCCAGTGTGACCGTACCGCCATTGGGATCAAGGGCGATCGGGCCGGTGCTGTTCATGATAAGGGCGGAAACATCCTGGGTATTGCCCGTGGCATACTGCAAGGTACCCGCGGCGGCGCCGCTGCCGTTGAAGGTGATCGGACCGCCGCCCAGGGCGCCATTGCTGAAGTTGAGCGTGCCGGTGGTGATGCTGGTGCCGCCGCCGTAGCTGTTGGTGGTGTTGGTTAGAGACAGAATACCCGAACCGGCCATCGTCACCGCGCCGGCCCCGGTAATTTGCCCGCTCAGGGTCTGGTTGGCGGAACTGCCGTAGACCAGCGCCGCGTTGTTGACAATCGCGCCGCTGTAAGTGCCGCCCCCGCCCAGCACGCCCGTGCCGCCGATCTGCAGCGTTCCGGAGTTGATGGTGGTGCTGCCCGTGTAGGTGTTGGATCCGGTCAGGGTCAGGTTTCCACTACCGCCCAGCGTCAGGGTATTGCCGCTGCCGGCGATACTGCCGGCAAAGGTGCTGTTGGAACTGCTGGCGTAGCTGACGTTGCCGGTAATGGTGCCGGTACTGTCGGCAGCGGCCAGCATGCCGCCGGTCATGTTCAGGTTCCCGTTGAGCGCCGCGCCCGAATTGAGGATTAAGTTGCCGCCGCTCAAATTCATGCCGGCAAGAGCCGTCAGGCTCTGGCCGGTGCCGATGGTGAACGTGCCGCTGCTGGCGGTAATTGCGCCGGTCACGATACCGGTGCCGTTCCAATTGCCGCCGGTGACGGCCAACGTTCCGCCAATAGTGCCACCGCTCAGGTTGATGATACCACTGCCGGTGAGAGTTGTGTTGCCGGTGATCGAACCGGCGCTGGCCAGAGTTCCGCCGCTGATCGTGGTATCGCCGGAAAGTGAACCGTTCACAATCAGTGTCCCGGCGCTGATGCTGGTGCCGGCCGTGTAGGCATTGGCTCCAAGGGTCCAGGTGCCGGGACCCAGTACCACAAGCGTGCCGATACTGGTGATGCTTGTGCCGATGGCACCGCTATAGGTGCCCGAACCGCTGCCTTGCAAGGTCAGCGGATAGGCACCAGTGACCGGGCCGCTGAAGGTGGAATTGCCCGTCCCAGTATCCAACGTGCCGCCGCCTGCGGCGAGGGCAATGCTGCGCGACGTGGCGAAGGTGGTGCCGCCGTTGAGCAGAGTGCCGCCGCCGAAGCTCAAGTTGCCGCCATTGCCCAGGTTGTTGTCGTTGGTGACCGCCAACACGCCGCCGTTGATGGCGGTGCCACCGATGTAGGTGTTGCTGCCCGAAAGGGTCAGCGTGCCTTTGGTGCCGGAATACGTGTCGTTAAGCGTCAGGCCGCCGGACAGGGACGGGCCGAGGTTGCTGGCGAACGTGACGGGCTGGCCGAAGGTATCGATGGCCACCGCGGAAGTGCTGGTGCCGGCGGCAATGCGGGCAGAGGGATCCCATGGCGCACTGGCGGAACTGAATTGCAGTGTGCCGCCGCCGAAAACGATATTGCCATTGGCGCCCAGCGGTCCGCTGGTCGTGCCGTTCTGCCCCACCCCCGCGTTGAGGATGCCAGCGTTGAGGGTTGTACCGCCGGTGTAGGTATTGGGACCCGCGAGGCTTAATTTCCCACCGCCAATCTTGGTAAATCCCAGTCCACCGTTGCTGATCGTGCCGCTGAGCGTCATGTTGCCGGCCCCGCCGATATTGGGAGCACCACCACTGCTTATATTGACGTTGCCGGCATAGCTGGCGGCGCTGGACGTGTTATTGTTGACCAGGGTGCTCGAAGCACCGCTGGCCAGCAGCAAACCGGCGCCCGTGATGTTGGCTTGGCCGTTGAAATCGAGCGTGCCGACAAAAAGCTGGGCATATTGACCGGCCGGTCCCAAGGCCGTATTGCTTAGCAGCGAAACCGTACCGGCGTTGCCGGTGGTGGCGTTACCGATAATGGTCGAATTTGTATCGCTATATGTAGAGTGGTTTGTGCCTCCCAGGTATACCGTCGCGGTGGCGTCGCCGCCGATCCACAACCGGCTGGCTCCGCTGCCGGTGAGGTTCATATCGAAGGAGCCGTTCTGGAAGTAGGCATTGTTTCCGTTGAGGTTGAGGGTGCCGTTGGTGATCGTGCCGCGATAGCCGTTCCCGGCGCCGCTGGCACCCAGGCCGCCGACCCCCTGCGTGTACCCTCCAAGGTTGAACGTTGTGGACGGGTCGGTGCCGGTGATATTGGCGTTGGTTCCGAACACATTGTCCGCGGTGGTCTTCAAGGTGCCGGCATTGATGATCCAGTTCACCCCGTTGGTATTGCCGGCACCCGTGGTCAGTTCGACCGTACCGGCGGTCCCGTTATACCCTTGCAGTTTCACGGTGCCGTAGATGAGCGGCGCGCTGACGATAAGGTCGGACGCCGCGCTGTTCGTCACATCCGCCACATTCAGGGTCATGGTGCCGTTCCAACTGTTGGCGCCATTGCTGATTTCGATGCTGGCGTGGCCTGCCGTGGCGCCCGAAACCGTGCTGATGTACGAGGGAGACGTGGATT